>ENA-OOOU01000001-OOOU01000001.1-human-oral-metagenome-genome-assembly--contig:-NODE-1-length-23680-cov-13.661359_pt1 | contig 23680 bp, 18 predicted proteins | sample MGYA00245293_ERZ501128 | MGnify/ENA primary metagenome ERZ501128 (study PRJEB25959, sample SAMN05335049) | human oral metagenome | host: human-associated | place: USA: California | collected 2014-05-17...
TATCTTTGTCAGGCCAGTTCCTCAACACCCAGAATATTGTGAGGAATGGGTCTTGCTACCGAAAGACTCAGATGCACCCGAAACATTAGCAGGTTCCCAGCATCGTTGTCTCTATTTTATTAACTCCCTTGAAAAACTTAAGTACGAACATAACTTACGCATGGTCGAGAGAAATCGTATCATTATTTATACAATCATGGTTATCGCTTTTTTATCACCGCTAGTTTTTTTCCATGGGCTTCCTGTATGGGATTTATCTTAAGTTTTATGCCAATCATTCTTAGTATGATTATTCCTGCTCCTTATCAGTGGGCCCCAGAATCTATAAAAAATTATGTCGAATCTCGGCGTGTAGAAACACTTAAGGAGCTCACGGAAATCAACACAAAGATGGAGATTCAGCAAGACAGTGGCCAACAAAGTTAAAAATGGTTATGGGCCTAGTTCAAAAAGGTATAATCGGAAAACCATTAAGAAATGGTGCCGAAGGCGGGAGTCGAACCCGCACGCCCGGAAGGCACCACCCCCTCAAGATGGCGCGTCTGCCAGTTCCGCCACTTCGGCACTCGTTGGCGCAGTTAAAACTTACGAGGGAAAAGATAAATTAGCATAACATAGGAGGATTTCAAGGGCGCGGGGAACGTTGTAAAAATATTCCCGCTCCCGCCTCCGAAAAACCACCGTAACCAAAGTAAAAATCCGCTCTCCTGCTCCGGCTATCAAGCTACGCCCCGTATTTCTGGAGGCGCCCGGAATGGGCCAGGACAAGCGTCATGAGGTCGGCCGCCCTGAATGTGCCGAGCTCCCCGCCCCTGCAGTCCCCCTCGCCGAATCCCCCTTCCCCGCCGCCCTGCGTGTACTCAGAGCTTATGAGTATCGGCACAGGGTGCCAGCTGTGGGATTTCATCTTCGCCGGTGTCGAGTGGTCGCCCGTCACGACTATAACGTCCGGCTTGAGCGCCACGATCTCCGGCACGAGCGAATCGAATTCCTCTATGACCTTCACCTTCGCGTCGAAGTTCCCGTCCTCGCCGTAGCTGTCCGTTTTCTTCACGTGCAGGAAAAAGAAGTCGTGCTTGTCGAAGTCACGCTTCAGCGTTTCGACCTCGCTCTTTATCGACATGTCCTCGACTTCGAGCACTTCCATACCGACAAGCTTGGCTACTCCCCTGTACATCGGGTACGTGGCGATGCAGGCGGCGTCGAGGCCATAGGCCTCGGAGTATGGCGAGAGGTTCGGATGCACCGCGAATCCCCTGAGAAGAAGATAATTAGCCCTCTCCTCGTCCTTTATGACTTTTGCAACCTCGTCTATAAATTTTGCGACGACGGCCGCAACCTTCTCCGCCGACGGGTTGTTGCCGTGCGGCTTGACAGGGCTCTTGCCTTCGAGCTGCGGGTCGGTGTCGCCTATATCGTCCCCGCCCTCGGGCACCGGGCCCGGGAACGTCAGTATAACGGCTATCCTGTGCTCCATGCCGGAAGTCACGTTCACCTTCACGCCGTCTATCTCCTTTATCTTCTCCGTTATCCTGCGGACGATGCGTATATTCTCCTGCGTAGGTATCCTGCCCGCGCGGCGGTCGGTGACTATCGGGGTGTCGCCCTCGTACTTCACGGTCGCGAAGTTGCCCCTTATCGCTATGTCGTTAGGGCCGACGACGAGGCCGAGGCCGAGCGCTTCGAGCACCCCGCGCCCTATCTCGTACTTGAGCGGGTCGTATCCGAAGAGGCCGAGGTGCGCCGCGCCGCTTCCCGGCGTTATGCCGACGGCGACAGGCATGTGAAACCCGGTCGCCCCCGCCCTGGCCAGCGCGTCGAGGTTAGGCGTCGAGGCCGCTTCGAGCTCCGTTTTCCCGTCTTTTCTTAACCCGCCGAGGCCCGTCGAGAACACAGAAGACTATCTTCGTATCGTTCTTCTGGATTATTTTCTTTATCACTTCCTGCATTAGTCACCTCTTTATAAGGGTTATAGAATTTTTACAGCCAATGCGCCGGCAATCAAGCCCCGGGCTCTTCGAGAAGAATCTCCATACCGTCGTAAGCGGGCGTGATACCCTCGGGAAGCTCGGCCGAAAGCTCGTCGTAGTCTATCTCGTGCCCCATGTGGGTGAGGACAGTCAGCCCGGGTTCCAGCTCCTCCGCCGTTTCCACAGCCTGCTCTATGTTAAAATGGGCCGGGTGCGGCCTGTACCTGAGAGCGCTTATTATAAGGAGGTCGAGCCCGGTGAGCTTTTCCATGGTCTCGTCAGGGATACCGCTGCAGTCGGTGAGGTAAGCCATGCCGCCTATCCTGTAGCCCAGGATCGTCCAGTCAGCGTGAAATATGGGGAGAGGCGTAACTTTTACGCCGTCCGCCTCGAAATCCCCGGACACCGTGTTCATTATGAGCTTCGGCTTCCCGCCCGCAGAAACGGTGCTGTCGAATATATACCCGAAATTTTTCTTTAAATTACCGATGGTTCTGGTGTCCCCGAAGCATGGAATAACCTTCCCGTTCATGAAATTATAGACCCTGAGCTCGTCTATGCCATGCGTATGGTCGGCGTGGGAATGGGTGTAGAGGACAGCGTCGAGGCTGGTGATGTCGTGCCGGAGGGCCTGGAACCTGAGATCCGTCGAGGTGTCTATAAGTATATTTTTACCCTCTGTATGAACGAAAAGGGAGCATCTTGTCCTGTTGTTTTTGGGATTTCCGGAGGTACAAACGGGGCACGTACAACCGACTATGGGGACGCCCGTAGAAGTGGCGCACCCGAGAATAATAACCCTCATTACTATGAATTTAGCATTAACCGGGGGTTATTTCAAAAAATCGCACTTTAAAACGGGAGATCATCCGGTAAAATGTTAAAGTAGATTATAAAATACCATTTACAAAGAGCCAGCAAAATAATATAATAAAAACTAATGTGATGAAAAAACCGGCGCTTTACCTCACAATCGTCGCTCTGGCTGCCATATTTTCATCATGGGGAGACGTTTTCGCCCAGGAAAGGGGCGAAAAACTCTACTCAGAAACCCTCCAGCTCTATAAAACCCTCGCGGCGGACCCTTCCAAGGTCAATAACAAAGAGATCTGGAATACGATAGCCCGAGCTTTTTACAGTATTTACAGTAACTATGGCGGCAGCGAAAAGGCCCCGAACGCGCTTTTCCTGTCCGGGAAGATGTACGAAGAGATGGGCGACCGCTTCAAATCCCAGGAAGACCTCGACACCGCCCTCGAATATTCGCGGCTTTTCGTCAGGCGCTATCCCGACAGCAACCTCGCCGACGACGCACAGCTCAGGGTGGCGAGGATAGTAGAAAAAGAGAGCAAGCCCAACGCCTACGTCGAATACCAGAAGCTTATAGACGAATACCCGAACGGCGACATGGTCACAGCCGCCCGGAACAAAACGCAGGACCTTTCCCCCTTCAAGCCCAAGACACCCGTCAGGGCGGCGGGAGCCACGGCGGACGGCAAGGTAAAATACGAGCCCGAAGAAGCGTCGAGCGGCCTCGTAAAGGTCAGCCAGATAAAACACTGGTCGACAGACAACTTCACCCGCGTCGTCATACAACTCGACAAGGAAATGCCGTTCAAGCCGATTTTCCTCAAGGAAGACCCGGCCAACGGCATGCCCCCGCGGCTGTTCGTGGATGTTTACGGGGCGCGGATAGACAAAGACCTCTACGTCGAGCCCATCACGACAGGTCTCCTCGAAGAAATAAAATTCGCGAGAAACACGAAGGACAGCGTCAGGGTCGTCCTATACATAAAGAGCTTTGACGATTACAAGGTCTTCGCTTTGCAGGACCCGTTCAGGATAGTCATGGACATACAGGGCTCGGGCAAGACGCCCGAGGACTACAACGTCGCAAAGAAGGAGCCCGAGCAATATAAATACGACCCCTCGATCTCGATGCCCGACGACAAGGTCTCCTCCCTTTCTCAGGCCCTCGGGCTCAAGATAAGGACAGTCGTGATCGACGCCGGGCACGGCGGGCACGACCCCGGTGCCATAGGCCCCTCGGGATTAAAAGAAAAGGACGTCAACCTCAAGATAGCCAGGGCGCTCAAGGAAAAACTGGACCAGGAAGGAAGAAAATTCGGCATAACGAACGTCTATCTTACGAGAAGCGACGACAGGTTCATACCCCTCGAGGAAAGAACGGGTATCGCGAAAAAGATGGGAGCGGACCTCTTCATTTCTATACACTGTAACGCCGCCAAGAGCAGGGAAGCCTATGGCATCGAAACGTACATCCTCAGCTTCACGAACGACCAGAGATCGCTCGCAGTCGCAGCGCGCGAAAACGCCAGCTCCAATATGTCGCGAAGCCAGATGTCGAGCGTTCTCAAGCAGTATCTCTTGAGCGCGAAGATAGAAGAATCCCAGACTTTTGCGACCCACGTTCAGAGCTCGGTCGTCGGCAAGCTGTCGGCCAAGTACCAGCCCGTAAAAGACAAAGGGGTTAAGAAAGCTCCCTTCGTCGTTCTCATAGGCGCGGATATCCCGAGCATACTCGTCGAAACTGCATTCATCACGAACCCGAGGGACGAGAAGAGGCTCAAGGACAGCGCTTACATAAACCACATGGCCGAAGGCATAATGGCGGGCATAAAGCGCTTCTCCTCGGAAATGCAGACGGCTTCGCTACAGTAGTATCAATTCCGGGAATACCTTTCCCGACACCCTTCTATATATATTCCCAGAGACCTTCCGACCAGCGGCTGTAATATGCGGCAATCGTTTTTTATCCATGTTATTATTCATATTCCGAACGAGTGCACTCGATAAAGAACGGCCCGAAACGAGCCGCTGATCACAAGAAAATGAGCAAGAACAGAGAGATAGCAGAGATATTCGAGAACATGGCTGACATGCTGAGCGTCGCCGACGAAAACCCCTTCAAGATACGCGCCTACAGAAAGGCCGCGGTGAATATACTGGAGCTGAGGGAGGCCGTCGAGGATGCGGCGGCGCGGGACGAGCTCACAAGAATACCTGGCGTCGGAAAGGAGCTCGCCGACAAGATAAAAGAGTATGTCGAGACCGGCCGGATGAAGGAGTACGAGAAGCTCCAGGAGAAGATACCGCTCGAAACGACGGAGCTCCTAAGGATACCGGGCCTCGGACCGAAGACGCTGTCGCTCTTCTTTTCGGAGCTCGGCGTCAGAAACTCGGCGGACCTCGAAAAGGCGCTCGACGGGCCGGAGATCCTGAAGTTCAAGGGCATGGGGCAGAAGAAGATCGAGGACATACGAAAAGGAATCTCGCTCCTCAGGGAGAGCAAGGAGAGGAGACAGCTGGGCGTCGTTCTGCCGCTCGGAGAGAGCCTCGCCGCCGCCGTCTCCAGGATACCGGGGACTGAAGGCACGATACTCGCGGGCTCCCTGAGACGTATGAGGGAAACCGTAAAGGACATCGACGTACTGACGATCTCCGACAATCCCCCGGAGGTCGTCCAAGCGTTCACGGCCCTCCGGCCGGAAAAGGACGTCCTCGCGTCTGGCGGCACTAAGGGCAGCGTGATTCTTCAGGGTGGTATCCAGGCAGACCTTAGAGTGGTAGGTCCCGAGTCCTACGGCGCGGCGCTCCTTTACTTCAGCGGCTCCAAGGCGCATAACGTCCGGCTACGCGGGCTCGCGCAGAAAATGGGGCTCAAGATAAACGAGTACGGCGTATTCAGGGACGAGGAGATGATCGCCGGTGAGACGGAGGCCGAAATTTACAGGACCCTCGGGCTCCCGTTCATCCCTCCCGAGCTCAGGGAAGACAGGGGAGAGATCGAGGCCGCGATGGAAGGGAGGCTTCCCGACCTCATCGACCTCGGCGATATAAAGGGCGACCTTCACACGCACACGACGTGGAGCGACGGCAAGGCGAGCATCGCCGAAATGGCCGACTCCGCCGAAGAGCTCGGCTACGAGTACATAGGCATATCCGACCATTCCCCTTCCCAAACCATAGCGAGAGGCCTGCCGATCGAGAGGCTCCTCGAAAAGAAAAAGGAGCTCGCGTACGAAGCCGGCAAGAGAAATAATATAAAAGTCCTCATGGGGACAGAGGTCGACATCAAGATGGACGGGACGCTCGACTATCCCGACGAAATTTTGCGGGACCTGGACGTCGTCGTGGCCTCCGTTCACAGCGGGTTCAAGATGGACCGTGAGACGATGACGAACCGCATCATCAGCGCCATCAAGAACCCGTACGTCCATGCCATAGGCCACCCGACGGGCAGGCTAATCGGCGAGAGGGAGCCGTACGAAGTGGACATAGATCTCGTCATCGAGGCGGCCGCCGAATATGGCAAGGCGCTCGAGGTGAACGGGTCTTACCCGAGACTCGACCTGAGCGACCTTCACGTGAGAAAAGCCGTCGACGCCGGGGTAAAGATAATCATATCGACCGACGCGCATTCGACGGCGCAGCTCCTGTTTATGCGCTACGGCGTGGGCACGGCACGGCGGGGATGGGTCCAGAAAAAGGACGTGCTCAACGCCCTCTCGTTCGGAGAGCTTCACGAATGGCTTAAGTCCGTGAGAGGCTGAAATGCGAAAATTAAAATCTCATCCCCGCTCTCTTAGATCTAAAAATCAGGACAGAAACGGATTTCAGTAAATGAATATGAAACTCACCGAAAAAGGAGCGGACGGGCAGATACAAAGGCTTTCGAGGGATATCGACAAGCACAACTATCTTTACTACGTGAAGAACAGCCCCGAGATTTCAGACTCCGAGTTCGACGCGATGCTGAACGAGCTCAAGGAGCTCGAAGCGAGGTTCCCCAACCTCGTAAGGCCCGATTCCCCGACGCAGAGGGTGGGAGGATGGGTCGCCGAAGGGTTCACGTCCGTAAGTCATATCGCGCCGATGATGAGCATCGACAACGTATCGACTCCGGAGGGCGCCTACGAATTCGACAAGCGGGTGAAGAGGCTCCTCGAAACTGAGAGCGTCGAGTACGTCGCCGAGCCGAAATTCGACGGGGTTTCGGCGTCGCTGACATACCAGGACGGAGTCCTGACGCGCGGGGCGACTCGGGGCAACGGGCTAACAGGTGAGGACGTCACAGCCAACCTAAAGACGATAAACACGATTCCCCTCAGGCTCGGCGGCAACGGAAAACCCCCCGCTCTCATAGAGATAAGGGGCGAGGTGCTGTACCCGATCGAGGCGTTTAGGAAACTCAACAAGGAGCTCACCGAGGCGGGCGAGCCGCTCTTTGCCAACCCGCGAAACGCGGCGTCGGGGGCGATAAGGCAGCTCGATTCGTCCATAACGGCGTCGAGGCCGCTCACGTTTTACTGCTGGGGCGTGGGCGAAGTGCGCGGCGCGGAGATTAAAACGGAATGGGAGCTCGTAGAGAGGCTCGGCGAGTGGGGATTCAAGGTCGATGAGCACATGCGGCTCTGTGTCGACTTTGACGCGGCGCTCGGTTATCAGAAGGAGCTCGAAGAGATAAGGGACTCCCTCCCCTACGAGGCCGACGGCATCGTCGTGAAGGTGAACAGGAGGGATTATCAGAAAGAGCTCGGCGCGACGGCCAAGCATCCGAGATGGAACATCGCCTACAAGTTCAAGCCGAGGCAGGGGACGACAGTCGTGAACGACATCACTGTGCAGGTCGGCCGCGTGGGTCTGCTCACGCCCGTCGCGGAGCTAGAACCGGTGGGCATAGGCGGCATCACGGTCAAGCGCGCCTCGCTTCATACCGACGACATTATAAAGGCGAAGGACATCAGGATCGGCGACACCGTCCTCGTCGAGAGGGCCGGCGACGTTATACCGGACATCGTAATGCCGATCATCGATAAGCGGACAGGCAACGAGAGGGAATTCGTGATGCCCGCCGAGTGTCCCGTCTGCGCGACGCCCGTCGAAAGGGAGGGCGCGTATTTCTATTGCCCCAACCTCTCCTGCCCGGCGCAGCTAAAGGGAAGGATACGTCACATGGCGGGCCGACGCGCGTTCGATATCGAAGGGCTCGGCGAGAAGATCGTGGAGCAGCTCCTGGCCGAGGGGCTCATTAAAGACCCGTCGGACGTGTTTTACCTGAAGAAGGACGAGCTGACCCCGCTCGAAAGGTTTGCCGAAAAGTCCGCCGCCAACCTCATCGCCGAGATAGAGAAGAGCAGGAAAGTCCCGTTCGACAGGTTCATAAACGCCCTCAGCATACCGCACGTCGGGGAACGCGTGGCGCAGATACTGGCCGAGAATTTCACGAGCATCGACGCACTCATGAACGCCACGGCAGAAGAGCTGACAGCCATTCACACCATCGGGATCGAGATCGCCGAGAGCATAGTGCATTTCTTCCAGCACGGGCAGCACAGGGAATTAATAAAGAAAATGCTCGACGCGGGGATAGAGATAAAGTACGACACTAAAACGCCTGTCAGCGACAAGCTGAAGGGTATGGTCTTCGTATTCACGGGCGGGCTCGATACGATGACGAGGGACGAAGCCGAAAAGCTCGTGGCATCCCACGGCGGGCGCGCCACTTCATCCGTCACCAAGAAAACCAACTACGTCGTCGCCGGCAATGATCCCGGATCGAAACTCGAAAAAGCTGAATCTTTGGGAATAGAGATTTTGACCGAAGAGGATTTCAGGAAGATGGTGGATGGGCTTTGAAAGTCGTGGACAAAAGAGCTACGCTCGCCCTCTCTGCCTCATAATCTCGTAGATGAGTATCCCCGCCGAGACGGATGCGTTTAAGGATGTGACAGTGCCCGACTGCGGTATCGAGACGAGGAAATCGCATTTGTCCCTGACCTTCGCCGAAAGGCCCTTCCCTTCGTTGCCTATGACGAGCCCTAGATCGAGCTTCGACAGGTCTTCTTCATAGACCGGCTTCGGCGCCTTGGCGTCCGCGCCTACGATCCAGACCCTTTCCCGCTTCAGCTCTTCTATAACGCTCGAGATGTTCGTGACGCGCGCGACAGGAACATGATTCACAGCTCCGGCGGATGCCTTTATGACGGCGGGTGTAATAGACGCCGCCCGGTCCTTCGGGATTACGACGCCGTGCGCGCCGAGGACGTCAGCCGTTCTAATAATAGCCCCTAGATTCTGCGGGTCTTCGATATGGTCGAGGATTACGACGAGCAGCTTTTCGAGATTCCCCTGCGCGCGCCCGATTATGTCGCCTAAGGACGAGTATTCCCATTCAGGCACCCGGGCCGCGACGCCCTGGTGAGACGAAGTACCCGTAAGCCTCGTGACGGCGTCGCGAGGCAGCGAGAGGACCCTTACCCCCCTCCCCTTTGCGAGCGCGAATATCTCATGGTCCGCGTCTTTACGGGAATCTTTCGCGACGATGATCTCGTCGATCCTGGAGCGCGGGTCGGAGAGGAGCTCCTTCACGGGATTTTTGCCGTAGATTATCAAGCCGGTCCCCGCGTCAGTTCTGCGCGGCGCTTCCGCCCTCGCCGAACTCTTCCTTAGCCTGACGGATCTTGAGAAGGATGTTGTCGTTAAGCCACTTCGGGTCCCACCATTCTATAGGCCTCACGGCGACGCCGCCGACGTAAACGCCGTAGTGGAGGTGGTCGCCGGCCGCGAGCCCTGTCTGCCCCGTCTTGCCTATTATCTGGTTCTTCTTGATCTCGTCGCCGACTTTGACATCTATAGAGCTCATATGGCCGTAGAGCGTCGAAACTCCCATGCCGTGGTCGATGATGACGGTGTTGCCGTATATGCCGAGCGGGCCGGAGTAGACGACTATCCCTGAGTTGGCTGCCTCTATGGGATAACGCTTGGTGACGGCCAGGTCGTAGCCCAGGTGATACTGCTTGTCTATCGCCTCGCCGTTGTAAACGTAAGTCCTCTCGTCGGCGAAATTGGCTTCGACCTTGGAATTCGAGAGCTGGTGAAACGGGCCGGTCCACAGTATCGCGCTGTCCGATTTCGACGACGCGTCGCGTATAGTCTGGTCGTTTTCTTTCCTGAGCTTGCTGTTCACGCTGAGGAACGCCGTTTGGGCGTCCGCCTTGGCGGACTCGCCCGCGAGCGGCCTTATGACGTCCCTTATGAAGTTGTCGCTAATCTGAATGTTGCTCTGCTTATACGGGATGTTTTTAAGCTTGTAGGGCACGGAGGCGGTCTTGCGGTTGCCCGCGGCGTCTTCGGCTACGAGCGTGATCGTCTCACCCGCGGGGACATTGTATGGATACGCGAAGAATACGAAGTGCACGTTCCCTTCGGCGAAGTCGCTCTTGTAGCCGGGGAAGAAATACTCCCCTATCTGAACGCCGCTCCTCACGGTATCGGGCGAGGTTTTGTAAATCACCAGATGAGAGCCGCCGTGGTTGATGTTGTGCTCGGTCGTCATGAGGTCGGCGGTCGGGGGAACGAGGTCGACGCTCACCTTCTTTTTTATCTCGGTCTTGTTCCCCGAAAAGAATTTCAGCTTCGAGCCGTCGCGGACTGTTATTTTCAGCTCGGCCGCGCCTTCCTTAACACCCAGCTTCCCGGGGTCGAGCTCGAGCGTTATATTGTCGGCCATGACTCCATCGGGATAGGATTTGTCAAGAACGGTGGTTTCGCCCGTATCGTTCGCGAGTGTGACCTTCACGCTCCGGAGCCCCTTCCCCTTGTCCGTTATCTCTATGTCTAAGGGCTTAGTGCCTATGTAGTCCGAATCGAGCTTGAGATTCACCTCCGGAGCGTGCCATTCTATATTTGGGTAGATGTAAATCAAGCCGCCGATTATCAGCGCCAGAATCAGAAGCGTAAAAAATTTGCTCATGCCTTATGACCTCGTGCTCTCCTGGAATTATTATTAACGATATACCTGGCGTTCAGAAGCGTTTTTTTATCGCGTCCGGGTACTCCGGGAAGTACCGCGCGATCAAGCTAAGATCGAAGCTCGCCAGTATCGACTCCTTGGGCTCGTTCTCTAAAAGGAACTCGAAGGATTTTCTGACCAGCTCGTCCGGCGCCGCGCGCCCATCTGTCAGCTTCCGGTAATACTCCTTTCCGAGCCGAACCTTGTGCGACGTCTGAGAGCCGCCGTCCCTGATAACGACCTCGTACTCGAAGCCCCCGCCGTCCGACCCCGTTTCCGTAACCGCTATCTCCGCCACCTGAGCCGCCTTTTGATTGTCAAAGTGAAATATTATAACCTAGTCTCCGGAAGGCATAAACCGGGTGAACTGCCAGAGGCTTTTACAATGAATATAGAGAGATTCGACGAGAGCGTGCACGATATAGACAGAGTCGCGGAGCTCATACTCTCTGCCGAGAACGTGAGCGGTGGAACGCGCTCTCCACGCGGGTCGCTGAAGGTGATAAAGAACCTCATACGCACCGGCAACAATTTCCTCGGCCGCGAGCATATAAGCGTCGCTCTTTCCGGCGGAGACATCGCGGGCCTCGTCGTCGGATACACCGGCAGGGGGCACGACGAGCTGAGGACGCTGCTGAGGCTCCTTTTATCACTGAGACTCGGCGAGCTCGCGAGCTATTTCACAGTCGTGTCGAAGATGGTGCACGGCGAATACACCCCCGACATCGCGCCCGACGAATATTACATTAGCCTTATGGTTGTAGACGAGCGCATGAGGGGAAAGGGCGTCGGCTCCCTACTTATGAATCACGCAATAGAGTCGGCGAAGGCCGAGGGATGCAGTGGGGTACTGCTCGACGTCGACAGGGGAAACGATGCCGCCGGCGCGCTCTACGGGAAATTCGGGTTCGAGCCTTCGGATAGAAGCACGTTCCCAGGCCCTTACACCGGGCCGCCGAGGACGATTACGCTCGAGCTCAGGCTCGCCTGAGGCAAATACGACATGGGAGACTTCAAGAACGAATTCAGCTGGTCCGTTTCGCGCGACGCGGCCTTCAGGGAATGCAGGCGTAAGTACTACTACGCCTACTACGGCTACTGGGGCGGGTGGGACAGGTACAACTCCGACCACGTCACGCGGACGCTTTACGTACTGAAGCAGCTCCAGAACAGGTGGCTCTGGAAGGGCTCCGTCGTCCATCACGAGATAGAGCGCGTGCTGAAGGAGCTCGTCACGACAGGCCGGCTCGTGCCCTTCGAAAAATCCGTTGAGCGCGTGAGGACCATGATGAGAGAGGGCTTCAGGTACTCCCGCGACGGGCTCTACTGGGAGCACGACGGCAGCATGAAGAATAAGACCGCCCTCTTCGAGCACGAGTACGAAGCCGGAACACCGGACGAGGTGTGGAAGAAGAACTATGACGAGGTGGTCGAGTGCCTGAAGGCTTTTTACGAGTCGCCCGTACTTGAAGAGATAAAGAACACACCCCGGCAGAACATAATTTCCATAGAGAGCATGAACGGGGCACACTTCTCGTTTTCGGGCGACAAGTACTTCGTCAAGCTCGACCTCGCTTACGAGAAAGACGGCGGCGTGGAGATAGTCGACTGGAAGACCGGCGCGAGCGAGGCGGACGACTTTCAGTTCAGGCTCTACACACTCTACGCCGCGGAAGAGCTCGAAGCGCCGCACGATAAAATATCCCTCACGGAATACAAGCTCCAGTCGGGCGAATCCGCCGTCCACAGGTTTACGAAGGACGATATCTCGGCCGCCGGGGAATATATAAAGAACAGCATACAGAGTATGAGAGACTGCCTTTCGGACCCCGTCGAAAACGCCGCCCTGATGAAGGATTTTCCGAGGACGGAAGACGAAAAAATGTGCTCCTACTGCAACTTTAAAAAAATCTGCTTCAACCTCGATTAGCCCCCTCGCGGCGCCCCCGCCCTGCCCCGCTTAATCTTAAATTCAGAATAAGGATGTAAAATGATAGAATAAGTCAGAGGAGAGCCATGTCCGAGCTGATAAGAAAGATTAACTATTTCTTCTCGCGGCAGCTGTGGCGCATCGACACGAAGGCCCTCACCCGGCCGAGGTCGATACTCGTCAACATCACGCGCCTCGTATACATAACCCTCCGCGAATACAGACAAAACGAGCTCGCCCTGAGGGCGATGAGCCTCGTCTACACGACGCTCCTGTCCTTGATCCCGCTCCTCGCCTTCAGCATATCCGTCCTGAAGGCGTTCGGCGTCGTCGATACACAGCTCGAGCCTTTATTGCTGAAATTCCTGACGCCCCTCGGCGACAAGGGGCCCGAGGTCACGGCGCGTATAATGGAGTTCATCGGAAAGATAAACTTCGGGGTGCTCGGTGCGGCGGGCCTCGTAATGCTGATTTACACCTCGATTTCCGTCATACAGAAGATAGAGGATTCGCTGAACATCATATGGAAGATAACGAGGGGCCGGAGCCTCGCGAGGAGGTTCAGCGACTACGCGGCCGCCCTTTTAATCGGCCCCGTTCTCCTCTTCGCGTCGTTCGGTCTCACAGCCAGCCTGTCGAGTAACACGGTCGTCGCGAAGCTCTCCCAGATAGAGCCTTTCGGCATGATATTCGTGGCCTCGGGCAAGGTCATACCGTTCACCTTCGTTATACTCGTCTTCGCCTTCATCTACTACGTGATCCCGAATACGAGGGTGAGGTTCGCGTCGGCCCTCGTTGGCGGCATGCTCGCCGGGATAGCCTGGCACATCACGGGCTGGATATTCACACTGGCCGTCGCCGGCTCGACAAACTACGCGGCCATTTATTCGAGCCTTGCGGTCCTGATAATTTTCATGATATGGCTCTACGTCAACTGGCTGATAGTGCTTGTCGGCGCCGAGATCGCTTTCTGTCATCAGAACCTGAAATTCCTCACGCTTAGAAAAGAGGTCTTTCATCTCAGCTCTAAACTGCTGGAAAAACTATCGATAGTCGTCATGTACTTCGTCGGATACAACTTCTTCAACGAGCGCAGTCCGTGGACCGTAAGCTCTCTCACCACCGAGATAGGTCTCCCGAGGGAGCCGGTGGAAGAGACGATAAGGGAGTTAATGCAGAAGAACCTTCTCGTCGAGACGAGGGACAACCCGCCCGTCCTCATGCCGGCCCGGAGCCTCGAGAAAATAACGGTCGGCGATATCGTCGAAGCCGTGAGAACGAACGACGAAACGGACCTCATAGAGAGAAAGTATCTTTCCCTGCCCGCCGTCGACGAAGTTACGTCGAATATGGAAAACGCGAGGAAAGAGGCCCTGGGCGGAATCACACTCAAAGACCTCATTACGAAGGATAAAAAGTGAGGTTCGTCGGGAGGAGACGGCGCGCCTCCTCCCGCCGGATTATCGGTCACTTACACCTAAGCTGCCCCCAGTCGTTATAAACACCCCTGTTGCAGTTCTTGTACTTAATGCTCGTGTACGAATATTTACCGTTACGGTTGAGGCATTCGGCTTCGAGCACGTTACCCTGGACGTACATGTTCTTGCATGTATCTTTGTAGCTGCCCTTCGGGAGGGAGCCGCTTCCTCCGCCGCCGCCGCCGCATGCGAGCTCGCCGTTATCGTTCCATATGTCCTTGTCGCAGTTCCTGTAGTTTATAGAGGTGTCGCGCCAGCCTCCGTTCCTCTTCTGACAGCTCGCGTAGAGACGGTTGCCCTCGGTGTAGTAATTGTTGCAGCTGTTCTTGTAGCTTCCGCGCGGAACGTTGCCGCTCCCCGACCCCTTGCATGCAAGGTCGCCGTTATCGTTCCAGATGTCTCCCGAGCAGTTCTTGTAGTTGATCTTGCTGTTGTTCCAGGAGCCGTTTCTCTTTTGGCACTGGGCCTTCAGCTGGTTGCCGTCGGTCCGTATGTCGCGGCAGGAGTCCCTGTAGCTTCCCGACGGGGTCCTTCCCGGGTTGATAGAAGAGTGCTTGCATTTGAGAGTCCCGTTATCGTTCCAGATGTCTCCCGAGCAGTCGTAATAGTTGAGCGCCGAGTTACGCCAGCTGCCGTCGGCCCTCTGGCACTGGGCGACGAGATTCCCGCCCACGACGGATATCTGCCTGCAGGTTTGCTTGTAACTTCCGCCCGGGGTGCTCTGGGCGCTCGAGTGCGGGCCCGACACCAGCAGGGCTCCGCATAATGTCAACGATAGGAACAGGATACGGGTCATTATTCCGGTCATTTTTCTCTCCTCCATTGCGGGATTCCTGCTGTAATTACTTCAATTATACATCATGCGGATTTGAATGAGAATGCAGTTACACGGAGCGTTTTCCGGGGAATTCCGGTTTGTTCGCGACCTACTTTAGTTAAAAGATCGGCTGATGTATAATGAAAAACCGTATTAGATCTGACGGAAAGCATATGACGCTATCGCGCATAAGACTGCTGGGATACATCCTTGTACTATCGATGTGCTCGGCGGCAGCGGCCCCGGAAGTTCTTGGAGCCAACATAGGCGTCGTATTCGATGGACCCTCTGAAATAAACGAGAGAGCGTTATCCGCCTACGAGAAGGAAATAAAAGACCTCATGGGCGGCGAGTTCAACGTACACTTCCCCCCCGGCAAAATAATCACTGCGGACTGGACAGCCGAAGGCGTGAGAGACGCTATCGAAAGGCAGCTCTCGGACCCCTCCGTGGATATCCTTATAGTGCTCGGCATCATAGGCTCTACAGAGCTCTCCGGAAGAAGCGACTTCCCGAAACCGGTCATAGCGCCGTGGGTGATCGATCCGAAGCTCCTCGGCCTCGTGCCCGGCGAGGACGGCGGAAGCGGTATACGGAATTTCTACTACACATCCCGCACGGCAAGCTTCGACAGGGACCTCGCGGCATTCAAGGAAGCGGTCGGGTTCAGGAAGCTGGCCGTAACCTACATGCCATTGGTGATGCAGCTCGCGCCGGGCATCGAGGCCGTCGTCAGGAGAAGCGCCGCCGCAAACGACGTCACCATAGAGCTCGTCCCCGCTTCACAGACAGCAGCCGCGACGGTGGCCGCAATCCCGGCCGACGCCGAAGCCGTATTCGTAACCCCGCTACTCAATTACAGCCAGGAAGATATGAAGCAGCTCTACGAGGGGATAGCGCAAAGAAAGCTGCCGAGCTTTTCCGTAGCGGGCAGGAACGGGGTCGACGAAGGCGCCCTCATGGGGCTTGCTCCGGAGTATAATCCCACGCGCGAGGCGAGGCGCGTCGCCCTCGTCGTGCAGAGCATACTCCTCGGTCAGGACCCGGCCTATTTCCCCGTGACTTTCGACGCCGGCGAAGAGCTTTCGATAAACATGGCGACGGCGCGCGCCATAGGGTTTCATCCCACATGGAATCTTTTGACGGAGGCCGTCCTCGTCAACGACCGCGTGGCCGAGAAAGGAAGGAAGCTCACGCTCGAGCAGGCCGTGAACGAATCGGTGGAGGTTAACCTCGACCTCCTGGCCGCGGGCGAGTTCGTTGCCGCTGGTGCGCAGGACATCCGTCTCGCGCTCGCGGAGCTTCTGCCGCAGTCAGACATATTTCTCGACAACACCTATATAGATAAAGACAGGGCCGAGGCGAGCCTCGGCACACAGCCCCAGAGAGACATCAGCGTCGGCGGCAACGTGAGGCAGCTCATATATTCCGAAAAGGCGTGGTCCAACCTCACCGTCCAGAAGAGGATACAGGAATCTAGGGAGTTCACGCGGGACGAAATAGAGCTCGACATCATCGCGGCGACGTCCATCGGCTACCTTAACGTCCTAAGGGCCAAAACAATAGAAAACATACAGAAGGAAAATCTGAAGCTCTCCAAATCGAACCTCGGCATCGCGCAGATAAGGCGCGACATCGGCGTCGCGAGCCCGGCCGAGGTCTACAGATGGGAAAGCCAGATATCGTCCGACAGGATACAGGTCGTAAACGCCGAGGCGCAGACGAAGAACACCGAAATACTGGTCAACAGGCTACTCCACAGACCGCAGGGCGAGGCGTTCACAACAGTCGAGACGGGGCTCGACGACCCGTCGCTCCTGGTGAGCGACCCGCGGCTGAGGAAATATCTCAACACCCCGGAAACGTTCAGGACATTCATGAATTTCGTGGTAGCTGAAGGGCTCGTCAGGTCTCCGGCCATAGAAGCCATCAATTCCCGGATGGCAGCCCAGGAAAGAATACTCACTTCGACGAGGCGGGCTTTCTGGTCGCCCACGATACTCGCCTTCGGCGAGCTGCGGCAGTTCATATACGAAGGCGGCGCGGGAAGCAGGCTCGACCTTCCCCCGGGCTTCCCTATCGGTCTCCCGAAAACGGACGATACCGACTGGGTAATACAGCTCCAGGCCTCGTTCCCGCTTTTCACCGGCGGGGCGAAAATAGCGGATTACAGGAAGGCGAGGAGCGAGCTGTCGAGGCTCACATACGAAAAAGAATCAACTGCCGAAAAGGTCGAAGAAGACATAAGGACTTCCCTAAACAATGCCGGGGCCTCCTATCCGAGCATAGGGTTCGCCCTCGACGCGGCGGATGCGGCGCGGAAAAATCTCGACATAGTGACCGACTCCTACTCCCGCGGCGTGGCGTCTATAATCGATCTCCTGGACGCGCAAAACGCCTCCCTCTCGGCCGAGCTCAACGCCGCCAACGCGGTATACAATTTTCTCATCGACCTCATGAACGTCCAGAGGGCTTCCGGGAAGTTCGATTTCTTCACCACTATAGAGGACAGGGAGGAATTCTTCAGGAGGCTGGCTCAGTTCTACGGCGAGGCCGGGGCGAACACAAGTAACGCTACCCCGCCCGAAGAAGGGACGTCAGAATAACCACGAGGGGTGCTGCGAGGGCAAATTATGAGAGCCGCTAAAAACTGTAAGGGGATATTCGGATTTCTGCTGACCGCGCTTCTGGCGCTCGCCGCCTGCGGAGGCGAGGAGGAAGCCACGCAGGAAGTCCCGGTAGTCAGGCCCGTAAAAACGATAACCCTTAGCGGGGACCAGGGCGGCGGCAGGAGCTTTCCGGGCAAGGTTCAGGGCTCGCAAAGGGTGAACCTCTCGTTCCGGGTCCAGGGACCGCTTATCGAATTCCCTGTGAACGAGGGCGACGAGGTGCAGAAAGGCCAGCTCCTCGCGAAGCTCGATCCGAGGGACTACCAGATCGCCTACGACGAAGCCTACGCCCTTTACGTCGAAGCCGTCGCCGACTACAATAGGTACAGGGACCTCTACGAGAGAGACGCCGTCCCGGTCGCCGACCTCGACGTCAGAAGGGCGAAAAGAGACACTGCCAAGGCCAAGCTCGACTACGCGAAAGCCAACCTCGATTACACGACTCTAAAGGCTCCTTTCAGCGGCTACGTCGGAGCGAAGTACGTGCAGAACTTCCAGGAAGTGAGGGCCCTCGAAAACATCCTCAGCCTCCAGGACCTTACAAAAGTGGAAATAGTCATAGACCTGCCCGAGAACATTCTTTCTTCGGTCAAGCTCGGAGACATAGTCAAGCTCTACGCCACATTCCGGACAGCTCCCGGCGAGGAGTTCCCCCTCACCGTAAAGGAGATAAGCGCCCAGGCCGACCCGCGCACACAAACCTACAGGGCGACCCTGAGCATGGAGCAGCCGGGAACGATCAGGGTCCTCCCGGGCATGACCGCGCAGGTACACGCGTCGACGAAAACCAGCCAGAGCACGAACGGACAATATTTCATTATCCCTGCTATCGCCGTAGTTCCGGGCGACGGCGCCGGGCAGTTCGTCTGGGTGGTCGATCAGAACGACTTGACGGTGCAGAAAAGAAAGGTCACGGTCGGCTCTGTCACGGGAGAGAGGGATATAGAAATACTGGGCGGACTGAAGCCGGGCGATATGATCGTCGTATCCGGGATTACTCAGTTAAAAGAAGGGATGCAGGTAACGCTCATGGACTGACGCCTCCGGGAAACGGTCTCTCATAATGAACATAGCCGAATACTCCATCAAGAAAAGCGTAATCACCATAACCCTCACGATAGTATGCATCTATCTCGGGTTCAAGTCCTTTCAGAGTCTGCCGCGCCTCGAAGACCCGGAATTCACTATAAAGGAAGCGATAATACTGACCCCCTACCCCGGCGCCACCGCGGCCGAGGTCGAGGAAGAGGTCACGAACGTCATAGAAAAAGCAGTCCAGGAGCTCGGCCAGCTGAAGCGAGTCGAATCGACGTCCTCCCGGGGCCTCTCGACCGTAAAGGCGGTAATAAAGGACGAGTACGACAAGAAAAGCCTCCCCCAGGTGTGGGACGAGCTCAGGCGGAAGGTGAACGACTACCAGTCGCAGCTCCCCCCCGGCGCGGGCCCGTCGCTCGTCAACGACGACTACGGCGACGTCTACGGCGTCTACCTCGCGATAACCGGAGAGGGCTATACGCATGCCGAGCTCAAGGACTATGCCGACCTTCTCAAGCGCGAGCTTCTTCTCGTTAACGACGTCAAGAAAATTGTCCTCTATGGCGTCCAGCCCGAAGCCGTTTACGTCGAGATGTCGCGGACGAAGATGGCGGCGCTCGAGATTTCACAATTCGATATCTACAACGCGCTCCGGGCGAAGAACCTGCCGTCTGATGCGGGCACGATAGACGTCGGGCAGGAATACTACCCTATAAACCCGACGGGCGAGTTCACGTCGTCGACCAGTTCGGCGACCTTTTAATCAGCAGCCGCGGGGGCAACAGCCTCGTCTATCTTAGAGACGTCGCCGACGTCAGAAAAGACTATAAAGACCCGCCCGGCAGCATCCTCAGATACAACGGAAAGCCCGCGATCGGGCTCGCCATTTCGACAGTGCTCGGCGGCAACGTCGTCACCATGGGCGAGCAGATAGACGAGAAGATAAACGAGCTTCAGCCGCTCGCCCCGCTCGGAATGGAGCTCGAGGTCATATCGCTCCAGTCTGAGTCCGTAACCCAGTCTATAAACGGTTTCGTCATAAACCTCGTGGAGGCGATTATTATAGTAGTTGTCGTCCTCCTCTTCGCTATGGGCCTGAGGAGCGGTCTTATAATCGGCGCGGTTCTCTTCATCACCATATGCGGCACGTTCGTTTTCATGGGAATGTGGAGCATCACTCTCGAAAGAATTTCCCTCGGCGCGCTCATCATAGCCCTCGGCATGCTTGTCGATAACGCGATAGTGGTCGTCGACGGTATGAAGATAAAAATGGAGCAGGGGGAGGACGCCACAAAGGCGGCCCGGGATATAGTCGGCCAGACTTCCATGCCCCTTTTGGGCGCGACAGTCGTGGCTGTCCTCGCGTTCGCCGCAATCGGAACGTCCAAAGACAGCACCGGCGAGTACTGCAGGAGCCTCTTTCAGGTCATTCTCATATCGCTCATGTTCAGCTGGGTGACAGCCGTCACGATAACGCCGCTCATGTGCAAGTATTTCCTCAAGCAAAAGAGCTCCAAGGGCGACGAGCCGGCGAAAGACCCTTATGCAGGAAAGTTCTTTCAGGCTTACAAAAAGCTCCTCATCGCCGCAATAAGGTTACGCTACATAACCATCGGCGCGGTCGTCGGGCTTTTCATACTGTCTCTTATAGGATTCGGATTCATAAAGACAATGTTCTTCCCGACGGCGACGAGAGCGCAGTTCTTCGTCGAGTTTTACTTCCCCGAGGGTTACAGGATTCAGGACACGGCCAAAGAGCTCGAAAAGGCCGAGGAATATTTAAAGGGCATTGAGGGCGTAACCGACGTAACCAGCGAGATAGGCGGCGGCGATCCGAGATTCCTTCTGACATACGTGCCCGGTAAAGCTTCTTCCAGCTTTGCCGTGGTTCTGGCTTCGGTCGAGGAATATAACGTAATAGACAAGGTAATCGACAAGACCCAGACCGACCTCGAGAATCTCCTCCCCAATGCAGTCGTGAATGCGAGAAAGTTCCTTCTCGGGCCGGGAGAGGGAGGCAAGATACAGTTAAGGATTTACGGCTCCGACAGAATGGTGCTCCGTGAGCTCGCGGGAACAGTTAAGGACATACTGATATCCGATCCGCAGGCGAAGGCCGTCAGGGACGAATGGAGAGAGAAGGTCAAGGTGGTAAGGCCCCAGCTCGAAGAGGCCCAGGCGAGCCAGCTCGGCATTTCGAGGCCCGACGTATCTAAAACGTTCGAGGAATCTTTCTCCGGAACGACGACTGGCATTTATCGGGACAAGTCGACGTTCGAGGGCCAGCTTATTCCGATAATCGCGAGGGCCCCCGCGGACGAAAGACTGAACCTGGATACGATACAGAGCCTTCAGGTCTGGAGCCCGGCGGCCGGGAGGATGATACCTGTAGGCCAGGTTATTTCCGGCATCAATACCGAAACGGAAGACGCCAACATCGGCAGGCGCGACCGTATGACCATGATAAAGATACACGCGGACCCGAGAACGGAGCTCCCGAGCGAGCTTCTTGCGCGCGTCAAGCCCGAAATAGAAAAGGCGCTCAACGTGGACGTCGGAAAGGTCACGGGGCAGAGCTTCGGTCCGGAAGACGACCCGTTCAAGGATTTCACGCCCGACGCAATACCGATAAAAGACTCCGACATGCTACCGCTGAAGGGGATGCCGGGTTATTACATCGCATGGGGAGGCGAAGCCGAAGACTCCGCCCGCGCGAACGCAGGGCTCGCGACGAAGCTCCCGATATTCTTCGGGATGATGGTGCTCGTAGTCGTGTTCCTTTTCAACTCGGTAAGGCAGCCGCTCATAATCTGGCTGACAGTCCCGCTTTCGATAATCGGTGTGACAGTCGGGCTCCTTCTCTTCAAGCAGCCGTTCGGCTTCATGGCGCTCCTCGGGCTCTTAAGCCTCTCGGGCATGCTCATCAAGAACGCCATAGTCCTGATAGACCAGATAGACAGCGAAATCAAAACCGGAAAGGACAAATATCTGTCGGTAGTCGATTCAGGTGTGAGCAGGCTGAACCCCGTGATGATGGCCGCCGCGACGACCATCCTCGGCATGATCCCGCTGCTGCAGGACGCGTTCTTCGTATCGATGGCCGTAACCATAATGTTCGGGCTTCTGGTTGCGACGGTGCTGACCCTCGTTGTCGTGCCGGTTCTCTACACCATATTCTTCAAGATACCCAGCCCGGCGAAAGGCTGACGCGCGCGACAGGTCCTCTCACGCGGGGATTCTCCGCGCAGAGGCGCCATTCGTGTGAAGCGTCCCCGGGCCGCCGGCTTTCGCCGGCCGGACCTAATCTTCCGGTCTGAACAGTCTCTCGTAGGAGGTATATGGTCCGACAGGTATTACGGCCGCTATGTCGAGAAAGCCCTCTCTCACGAGCGGCAGCGCGTCGAGGGTCTTTTTAACGTGCTCGAGGCTGTCCGATTCCAGCGTGAGCACAACCCCCCTCCTGTCGAGACGGTGATTTATCGCGCGCAGAAAGCCCGATTTGTGAAGCCCCCAAACATAGCGCACCTCTTCGTGTACGAGCGAAGGATTCTCGTCGTACTTTATCCTGTCCGATAATTCCGCGATCGCGAAAAATTGCATGTCATCTCCTCCCTGTCTGGTTTTTATTACAGCGCGCCTGCCGCATGAGAGCTCACTCCGCGCTTCTCCCGTTCTTCATTATAATCCCTGACGCCCCTCCGGGGACCTTTTACAATCTGGACAGCCGATTCTTATTTCTTCTTTTGCAGGACGCCCGGGTCGGCGCATACCGCCCACGCCCGCGCCATGATTTCGCCCGCGGTAGGGTTCAGGTTCGTGCATTCGACGAGCCACGATGACTCGTCGGGCCGGGGGGCGTTTATGGTAAGCGCTGCCCTCCCTATCGTGTTCAGATATCCGGAGCACTCGCCTCCCCCGCCGATGAGACTCTTCCCTCTCGGGGCACGCGCTCTTCACCGAAACGCCCTTGCCCGTGGCGGCTGAGACGACGTCCGACTCCTCGGCGACGAACGTAACCCCGTCCTGTGCCGCGGCGAAGTGTGATAAGCCTCCCGAAAGATATAACACTGTGGCTATGAAAACGGCCCCGAGAATATGGCGGTTCATGAAAGGACCTCCTTACTTATATTGTTTAATACTCTATCACAGAATGGGGCCGGGAAATTATTAAAATCCCCGGCCCCCGCGAATCGTCCATAAACCATTAAGAAACCCGTTCATTCCGAAACAGCACCGGTGTATAATTAGTCCCATGCTCCAGGTGATAAGAAGGACTTCGCTTCTCCGAATGCTGCCGGCCATATTTTTACTGACGCTCCTCCTCGCCGTATTCGAAGCACGGTCCCAGGAAGACGAAGGCGGAGAGGCGAGCGGGGAAGCGCAGCCGGCCCCCGAAGGCGGTGGAGCTCCGGTAGTAATCGAAGAAGAGCCCTACGAATATTACTACTGGCCCGACGAGGACCTCAACAACTTCGGGCTTTCTTCCATGGGCAAAGGGACGACGATGGGCCAGACTCCCCAGAGGAAGAGCAACCTCGAAGTGAATCCCCCCAAACCGAAGCCTTCCCCGGAACCGGATGATGAGGATGACGAAGAAGCCCCGACAGAGGGGTCCCTCGGCGCAGATTCCGGCTCGGCGCCGGAAGCCGGGGCCGATACACAAACCGGAGGCTCAGGGGCCGCCTTTTACAGATGGGTGGACGATAAAGGCAACGTTCACTACACCAACAACCTAGGTGAAGTGCCCCTCGAATATCAGCAGCAGATGTACCAGCAGGAAAATCCCTGAAAACCCCGGCTTTAACCTTTTAATCGTCCTCCGGATTGTATAAAATACGGCTGGGGTTTATCAAAAAGCCCTCCCCCGGCCAGCAAGGACAGTCATGCTGCTACCTGCCGGACCCTTTGAAAAATTCATTATAAAAAGGACGCGGCATCATGCGGATAAAAAAAGCTTTTCCACATC
>ENA-OOOU01000002-OOOU01000002.1-human-oral-metagenome-genome-assembly--contig:-NODE-2-length-21313-cov-24.742519_pt1 | contig 21313 bp, 22 predicted proteins | sample MGYA00245293_ERZ501128 | MGnify/ENA primary metagenome ERZ501128 (study PRJEB25959, sample SAMN05335049) | human oral metagenome | host: human-associated | place: USA: California | collected 2014-05-17...
GATACCCTGTTTCCAGTAAATTATTCACGCTATTGGTGGCCAATATTGTTTTTTTGCAGGATGTTTGCGATGATGATCATGGAGCACATTTTGATGGGCTTCAAGGTGGTGATGATGTACGTGATCGACGACGTGCCACGTTGGATTCGGGAGGCCATCGCTCGCAAGAATGCGATGGAGCGCGAGGCGTCGGTGAAGGCCCGCCTGCACCAGTACGTGGCAGGGGACAACCAACCCGGCACGACGACAGCCGCCTCTCCTCGCAGTGAGCCGCAGCATTCGCGTCCTGCCTCGCTGTCCATCGCGCCCCCTCGCAAGCTGAGCCACCAGGAGTCGTCCGCCTGGTTCCCGCAGCAGCTACCGCCGAGCAAGTCTCCCAAAGAGGCACTTGACGACGGCTCGATCAGCACGCTGGGGGCGACTGAAACGGCCAGCCACAGCGGCCACGGCCACGGCCACGGCCACAACCGCTCCAAGCGCGCCACATCGATCATGTCAATGTTCTCCCTCAAGAGTCACACATCGCCCAAGCAGTCTCACCACCATCGCACAGCCTCTGCGCCGCCCGCCCCGGAGGCCGCCTTCCTAGCAACGCTGAATGATCGCAACTCGGAAGAACAGCCTGCTGCGGCTAGACCATTGCCGCCATCTGCACGCAGCGATAGTGCCACTTCCAACCTGACGCCGACCTCGTCCATGTACGACCTCAACCGGGTCGACTTTGCGGAGCCGCACGACCTCGACAAACCCGAAAACACGACCGAAAAGGCCGCCTCTACGCCCCTCGAGCGTCTGATGAAGCAGACGGAGTCTCCCTTCGGTTTCGACCCCGCACACATGATGATTCTCATCTGCTTGCCAGCCGCGCTGCACTATTTTCAGATCACTCCGTGGTTGTACATCCCCATCGCAGTGTTGTTCTTTGGGTATTTGCAGTCGAAGAAGGACCGCATCGACCGCAAGATCGCCATGGGCATCGTCTCCGACCCCACGCTGCTGCGCCTGATTTTGGAGGAGATGCCCAACTGGCCGACCGACTCCGAGTTCCAGCAAATGGTGCGTTTTCCGTCACTTCAATGTGAAACACACCTCTTTCTCAATACTTCTTTCTTGTTTTCTGTTTATCCCATCGTATATCGCGTATGTAGGAGTGGTGCAACTACATGATGCAGAAGTTCTGGCCGATGCTGGCCATTGTGGGCGAGGAGAAGGCCTGCCGCATCGGACAGCCGATCCTCACACGCATGAAGCCCAGCTTCCTCTCTGAGCTGACCATAAAACGCTTCAGTTTCGGTACGATTGCGCCGCGCTTTCTGGGCATTCGCATGCACCAAACACCCAATGAGGAAGTGATTCGATGTGACCTGGAGATGCGGTATGCGGGCGACCCCCAGATCATCATTCAAGTGGGCCCCACCGAGGTGGAGATCGTAAACCTCCGGATTTCTGCGCTAATGCGGTGTGAATGCCTCGAGTTTACGCCCCGCATGACTCCATTTAAGATCGGTTCTTGCACGCTGATGAAGAAACCGTTTGTGGATTTCAACATCAAAGTCGGAGGCATGGAGATCATGAACAACAAAGCAATGATCGCGCTGGTGCACAGTCTCTTCCACAAGGTACTGCACCACGTGGCCATGTATCCCAAGAAGATCTTCGTGCCAATGGGCCGGCCCGGCGAGAAGGACGACGTGGACATCGAGAAGCTCAAGGCGCTCACCCCGGTGGGCATCCTGTACCTGACCCTCGAGCGCGGCGTGGACCTGGTTCAGGTGCGCCAGTATGTCTGTTCTGCTGATTGCGCTTGTCATTGCAGAATATATGTGTGCTCTGTCGTTGCTCCTCATTCTTTTTGCCTGACGAATTATTGTCGTTACTCTTTGCTCTTCAGGCCAACCTCCTGGGTGGGTCCGACCCCTACGTGGAGATCGAGACCATCGATCAGGAGATGCGCTCGGAGACCATTAACGGAAGTGTCAATCCGGAGTGGAACGAAACCTACGACATCGTCGTCTACGATCGCGGCTCGCAGATCATCTTCTTCACCGTCTTCGACGCCGATAACATGATGACCAAGCAAGACATGTGCATCGGAAAGTGCGAATTTGAGGTCAACAAAATCCCCTACAACACGCGTGTGCAAAAGACCTTGCAGCTGAAAGGCGTGGACAAGGGCAGCATCATTGTGAGCTGCTTCTACATTCCCATGGCCACTGCGCACTCCGTCTCCGAACGGGAAAAGCGCCGGCGTCGCATGCCCAGGAGTGTGTTCAAAGGCGAGAATTTGAACCTTGGCGACGGTGAAGACGGCGAAAAGGACGTGCTTTTCGACCTGCCGATGGAGGAGCTGCACAGCGACGAGGTGCTCATCTCCGGAGACATTGCGCTGACGCCTCAGGATGACGAGCTCGATGCGCCCGCACTGTCGCAGGCCGGCCTGGGCATCCTGATGATCTCCAAGATCCGTCTGCGCAGCCTCAAGGCGGGCGCGGGCAGCAGCTGGAAGCCGTGCGTCAGCTTCCACGTGGGCACCACCAAGAAACAGACCCGCAGCAAGAAGAATATGGTGAATCCCGAGTTCGACGAGCACTTCGCGTTCGTCATCAAGGATCGCACGATGATGGAGCGCATCCTGGTGAAGGTGCACGACAAGAACCGCATCATGGCAGCCAGTCGGCAGGTGGGCGAGGTCTCGGTGTCGCTGTTCGACCTGCTGAACATGAAGTCGGTGGGCCCCAACGGCACGATGATCGACAAGGAGTACGAGGTGGAGAGCGAGATTGTCGACTGCGTCGTGGGCTTCAAGATGCAGTGGTTCTCCACGAACGCCAAGTAAAGAAACAGCTGAGGTCAGGAGAGGTCAGTCAGGAGGGAGTAGTTTTGCACGTGCACGAGTTGGTGTGTGGACTGTGTGTAGCTGTGGGTGTAGGTGCGAAGAGAAGAAGGAGCGGTGAGTGATGAGGGAGCGTTGTTGCGTGTTGGTTGGTTGTTTTTAAATGGGAGGGTTTTTGTGATGGTGCCAGTATTGCGATGTGGCGCCAAGGTAACAAGCAAAGTATCAAGCATGCGTTGGAACAGTTTTCTATTAAAATAGACAATAGAACATGAAGATGGAGGAAAACGCAATAGGCGCCTACTCGATTTACAAGTACTACACGACGAGAAGGAGCAGTGCACACTCAGTGGCTGTTCCCGCCACGCGCAAAGCCGTCCTTTTTGGACTCCTTCTTCGCATTTGCTTGCTTGGCTTTCTTTTTCTTTTCTTGTTTCTTGGCTTTGCTCTGACCCGCCAGGTAAGCAGCTTGTCCTTCACGTCGCCGAAGCCTGAAAAGTTCAGTTTTTAGGCAGTGTTGGTAAACTTGCTTGTTTGTCATGGCAATAGCAGCGGCTTCGGTGGCATCCAGAAACAGCATGATATTGGAGACAATGGTGCCAAACGGGACGATAGATTGGTTTTGGGGATCCAGGAAGAATGCTGCAAAGTCCGCCGTAGTTATTGTTGTGGCAGTAACTGCTGCACATAACGTTGATTCTGCTGTGTCATCAGCACCATGACCATTCTCCGCTGCAAGTTCTATGTTGTCTTCGGACGTACGACGAGCACCTTCCTCTGGAATAGCAGCCATCTTTCGGTTGTCCATGCCAGCCGTCAGCACCGCCCGCTGTTGGATCCACTCCGACCAGACCTCAGGATAGGAGTAATCGTATACGCATGTGCCATTTACCGCTACGAAATACAGTCGGTTGTAATCCTTCTTTGCAACGTCGCGAAGATTTGTTGGACCTGTACATGCTGTTTCCCCCTCAGTCGTTGTCCGACTGGCATCATACGGTACGTTCGCCAAGTGAGCAACACTTATCTCATGAGACAGTTTGCACTTCTTGGTTGCACACTGCTCTGTTCGTAACCAAGCTTGACAGCACCGGCCATCACTGTCGCCTTTTAGCCAAGCTTCAACAGTACTACCACTTTGTTCGATCCACGGGTCCCTCATTAGTTTCGTCACCACCGACTCCCCTGTGGCGAATTGTTTCGATCCAGCCGCCTTGGCAGCCTTTTGACTACGCTCTTCGATCCGCCTAGCAGCAACCAACTCAGCCCGGCGTTCCCAGTTACCTTTAACCATGCCTTTCTACGGAAATTATGCGTCAGCGAGTTTTGACAGAAATTGGTAATCGTACATATTATGAGTTCACAAGTTGAGTTTGCCGTACACAACCGCGTACGGCTTGCTGAGCATAGCAGCAGCGCCTCGGGCTCAACACTCCGCAGAACCTGCTTTCGCGAGTACTCATTCACAAAAAATGCAGAAGATCGCTCTGTTTGTTGTCGCACTGATCGCCATGCTTGCATGCATGTGCCAGGTGAGAAAAAAGCGAGCGTGGATTATTCTTTTTTGACAAATCTGATCACCGGTGAACCGTCCACTTTAGGCTGACTTTAACTTTGATGAGAAGAGCATCACTCCGATGGTAAGACGCTTCTGCTGCATGAATCTTTGGTAATATACTTATAGAGTCAATTGAATGTCTGTAGGGTGACAAGGAGAAGGTTCTTGGTAAGATCAGCGCAAATATGGGGGTTTCAGTCCTGTCTGATGGTTGTTCTTCGCTTATCACACAGCCTCTCTGAACTCCACAACTGGTGGTCCCTACACCTACTCCCAGAGCGGCCACCACTTCTATGGTACTGGCTATGATGGCTCTTGGATCGACACCCGCGATGCCTGCTCTGGTAAGTAAGCTAGGTTGATTTTCCTAACAACATGGTTAACTGTTCGCCTATATTCTACACGCTTTCGGAACAGGCCAGTCCGGCTCTTGCCGCAACAACCCCTCCTGCCAGGTACTAACTTGACCACCTTTTGCTATTTCGCACCATCTCGTCCAACCGTGCCTTTGCATGCTCACAGTGCCAGGTCTCCGTGGGCCCTCTTCCCCGCGGCCACTACACCCTAGGCAACATGGAGACCTTCAAGGGCATGCCCTACTGCTACCAGCTGTACCCCGACTCCTCCAACAACATGTGCGGCCGCTCGGGCTTCCTGATCCACGGCGGTGGATGCTCCGGCAACCCCTCTGAGGGCTGCATCGTGATCGAGAGCGAGTCCACGAGATACAAGATCAAGTCTGGCGCCCGCCTGGAAGTCGTCGAATAAACGCCACATGACCATGCCCCTTGTGCTCACACATGTGCTTGTCTCTCGTATTGACGTGTTTCTGTGTGGTGTACACATTGGTTTATTCGGTATTGGCGATGACGGCGACGGTGAATGAATGGAGCGCTCTGTCTTGTGCGTAATACAGAGTGTACAGATATGGTCTAACTTAATGATGCCGAGTTATGATTGCGGTGCAAGCTAATAATCATGCCGGTATTATACATAGGAAAAATTCTTTATTCGTTTCCTTCTGCCTGCTGAACTTGGGGTGGGTTTTGAACTTAAACCAAAGCGTGGATGGAAGGTTTTTTTAATTTACCCTTTACAAATCCGTCCTGACAATCCCAATTCTTGAGTTCTATTTCAAGAACAGTGTTTGGCCATGACGTCTGTTTTCCACTTCGACCGAAGCAATGCGGTTTATACGCCGATATTCCAGGAAGCAGTTAACATTGTGGATAATATTTTGCGGAATAGAGAGGTCGTTATCGCTCTAACCAAACCTATCCTTGCGAAGTATCCAAAGGCCAAAGGCTCAGCAAAGATAACGAACAAGCTTGTTGGAGATAAGGTGACAGCAACCATCAATGCTGGGTTTGACGTGTCGGCCGATGCTCAAAGCAGCGGAATTATGCAGATCATTCCAAGGAACAACCAACTGCGGGTGAACCCCAAATTTCTGACTTGCACTGAAGGAGACTCAGTAGAAAAACCACGCTGCTTGTTGCTGCTGGTGGTGAAGCTCTTGCACCAGATTCTTCATGCTCTAACCAGCACCTTCTTTGAGATCAAAGGCCACGAACAGGAACGTGACGAATTGGGAGCGCTAAAATACCTGTACGCCGCCCCTCTCACTATCGGGCGCTCCTTTGGCCCCAACAGACAAATTATTGGACACAATGGTTATGCTTTTGAGGAGCATTTTCTAAAGGGACGTTTGGGGCCTGGTGATGACCCGTACAAGAACACCCTGGTTTTGCTTCTCCCGGATAATAGCAGGCTGGAAGCGAGCCCAACATACATCGTTCCGGACGAGTTGGCTCAATCCGTCCTCGCTACGCTACGCAAGGATAACCTGACCAAGGCTGACGTTTTGGGGGACCTGTCCCTGCTGATCGACAACCCCAGGAAGTACAAGCCCCAGAAGAAAAAGGAGACGGCGGCCGGTTCCTCATCCGCCGGGACGAAGCGCGGCATTTCAGAGGAGGGGCAGCCAACGTCGAAGAAGCCCAAGGTTAAGACCGCGGGAATGTCGCTGCTGCACTCAGAGGACTCTGCAGACGCCGCAGGAGATGCCCATGCGTCCGCAAGCAAGTTCAGCGAGGACTCCGACATCCAGCGTTTGATTTACTCCCACTCTGATGGCATTTGGAAGGAGTAAGCAGGTGCGTAGCGAGCCAAAAGGGAAGTAAGTGCGTTGGGAAACTCGTGGTGCAAGGCCCTCAAATTCGCTCATTTAGTTCCCTGCTTCTGTACTTCTCTCGAAATAATGGATCTATTTGGCGCTATTTGAGTGAGTGTCATGAATTCATAGCGCCACACACACAATTCATATCTGTCGTAGGTTGCTTGCGCGGTTGTGCGAGTATGTATCTTCCGACTGATCCCAACGCGTTCCACCCCATTGTTGACGAGTGAGCTGACTGTCCACCTGGCGCCCGTGACACGTCCTTCGAATCAGCAGGTTGATGGCTTCCACTGCTTACCTCCTACGCAATCTCCGTGTTCCCTACTTTGCTCGCCTCGCCCTCTGCGTGGAGCTGCTTGTCGACGTCTGCATCTGCTGCGGTGTGGTGAGCACGAATGTCCTCGGGTGTAATACCTCACGACATCCACCACTATTACCTGGGACACCTTGCAGTAGTCTAGTACCGAAGAGGTGCGCCTTGATCGAGCGCGGCAGAATGCGCTTCGAGAGGCACTGGCTTGCCAGGCCAGGCACTTCACGCAGGACAACGCCATGTACACCCGAACGAAGTCAAAGGACTTGTCCAGCATCAGCTCGGCGATTGAGAGCGTGCAGCCCTGGCTCTTGTGTACCATCGCAACCGTTAGACTAACCACAATGCAGAGTTTTATGTCATTCTGGTGTTGAACGTGGCAGTGAAGTCCTTTATCACGCCAGTTTCAGCGAGATGTTGCTCTCTCCATCGCCGTTGGGTGCGCGGTAGTTGTACTCGCCTGGTCTGTACATGCACCACAGGAAGGACCAAACGGTAACACCAATTTGATTCAGTTTTGCTCAAAGTGCCTCATTGCCAGCCAATTGAGATAGATCACCATATACGTTGGCACGATCGATAATGGAAGCAGATAACAAAAGTAATAGTCATGTTTGATGAAGTCTATTACTGGAAACCCCGTATCAGGCAGCAGTTTGGAAAGAAGGGCAGTGTAAAGAAAAACTAGCCCAATTGCAATAGAGCCAATGGTGATCAGGCGGCCGTAATTACCAATTCCTTGCGGTACTTGCATTCGGCCAAAATGCCGAAGGCCGAGGTTTTTAAATTCCTCTTCGGTCTCTTTGTGGTCAATTACTTCCATTAAATCGACTAATAATTCTTCTTCTACTCCACCGAAACCCAGCAGCAGAGTGCGAACCAACTCCTGGGAAACGTTCCCGGCTAGTGTGAGATCCCAGAACTTGTCCCAGCACCTCCGACAGGAAACATTTTTGCATCCAAGTTCTACGACTTAGTCACACGAGAGTAATGCAGCATTGCGAATGCGTGTTAGACTGTGCTCAGCTTAGCGACAACGAAGAGATTGCTGCTCTCGAGGCAATCAGCTTTCCTCCGGACGAAGCTGCATCTCTCGCTACCATAACAAAGCGTCTCACTGAAGCTGGAAGATACTTCTATTGTTATCGCGACTTGAAGCGCAGTAACTCCCTGGTAGGGTTTGTTAATGGCACTTGCATTGTCGGCAACAAAATAAATCACGAAAGTATGACGAATCACGAGCCCAGCGGAAGGACGTTGGTCATTCACTCGGTGACCATACACCCTGACTTCAGACGGAAGGGGTTGGGCTCAACCATGCTGAAGGTCTATATTCAGAAAATGCGTCACGAGCCAAGTATTGATACTATCGTGCTGCTCAGCAAAGTGCACATGCTGTCGTTCTATACTGGCTGCGGGTTCAGCATTGTTCGGGCTTCCGACGTCGCGCACGGACAGGTATAGGCACATTTCCTTCTTTTTGAATCCAAAATTTTAATCACCACGGGACATGCGTTGCGTTGTTAGGACCAATGGTTTGAGCTGCTTCTCGACTTGCAAGACCTAAGAGCTGTGGAGCAAATCCAAGTCGACGCTTTCACTCCTCGTGCGTTTGGTGGCAACCAGGCTGCTGTGATCTTCGAGCACCGCGATGATGAGTGGATGCAGAACGTCGCGATGGAAAACAACTTTGCCGAGACTTCATTCCTGGCCAAAGTGCCGGACTGCGAGAACACGTATCGCCTGCGCTGGTATGTATGCTGCAACTGAGGCACAAATTTGTGCTTAAGACGGTCTCATATTATACTGGTCATGTCAATGCTCACAGGTTTACCCCCACTGTGGAGGTGGAACTATGCGGCCACGCCACGCTCGCAGCAGCGCACGCGCTGTATTACACCAAGCGCGTCCCTGCCCTGCAGCCGATTACCTTTCAGACGGTGTACATTGGCACCCTAACAGCCGTTGGGCTGACCGATGGTACCATTGAATTAAATTTCCCGGTCACTCCAGTGACGCCCGTAGAGCTGTCCCCCGAACTGCGTGCATCCCTGCGAGGGGCGCTGAGCATCAGCGACGAGGAGATTCTCAGCACGGGCAAGTCCATCTACGACCTGGTGGTGGAGGTACCGCGAGCCACCTTTGCAAGACTGGCCGGCACCTCTATAGATTTTGCGAAGATCTGCGAGCAAGGCGGACGCGCGGTGCTGGTCACCACACTGGGCGGTGCCCGTGCCCCGGCGGTGGACATCTCTGCTCTGAAGCCGACGCCAGCGCGTACACCACAAGCCAGCGTGGTGAATGATACGAGATTTGACTTTCTCTCCCGCGCCTTCGTTCCCAGGTACCATACGAGTAGCGCGCTCGTGTTGTGGCTACATTTAGCTGACGTTTTTTGCTGCGGATATGTGCTTTGTTGCAGGTATGGTATCAACGAAGATCCCGTAACGGGCAGTGCGCATTGTGCCCTGGCCCCGTACTGGACTGACCGCATACGCGCCATTGCGGGCGGTACAGCTGAGACAGCGGCGCCGCTGACATTGGTGGGCTGCCAGGCGTCGGGCAGGACAGGCGTGATCAGCGTAACGGTGGACGGAGACCGCGTACGGCTGGCGGGTCACTCGGTGGTGACGATGCGCTCCAAGGTGCTAGTGTAATTCATGTGTATGCCTTGTGTAGGATGATCGGATATTACTTCTGATATACCTAAGATCACCAGAACCAAAACGAAATATAACACGGAAAATTGTTTATGAGCTCATTTAATTGAGCTAAGAGCAGCCAATATCACAGCATGGAGCTACTTGTAGATAAGCTCCACTCCAGGGTAGCTCACGATGTCCTGGTAGGAGAGGTCATACCGGCAGCAGATGGCGTCGATATTTTCCCGGCCATTCAGCTTGTGCTGGATGTCGCGTACCTCGTAGCGACTCGTGGTGACCGCTGGGGTGGGCAGCACGGAGTGTTGTTGCTGCAGTGTGCTGTGGGGAGGGTGATTCATTTGCAGAAAGTTCTGACCGGCGGTCATTTTGCTGCGCGAAAAATGCCGCGTGAGGGTGCGCTGCGTGTGTACGGCAGGGCTGGACGCCGCTGCAGCGGTGGCCGCATGCGTGGGTGTCACTACGTTTCCACTACTCGGTCTAGGAAGCTTCTCCGTAGCACCTGGTGTCGCGTCGTCCGTCGCACCACGCGATGCGTCCAGGCGGTCTTGCTCGCGCCCCCTATCGCGGTCCTCCGGTTCAAAGGAGCTCCGTCGCAGCCCAATGTCCTTAATAAACCCGACGCCGGCCTGCACGTTGAGACTGGTGCCCGTGCTCAGCACTCCGGACAGTCCTACGCTAGTGCCGTAGTGCCCCTCGGCCTGCCCGGTCACCAACGTGGGTTCAGCGGTCGCTGTCATTGCAGGCCCCGGCACGGGCATTGCCCCACTGCGCTGCCCGGGCTCTGGTGTGGAGGCCTTGAACTCGCCGCTGAGGTGATCGGGCAAGGGCAGCAGAGTGGGCACGGGCCGCGTGCCGCTTACTCTCCGGATGGCACCGCCGTCAGGGCCTGCGCGCCCCCCGCCCAGCGCCCCCAGGGAGTCCGTCGACGCGTTTCCTTTCATAGTACGTCCACCAGACGACGGATACCCGCCCTCCGAGGCCTGGTTCCAGCGACTCGCCCTCGTTGAGGCGGCCGTGCTGGCGGTGGAAGTGACGTACAGTGGATATTGGTAGACTCGTCTGATCAGGCCGTGCGCCTTGGCAAACGCAAGCAGCCGCGCAATGTCAATATTTTCCAAGTTCAGAGACATCGTGGGGCCGGCAGGCGGCACGGGAGTGTCCGTCTTGCTCTCCGCTTTAGCTTCGTGTGAGGCTTCCGATTCAACAGGATCGGGTTCCAGGGAATCCAGCAGTATCTGTTGGATAGACTTTCCCGGCTGCAGACGCAATAAAAACGCCACCACCTGCTGCACAGTCGGAAGTGATGCAGGTGTGGAGCGTCCTTGAATCGCACAGAACTGCCTCATTTCCAACATCAGTGCAGAATTGGTCAATTGTGCAATTGCGGAGCCGGCGTTTAATTTGTAGATGTTGGTGAATTTGAATACATCCGTCAATATGATTGCACCATGAAATTGCAATAATCTGAGACTCCGTTTGACACTGTCGATGTCCATGCCCACTTCGTACACAATCTTTTTCACGTGACTGATACCATCAATATAAGGGATCAAATGTTGAAATGAAATATCCCAGGGAAGGTTCGCCAGATCGATGCGATCCCGACGGAAGATAGGTACTTCGTAGTCCAGAATTTCTGGTGGTTTTACTGGAGCACGGTATAGTTTGACTGCCAGGTAGCTATTGTTAAGGCCCAGATCGATGAACGCTTCGTTCCTTTCATTCAACTGGAAGAACAGTATTCTCAGGAAGTTTGGTATCCGATTCCTACTTTCCTTTTGGAATAAGAATTGCGATTCAATCTGTACAGATATAAGTTATAAGAGTTAAGGAAATCCCCCATCACTGCCGATAATGTGCCGTACCTCCAAATTTACAAATGCAGAGGATATCTTTTCCAGGACAGCACAGTATGGCTCAATATCCGCGCCTTTCACCAAGACGAACCCGAAGGCGAACAGCAGAGCATTTCTATGATACTTAGTGTTTTCGATGGATACCGAATAGTTAAGAAATTGGACGTCATCGAATGTGGCGACAATGATCTTATCGCAAAGCTGCTTGCTGACGATCACGTAGTCAGAGTACGCCTCAAATGCTTCCTTTGACAGCACATCAGTTGGATACGCGAATTTCAGCTGAGGTCCTACTTTGTTGTCGAACTCAGAATACGTCACACCCAACAACTGTACATCGGACAGCATCTTTTCGCCAACAATCGAATGTCCCAAAGGTGAAGTCCGATGCGAACACATTGCGTGCCACTTCAGTAGCGTCTCTATAATCGTTAAGATGATATTAGACGCTTATTGTTTGAAACGTCTTGTTTACCAGACCCGCCCACCACCAAACTTCCGAAGTCTCGCAAACAATTGGTGAGAACATCATGCTGAAGAAGATTACTTCTCAAATATCCCCGCTGAATATACTTCAGCGTTGGAAAAAACCTGCTCCAAAGCAAACTGTCAGCAAAGGTTGGCGCTGGAGAAAGCATGTTCCAACGCAAGAGGTGGACTTGCAAGCACTGGACAACTTCACTCTGCACATAGGTGGACTGAACAAGCTTTTGGTCAGCTCTGACCATCCCATCAACCAAGTTGCTAACAAGGCCAGAAAGAATTACGTAGTTTCGATAGCAACAGCACAAACTCTGGCTCAGCGGCTTGATGAAGTTGACAAACAACTGAAATCTGCCCTTGCAGACCTGGAAAGTAAAGTCGCCACAGAACAATTCTATGCCTTGGACACTATTTCTATTGGTACGAAAGGATACATAGAGACAATTGTGCGATTATATTTTGCCAAGGAGTACTTCAGTCGACTGCGAAAGGCTCACAATAGTGGAGACATCAACCTTGAGAACCTTACGTCTGCGGAGTTAACAGCACTTCTTGAGATCGCACTACGTGGTACTGCATCTGAAAGAATTGAGGCGCACACAAAGTTATACGGTCCTGCACTCAATCAAGAGCGAATGCAGGAATGTTTCTACGCACTGTACGAGCCCGAAGTTCAAGCATGCTCCACACTGTTCTTACGAAACCAAAACCTGCACCCGCATCACAAAAAGAACATGCCAAAGTTTGCCAAGACGTACCTGTTGGACAAACACGAGTTGAATATGAAGTTGCGATGTATATTGGCTTGGTCAGGTGGGTAATCTGTTCACCCTTTTACAACGCAACGCTGATGTATTACTAATATGTGCTATCCCTTTTCTTCGTTACACAGACCCCAACTTCTCTGGCTTTCAAAGCGTCTCCGACACGACCACTATGACCGTGCCGCAACTCCTCAAAGCTCGGCGGGAGTTCTACGAAGGTGGCACCGAAGTCGGGCTGCAGTTTATGCGTGACTACATAGGCACTCGCAATGCCTATTATAACAACAAGGCGGAAAATAGGCAGACCATGCGAAGGGGCGCGCTGTTTTTGGTGGCAACCTGTCTGTTGGATTGGCTCGTCTGCTCGATATAGCTGAACTCTTACTGTTGATATCTGGGATCGTTGGATATTTGATTGCCCAACAAATAAAAAATCAGCCCGCCCTATCGCTTCGAACGAACTTTAGTGGGATTTATGGGATGATTACATGCTTATGACGACAAATACACCAATTGACCAAATTATCGCAGCAAGCATTCTCACACACTTACTTGTGACTTTTTCAGTGGCAGATTATTTTTCACCGACCAGTCCCTGTGCACGGCATTATATTTTTCCATCTCAGACTCGCTGAGAGTGTCGTTAGTCCGCATGCGCAAACTCGGTACCGCGGCTCAATGCCACACTTGACCTCTCTCTGACTTAAGGCCGATGATTTCCGTCGCGTATTTCTTCATTCTGGCCGATATGATTATTCTACGCCCTTTTTGGCGCTTGTTTTGCACCTCCCATCCGTCCGTTTACGTTTCGGTGGCTGTCACGCCATCACAATATACTCTATGTGCATCCTTTATACAGCATTTTTTCGCACACTCGAAAACTCCCTCACAAAACGCACACCTCGCATTCTCCGCCTCGCACTCAACAAAAATACAGCTGCAATTAATAGGACGACCCGCCATAGGAGCTGCTGCTCACCGGCCGGGAGTTTGCCGCGCTTCCACCGCCACCGGAACCGATCCCACCTGCTGGCACCGCCCCCGCCGCACTGCCGTAGGAGCCTGTGCTAAGCGGCCGTCCGTTAGCCTGCTGCTGCTGCTGTTGTTGCTGCTGTTGCTGCATAGCGTACTGCGCGTGCATCGCGTACTGCTGAGGGAAGCCGCCCTGCTGCATCATCTGCGCCTGCTGGAACTGCTGCTGTTGCTGCTGCAGGTACTGCTGCATCTGCAACTGTTGCTGCTGCTGGAACTGCTGGAAGTGCTGCTGCTGTTGCGGGGTCATGGCGGCCTGGTAGGCGAGGAACTGCTGCTGTTGCTGCTGCAACTGCATCTGCTGGTGCGCGAGGAACTGCTGGTACTGCACGGCCGTCATCGGCTGCGTCGTGGGGGCCATCGGCAGCGTGGCGTACATGAGCTGCGCCTGCTGCTGTTGCTGCGGGGTGGGCGTGGGCGCGCCGTGCGTACTCGCCTGAGCGGCCTGCGCAGCCAGCTGCAGTGGCGTGGGGCCACTTGGTGCCGGGGGCGGCGCAGCCACCCCATTGCCCGTACCGATGGGGTGCAGCTCGATCGCTGTCGTCGGGGCAGGTGGCAGGTTGTAGAAATTGCCGGTCTGCTGCTGGCTACTGCTGGTGCTCTGCCCGCTGGGCTCCTTCTTGAACGTCTGCGGGCGCGGCTGGTTGGCCTGCGCCGACGACCCCGGGAGACCCACATTTCGCTTGTCCGTGGCCGGATTGAAGACATTCTTATAGTAGGTCGAGCAGCCCCAGTCGAAGAACGAGAAGCAGCAGCTGTCGCCGGCCGGGTTGCGCGTGTCCTGTTGGTGCATGCCGTCCGCGGCGTCGAAGTCGAGGTTCATGTCGTCGCTGTCGAAGGAGATGATGTCGATGTCCATCAGGTGCATGGGGTCCGCCTCCTCGCTGTCTTCCAGCCGCCCCACGTCCGCCAGGTTGGCGCCCAGGTACTCTTCGTGTGGACCTAAATTCGGCACAAGTACCAGCGGAATTAGTGAGATTTTTCAGAAGCGTAACTTACATCAAAAAGATATGTTTCTCCACATCAACGTCCCTTGCTCAACGCAACAGTGCGAGCAGCATGCAGCTCAACGCGAAGACGCAAAGAACGCGCACCTGTCCCATGGGCGTGCTGGTCGTCCTCCTCATCTTCGTCGTCTTCGTCCTCCTCGGACAGCGCCTCGTCCTGCCCGTCGTCCATGTACGAGTCCAGCGCCATCGCCGCGCCGTTCAGACGCGCCCGTCCGCGGGTAGATGAAGCATCTGCACAGCCCGCCCAATGGGACCAATAATCACGAAAACGGTTACATTAACGACAAATGCAGGGTATTTTCCAAGTTGCCTTTACCTGAGCCAGTGATAGAGCTCGTGCGTGTATTATCTACCGACGATCCATCCGCAGTGCCTTGTGCGACCGCATTGGTGTGTTGTTCGCACAACGTGTCGAAGTCGATGTCCGTATGTTGCCGTTTCAGTTGTTCAAAGTAGGCTTCGTCCAGCGCAGTGTTGTACAGGCTTTCGTCGCATTTGCCGCGAGATTTTGCACGTTCCGTCGCGTGAAATCGATTTTTGACGGCATTGTCTGTCCGGCCTGGGAGCATCTTTGTAATCTGTGACCGGGATAGGAAGGATCAGTCCTATCTGGGAAGGCCTACCGACAATGTGTGCAATTGCTTACCTTTGCCCATTGGTTTCCAATATGTCGTTGCATCGTAATTATTATTCTATCCTCCTATTATCAATTTAAAATCGGTTATATTAGTGCCACGGAATTAATCCATGAATATTTGCAGATGTCGTCACCTCTTCGGTCCAGTCTCCTTTCTTAATTCCACTGCCCAAGTGATTGTGCCATCGCTCTCGGCATTGTTTGCCAGTTCGGTCCGGTAAACTTTGCGCTACCAGTGTCCCTATTGGTAGAATGAGAAGTTTTGCGTCAAAATCAAGCAAAAGGGAAGATTTTGGCAGCCAAATCATCTCACAATTCCCAGTTCCATAGGTGCTGACTAAGTTCTTTAAATTCTCATCCTCTTCCGCAGTCCAAATTTCTGGTACAAAGAACAAGCATAAATAGTCTGAACTTTAATACACGAATTGAACATAATCAAGGCAATAGAAACGTACTTTTTCCTCGTGAAGTTGCCGCAAAACTTGGCGTTGAGGACGCTGCCGAGTGAGGGGTATCACCACCACTCCTTCGGATCATTTTTCTCTGTGGCGGTTTGTCCACTCAACAACTTACTAAAACGACCCTAGGGAGACTCTAAACCCAGTCCGATCGCAGTAGCGTTAAGCTTCACAACGAATGGAGACGTTACCGATTCGATGCCCCACCTCCAAATTCAAGCTTGGTGTCCGTTCATGTTTCTTTTCTATGCATGCTCTTATTCATTTGATATTTTCCGCGCGTAAAATAATTTGGCACAAAATGTTAACTCACGACGAACTCATATTATGCAAGCTTTGCATTTGCACCACACTCTTGCACTTCGACAGGAAGTCATCCAATTTCAGTCCCACTGTTCAGTTATCTCATGTACTGATGCATAAGTAGCAGTTTCAATGCGCTTGTATATGACTTGCTCATCTGTTTTGGTGCTTCTCTATGCCATCAGCTCCTACCAGACTCCGTTTCGTGCACTTGTCCCAAAGATGCAAGTCCGGGGTAAGAGGCTGTCATGCACGTGTTGCGCATCTGGAGACACGTCAAAGAGGCCGCAGTCAAATATTCGTACTATGAGACCATATTTACAGTACCGGGGCCTGCTGGTTGGAGTCTCGGCTCTGTATGGAACCAACTTCGGGTGCGTCAAAATTTTGGAAGACTCCATGCAAATCTCAGTTGCTGCGTTCCTGCGCTTTCTCATCGCGTTCGCGGTATTTACCCCATACTTAATCAGAACCTTTAATACCAACAAGGAAATTATCATGGGTGGATTGGAAGTTGGTGCGTACAACGCCCTGGGGTACTGGGCACAGGCCAACGCACTAAAGACTTCACCCTCATCGACTGTTGCATTCATCTGTAGCCTGCAGGTGGTGGTGGTGCCCATACTGAACGCTGTATTCAAAAGCCAAGAAGGCAATAAAAGTTTACGCGAAGCCATACTGCCTGCCTTGCTCGCAGTGGTTGGCGTAGCGTGCCTGGAGCTCGGAGGTCTTCAGCTTCCAGGTGTAGGCGATCTATGGGCCCTGCTGCAGCCGCTCACATTTGGCCTGGCGTTTTGGCGCGTGGAAGCCATATTGCAACGCTGCAAGAAACCTCACGATGCACAGGGGTTCACAGCAGCGTCACTACTGGTGGTGGCGACCGCGGCCGCTGTGTGGGCTGCTCAGGCTTTTGCGTTGCCCCTCTGGAATGGACCTCATGGCGCAGATGCACTGACCACCGCTGTCGCCACGCAACTGAACATTGCAACGCACAACTGGCAAGTCGGCGCCGCGCTGCTGTGGACGGGCGTCGTCACCACCGCACTTACCACCTACGGCGAAAACGTGGCGATGCAGCACGTGGACGCTGCGGAGTCCACGGTGATCTACTCCACAGAGCCGCTGTGGGGCACACTCTTCGCGGCGGTGGCGCTGCATGAGAAGGTAGGATTAAACACGGTTGTGGGGGCGGTATTCATCCTGGCCGCGTGCTCGTGGCGGACTGCGGCGGCGGGGATAGTGGCGTCCCTGTCTGCACTGCAGGAATCAACCTCCACAGCCATACAGGAAGTAAGTGTCAATGTGGGTGCCAACCTAGCGCGTCTGTTGGATATCTTCAAAGATATGGAAAACTAGTGTGAATTCGGACACTTGTCAAACTGTGGGACGCGAATACCCGCTTAACATTTGCATATACAACAGAACACATAGTGAACAGCATTTGACCTTCTTGCTGTTCGAGTTCACATTCGTTCCAATACTTAGAAAAGAGCAGGCATCTTGCGGAGCAGATCTTTGGGGTCACTCGGCGCCTTCGACTTGCCAGCCCTCTCCAGACGTGCCTGAACACAATCACACCATAAGGAGAGATTGTTTAGAGTCTGTGGCCGCAAACATTTTCAGTGGAATCTTTCTGTAAGCCGACAAGATTTCAGACACTGGATGCAAGTGTGTGCTATCCTTGCTTGAATGAATCCACAACAGCGCGCGTACCTTGTTGACCACGTCGTACAGGGTGTTCTGCACTTGGCGGGCCTGCTGCACGGTCTCCCGCACCGAGTCCGCGGAGTCCAGGATCGTCGCGCAGTGCCCCTCCAGGGCGTTCAGCAGCTCCAGGTATCCATCCCTTGCTTGTACCTCCACCGTAGATGCAGCGACACCCTGCGATACAAAAAAGGGTTGGCGAGTTGTTGCAAGATGTATCGATACGAACAAATTAGCTGATCCCGGTAATTTACTCACCTGCACAGCATTTGCGATCTTTGCCAGAATTGCCTCCCTGTCCAGCCATAAGTCATGATCTTGCGCGAGTGAGCTCAGATTCTCTTCATAGGCACGCAGTTTCGCAGAGTGTTGCTCCAGAGCTCGCTTGGCTTCCACCAGTGGGATCAGATCAGCAGGAACTTGTTGTCGTTCTTCGGACTCGAATTTTGCAGTCTTGGGACAGTCCTGCTCAACCAGCCCAGGTAGTTCGTCCAGAATATAGTTGATCGAGTCTACAATGTTCTTTCTGCCCTTCACTGTTTTTCCTTGTGCAGAGTTGAAGTGCTTGTTCAGTGCCCTTCGTTCTGTCGCAGCGACTTCGTTAACCAGCTGGCTGAGCGTATCGTAATGAGACTGTGACGACGAGCTCGAATGGAGCTCCTTTGATACACTGTACTGTGATGTTGGATAGTGATGTTTCTGTACAGTTTTCGTTCGCGAAGCTTTTCCGGACCGAGAACTGGCGGTACTTCTGTTACTTGTCATAGAGACGTTACTGGTACGCTTTCGGCTCGACAACTCCGCATCACCACCCAGGCTGTCAGACTTCCTTTTCGATCGCACAGATTCAGTTTTACTTTCTTCCAGAGCCTCATAAGGCACTTCCTCTGTAACACGAAAATCAAATTAGCACTGGAACATCGACTGCCAAGTTTTCCAAGGCAGCATACCTGGTGGTGTCTCCGCTTTCCTGCTCTTCGTGTACTTGAAACCTTTCTGTGCCGATGACATGGTTTGCGTCTTTATCAAGCTAGGTTCGCAATCACTAATCAGTATTTCTGTCTGACTCCGATCACCAGGATCAGAGTTCAAACCGTCGTTCAGGAGCGATGGTTATTGCACAATCGGACACTTCTAAGCTAATTGAGCAAGTCTCCTGCGGAACGATCCTGGGACATCAGGTCCCAACAAGAAGAGTTGAGAAGCCGCAGAAACACGTTAATTACTTGTCCACTTATGAAACGCCACATGCAATACGCACAGTCCTACAAGGTCACACATTCATGGATACGCGATTATCCTTCGTACGTGTACTTTACTATTCATATTATTCCTACATGAATCGTCTGCGTCGGCTCGAGAAGCCAGGTTCGCAGGGCATTTACTTGGGCAGCTGAGAGTTCACAAAGTCCCAGTTCACCAGTTGATCCAGGAAGGAGCGCTGGTAGGAGTCGCGGTTGTTCTGGTAGTCCAGGTAGTACGCGTGCTCCCACACATCCATGGTCAACAGGGGGATGAACTCGTCCGTCTCGATGGGTGTCTGGCCGTCCTTCGTGTACATGATGCGCAGAGAGTTGTCATTGCGATCAAACACGAGCCACACCCATCCAGAGCCGAAGACAGACATGCCAGTGTTGAAGAACTCGTCCCTGAACTGCTGGAAAGAGCCAAATGAGGAGTTGATCATGTCGCGCAGCGGGTTGGGCGGCTGTCCACCTCCACCGGGCTTCATGCACTCCCAGTAGAAGTTGTGGTTCCACACCTGACTAGCGTTCTCGAACAACAGGATGTTCCCGTTCTGCTTTGCACCTAAGGAAAGTTGCATTGTTGTTAGCTTGCTGCTGTTCTCGGCACACAATAGCACTCACCTCTGATAACTCTGATGATGTTCTGTCCCTCCAAGCCCGAGCCGGAGATCTTTGACTTCACAGTGCTGACATACGAGGCATGATGCTTGTCATGATGGAAGTGCATGGTCTTCTCGCTGATGTGCGGCTCCAACGCGTTGTAGTCGTAAGGCAGCGCGGGCAGATCGAGATTCAGAGAGACGGACATCACTGGTGACGAATGAATGAGATCCCTGTCGATGTATAGGGTAAAACTATGAACAATGTGTCAGGATGGAACCGAATGCACGGAAGTGTTCGAAAAGTGTCGTCGGAAGTCTGGAAGTGAAGCCGCTGAACTTCAAGCTGCAACATGGGATCATGGGAACACGGTACGGTGGGCAAGTTATGATAGTGTCACTATTAGGGACAAGCAAGGACGAGCACAGAAGAATTTCTATGATTGTGCATACTCTGATTTATGCCTCAATTACTGCGAGTCTTACAATCGAGCAATCATCGGCGGAACAGGGTATACAACGAAACGGTCAGGCCACAACCCTCACTTGGGCAGCTGGGCGTTCACAAAGTCCCAGTTGATCAGGTGGTTCATGAAGGACGTCACATAGTTGGCGCGCACATTCTGGTAGTCCAGGTAGTACGCGTGCTCCCACACATCCTGCACAAACACGTTTAAAGTTCGTTACAGGGTAAGGGTATAGCTGTAGAAGGGGTAGCAAATATCGTACCATGGTCAGGAGAGGAGTGCAGGTCTCGTCGGTCAAAGGAGTCTCCGCACCAGTGGTCTTGGTCACCTTCAGACCAGAGGGGGTGTGGATCAGCCAAGCCCAGCCAGAGCCAAATGCAGTGTTGCCGGCGTTCTCGAACTCAGTGCGGAAAGCAGCGTATGAACCAAAAGAAGCGTTGATCAGCTCCGCCACGGGTCCAGTGGGTTCACCACCACCACCGGCCTTCATGCACTCCCAGTAGAAAGAGTGGTTCCACACTTGTGCAGAGTTGTTGAAGAGTCCAGCATTGCCGTCCTTCTTGGCAGCTGTCCGATAGAGATGTTGTAATTGTACAAAGTGTAAATTGCGTGCAGATGATGCAGGTAAACTATTTCATCTAGGCTAACCTCTGATAATCGTCACCAGATCAGCACCCTCCAGAGGCGTGCCCTTGATCAAACCGTTCGTGTTGTCAACGTACTTGGCATGGTGCTTGTCGTGGTGAATCTCCAGCGTTCTGCGGCTGATGTGAGGCTCAAGCGCAGAGTAATCGTAAGGAAGAGGAGGAAGAGTGACAGACATCTTGAATTGGGGCTTGCGGAGAAAGCTAGAGCTCTGATTCGACGAGGAATTCTGATGAAATCTTCGGTGCTGCACCTTCGATGCAGCAGTGACAACCGGGAAAGTGGGAATTCCATGCGAAGCCCATTTCGAGCAAAGCGGTCACACGTGCCAGTTTCGTCTTGATCGAACTGCCTGAATCGCTTATTACACCAATAGAACCGCACGTACACACGCACCCACCCACTTTGTGCACCCATCGCTTTTTCCTGGCCGTTTCGCGCACTCCTGAGCCATCTAATCACTTACTCCACTTCGTCATCGTCGAAATCAACGTCATCGGAATCATCAAACTCCTCCTCTCCTTCCATCTCTGTCTCAATCGCAGCGACGTCGTGCAGGATA
>ENA-OOOU01000003-OOOU01000003.1-human-oral-metagenome-genome-assembly--contig:-NODE-3-length-19130-cov-20.305636_pt1 | contig 19130 bp, 16 predicted proteins | sample MGYA00245293_ERZ501128 | MGnify/ENA primary metagenome ERZ501128 (study PRJEB25959, sample SAMN05335049) | human oral metagenome | host: human-associated | place: USA: California | collected 2014-05-17...
CGTCCATGTCGAAAAAACGGGCGGCAGTTTTTCCCGGAGAGGAGAACGGGGCACATCGCCGATAATCTGTGAGCGAAGAGCGCCGCGTGTTTACGGTCGAGCAGATCGTTTAAATATCCAACCTGTTTTTCGCCGCTAACCTCATAATAGCCGAGCTGCTCGAATATGCTGAACATGCCCTTCAAGAAAGAGGTCATCTTGCCCGCGGGAGTGCGGTTGCCGTACTCCCGCATCGGGCAAAGGAAGAGGCTGACGTCGGCTTGCCAGTAGTCCCTGAGGCGGGTTTCGAGCTCTTTTGTTTGGGAAGGAGAGCAGTCCGTTCCGGGCGGGGTGTAGAAGAGCATGTCGAGAGGGGCTATTTCCTTAAGCGCCTCGACGAATGTGCCCATGCGTTTGTAGACTCCGTGTACCTTCGTTTTCGGGTCGTCTATGAAATATCTCGAGATGAAGAGGATGCGCATATTACCGCGTGGCGATGGCCCGTGTCGTATAAGTAATTTTCCTGCTGAATGATATGGATTCGTTGAGAAGGTTCACACGCGCCCGGCCTTTAAATACTGATTATATATTTCAGTGACGTGCTTTACCATTCTGGAAGAAGAAAACTCCCTGTATACGAGCGATTTTCCCTCGGCCCCGATGTTCTTCGCCTTAACGGGGTCAGACAACAGGCCGTTTATGGCTTTTGTGAGGGCGGCGGGATCGGCAGGAGGCACCAGCACCGCGTTTACGCTGTCGGTGAAATTTTTCCTTATGCCTTCGACTTCGGTGGCTATTACGGGTTTACCGGCGGCCATGGCTTCCATTATCGATATTGCCACGCCTCCTTCGAAAATCGAGGGATGAACGTAGATGTCGCAGCCCAGGAGAGGCTCTGGGATGTCATTTCGCTCTCCGAGAAATATCACCCTATTGCCGAGGTTAAGCTCGTGCGCCTCTTTCTCGATGTCTTTTCTATCCGGGCCGTCGCCTGCGAAAACGAAAAGCGCATCCGGAATTTTCGCCGCGGCTTTAAGTAGATATGTATGGCCTTTTTGTTTGGAGAGGCGGGCGACTGTGAGCAGTATCGGAAGATTCTTTTCTCTGAGCGGCGCGTATACATCGTTCGTTTTTCCGGCGGGTTCAGCGCTGAAGCGCTCGAAATTTATCCCGTTCTGCACTACCTCTATTTTATACGAGGGCACGTATTGCCCGAGCTCTTTTGCAAGATCGGCCGATACCGCGATGTAGCGGTTCACGAGAAGCGAAACGAGAAACTGAAAAACGCGGCGCCGCCGCGATTTTATAATATCGTATAGATGCTGGGTTCCTATGATGGCGGGAATCCCGGTCAGGTATGCCGCGATGATGCCGTTCGAGCATGAGAGCGGCCAGTTGATATTGGCGTGAAAGATATGGGGCCGGATGGCTTTCAATCTGGACGAAAATTCCCAAATCCCCTTTATATCCCTGTAGTTGACGATTCGGGTAGTCGGGAATGTTTCTATTCCAAGCTCCGCTACCGAGCTTATGAAAGGCGCGATGCCAGGGTTCGGGTGGTATGCGAGAAACGGATGCCATGCGTTTCTGTCGAGTCCCCTGAGGAGCGTGTAAAGAACCTGCTCTGCACCTCCGAAGTTGTCGCTGTCGAGATAATAAACGATTTTATGAGGCATGAGGGTCGTATCTGTAGGATTTTATTTTGGGAATGAGGGGCTCGAACTTCTTGTTTCTCCTGGCTTCGGACCAGACGCCGAGCCAGAAGAAATAATCCATGGCCATCGCGTAGAGCTTTGCCCGGGTTTTATCGGATGAGCCCTCGAATAGTTTAATGAAGGATATGATGAGGCGCTTTACCGGGGGGAAGAGCATCGCCGCCCATATCAGCGTGAAGCGCAGCCAGCGCCATTTCCATCCCTGAGAGTTGTATTCCCTTAACTTGAGCTCGCTGAAAAGTTCGGGGTGTATGCTGACCAGGAGAACGACCCTCTCTCCGGAGTATACGGTTTTTTTCAGCAGCCCTTCGAGATTCTCGTCGTAGTACTGTGTGCAAACGGCTTCGGGGTTGAATATTATCTTCACGCCCGACTTGATGAGGCGCCGGACGAGCTCCATATCTTCGTATCCATAGGTTTTAAAGGATTCGTCGAAGAGGCCGACTTCGAGGAGCGTCTTTCTTCTTATGGAGAAAGTTCCTCCGTAAAAATCCCATATCCTGAACTTGTAATCGGGGGCGGCCATTTTTTTCTGCCGCAAATTGAATTCGGAGGCTATGTGTCTCGTCGCGAACGTCGAAGAATCGTCGACGTGTATCGGCGCCGCGCCGATTACGCCCAGCTTCTCGCCGGATGAATGAGAGAGGTAGTGAGCCTCTATGAATCCGGGCCGCGGTTCCATATCGTCGTCGAGGATTATCAGTATTTCCCCGGACGCGTTTTCGATTCCCGCGTTGCAGGCCTTTACCCTGCCGGAATTCGGCTGCCATACGGAGCGGATCGTGAAAGGGGCGCCGAAATTTTCGACCATTTCCCTGGTTCCGTCTTCGGAGCCGTCTATGGAAACCACGACCTCGAAGTCGGACGGCGGAAATGTCTGCGCTGTGAGCGCCCTCAGGAGACGCTCCATGGAAGCGGCGCGGTTGTATGTGGGTATTACTACGCTAACCTTCTTCATGACAACCTAGCCTGTCTTTCTTCCGAGGACGTATTTTTTGACGAAGCGGCGGAGGGGCCCCGGGACCCTGACGTAAATATCCTCAGACGTGAATTTCGTGGTGTGTATCAGTATCAGGAAATCGAGCAGTGATTCCTTCATCCCTATATTGAGCCGCGGCAGTGAGAACACGTTGTCGTTCATGTTCGCTATGTACGGTTCCGTGGAGCAGGCTGTGTGGTATCCCGTTTCGCCGGCTATGATTTTTACCGTCTCGTTGTGAGCGCCGAACGGGTATGCGATGTGCCTCACCTCGTGACCCAGAAAATCTTCGAGCCTCTTCCGCGATCCTTCGAGCTCCTTGTAACAGTCTTCGGGCGGTATGCGGTTAAGCCACGGATGGTTCATGGTGTGTGAGCCGATTTCGAAGCCGCGCGCGTCGAGGTCCCTGACCACCGTCCAGTCGACTATCTGGAACTCCGCGTTTATCTCCTGCACCATCCAGCCGCTTTTTATTCCCACGTAATTCGTGGGCATGTAGTAGACAGCCGTGAAGCCGAGTCTCTCGAGCACCGGGATGGAATGCTCTATGGACTCCGTCAGGCCGTCGTCGAACGTTACTATGACGGGTTTCCGGGGGAGCTTACCTCTACCTTCCCTGTAAGCCGTCAGCTGGTCGAGGCTGATGGTTTTAAACCCGAGCATCTTCAGGATTTTCATCTGGGTTTCGAACGTTTTCGGTGTGACTGTGTAATCGAGAAAACTCGGATGCGGGTTCGGGCTTACCTGGTGGTACATCAATATTGGTATGTTCAGATTCATCTTCTCCGCCTGACATCAATCGGGCTTAAACGCCCTGATTCCAATAATCAACTCGTATCTTTCGTCGGAATAGTCGAGCTCTTCCGGCTTCAAATCTTCGGCCGAGAGGCCGTGAAGAATACTCACTGCCGCCAGCGGGTTTCCGAAACACTTTATATTCACATTTCCGGGCGGGAACGCTTGCTCGAAGAGCCTTCGCGCCGACAGGGAAGTGAAATTCCAGTACCAGTCGGACTTCCCGCCAGACGGGGTGCGCATGCCAGGCACGGCCGCAAGTATTACTCCGCCTGGTTTTAGGACCCCGTACAGTGTTTCGATAGCCCGGGACGAGTCGTACATGAACTCGAGCGTCCGTGTAATTATAATACAGTCGCAGCCGCCGCGGGGAATATCCGGCGGCAATTCGACGTCGACAGGCCCGGATTCGGCCGGTATTTTAAATATGCCGCCCTTTATCACGTTTTCCTTGCCGTATCCGAAGGCGTATAAATCGTTTCCGGACTCGAGCGTAATTCCCTTGATATATTTCGAGCTCGCCCCGAGGAATTTGTCTATGTAGTATCCGTCGATGGGGTTCCCTCCTCTCTCCCCCAAGGATTCGCTCACTGGAATAACTTTTCTGAGCTCTCCGAAATCGATCCATCCGAAGGGCCTCCTTCTGCCGTATTTCGAAATGACGGCTTCTCCCACCGAGCGCGGCAGAAGCTTCGGAGCCAGGGTCCTTACTGTGTCTTTGGTCTTTTGGAGGAAGTTGTGCCTGAGCTCGTTCAGCGACGGGTTCCTGAAGTTCCAGAGCCTGTTGTCGAGCGCATCCCTGACGCCTTCGTCTCCGATACTCTTTTCTCCCAGGTACTTTTCCAGCCAGTTGAGGTAAAAGAGCTCGGCCGATTCCTGATTCCCCTTCTTTCCGGCGACCTGATGACAGGACTCCCTATGCTGCCTGTAGAGGTCCCAGCACGAGGCGGATACGAATACCGGGGAGCCGAGGTAGACCTTCGCGAGAAAGGCCTGGTCTTCGTGCATCCCGGTGAAGGCATCCTCGAAGCCGCCCGCTCTTTCTATGGTTTCTCTCCTGAGCATGATATTGGACATGGATACGGGATCGAACTGCCCGTTCAGCGTGAGAACCAAAAGCAGCGGCGGGGCGACGAGCGTGTTCAGAATGGGCGTTCCGGATTTCAGGTTATCGTGCATGTAGCGGTCGAGGGAAATGTCGTTAGTGTCGCCTGTCCAGCTGTACCAGTACTTCGTATTCCCACAGACCATTCCCGCTTCCGGGTAGGCTCGAAGTATCGCCGTCTGCTGCTCGAGCTTATGCTTCGTCCAGGCGTCGTCGGCGTCGAGCATGGCGATGTAATTCCCCCTGGCCGTCCGGAACCCGAGGTTCCTGGATGCGCTGATGCCTTTGTTAAGGTGCCCTTCATGCTCCGTATAGACGATTTTCCCGTCATACCGGTTTTTATAATCGTGGGCGATTTGCGTGCTGCGGTCCGTGGAGCCGTCGTCGACCAGTATAAGCTCCCAATCCGTCCAGGTCTGGGCGAGTACGCTCTCTATTGCCTCTTCGAAGTACTTCTCGGCGTTGAGGAACGGTATTATCACTGAGACAACGGGATTATCGTTCATGTCACAATTTTACAACTAATTTAAAGCCTTCAGTTTGCGAACCTGTTTTATTATTATAAACAGCTCGAAGATTCAAATGGTCGTCGATTATTTAAACGATCTGCTCGACCGTAAACACGCGGCGCTCTTCGCTCACAGATTATCGGCGATGTGCCCCGTTCTCCTCTCCGGGAAAAAACTGCCGCCCGTTTTTTTCGACATGGACGACATCGAGCATATAGTCCTCTCCCGCTACATCGCGCAGCAGACGAAAGCCAGGAGCAAGCTCCTTAAGCTCCTCCTACCGGCCCTGGTCTCGGGAGAAAAAAAGCGGTCAGGCTTTCCGCCGAAACATACGTCTGCTCCGGGAAAGACAGGCATCTCCTCGAAACAGAATTCGGCGTCCGAAACGTCGCCGTCATTCCCAATTCCGTATCCATGCCGGATTATACTCCTCCCTCGCCGGACCCCGTTCTCCTTTTCCTGGGCTCCGACTACGGGGCCAACCTCGAAGCGGCCGAGTACATGACGAGGCAGATCTGGCCCCGGGTGCGGGAAGCGATGCCCTCGGCAAGGCTTATCATAGCGGGCATATCCAGGGGCATGCTCGGAAACGATATCGAGGGGGCTAAAGGAGTCGAAGTCCCCGGTTTCGTCGAAAACCTCGACCTGCTCTACGCCGGGAGCCGCGTCGTCGTAACGCCGATACTGGTCGGCGGTGGGACGCGCTTTAAGATAATCGAGGCAGGGGCCTACGGAAGGCCGGTCGTATCCACGACGGTCGGCATGGAAGGAATCGACCTCGTCCCCGGCCCGGAAATAGTAGTCCGGGACGACCCTGAAGAATTCGCCTCGGCCTGCGTCGAGCTCCTTGGGGACGCCCCACTATGCGAGCGTATAGGGCTTGCGGCAAGGGAAAAGATCGCGGCGCGCTACGACCGGGGAGCAGTTATAGAAGAGATTCGTCAAATGATAACATCCGCATTATAATTTATTATTCACGGCGGGGCCGGCAATCGGCACCGAACGTCTAAGGGATAATCCCCCTGACTTCGCCGAAGCTTGCCTCAGGCTCCCTCCGGAACCATTCTATCTTCGCCGAAATGAGGCGTAAAGGAAGGCCTAGGATCGCCGGCGAAAACAACAGAGACGCGATAATCGAAAAAAATCAGGGACCAGGTGCTCGACGTCCTTAGGCCGGGAGCTTAAAACCGATGCCAAGAGTAACAGTAATAATACCGACATATAACCGCTCTGAGCTTCTCGTGAAAGCCGTATCGAGCGTTCTCGATCAGAGCTTCGGCGATTTTGAGCTCCTCGTAATAGACGACTGCTCCCCGGACGACACACGGTCAAAGATAGAGGGAATCGGAGACAGCCGCGTCGCCTATTTCAGAAATCCCGAGAACAAGGGCGTGTCCGGGTCGAGGAATTTCGGCATCGAAAGATCCCGCGGCGAGTTCATAGCGTTTCTCGACGACGACGACGAGTGGCTCCCCGGCAAGCTCGAAAAACAGGTAAAGGTTCTGGACGAGAGCCCTTCGAACGTAGGGCTGGTATATACAGGCACCCTGTCAGTGGATCTAACTACGGGTGAACTTATCGAAACCACCATACCCAGATACAAGGGCAATGTGCTGAACGATCTCGCATTCCTGAACTTCATACCGACTTCCTCCGTCCTGGCAAGAAGGGAATGTTTCACCAGAATCGGATTGTTCGATGAGAATCTTTCATATGGAGAAGACTTCGATCTCTGGATAAGAATCTCGACCGAGTTCCTGATCGATTATATTCAGGATCCGCTCGTCATACATAAGGATCATCCCCAGACGACGACTGCCAACTATAAAAAAGTGGCAGTCAATGTTAAACGCATACTCGATAAACATTCGGCGCTGTTCGTCTCGAATAAAAAAGGGCTCAGCAATTATCTGCTTATGATGGGGACGGCTTATTGCTTCGATGGCAATCAGAGTGAAGGGAGGAAGGCGATTATGAATGCGATAAAAGCCAGCCCATTCGACTTGAGGCTGTATTATAATCTGGCCCTTACCCTGATAGGGACGGGAATGTACAGGAATATAAAGAGGCTTAAATATAACCTGATGCAGACGGTTAAAAATTATATGGGCCGGAGCTGACGGCGCCGATAATCCCTAATCCACAAAATACCGGTAAATCGGGATTCGGAGACAAGATAATATGACGGTTCTTCAGGTACTCGCGATCCATCCCTTCAAACACGGCAGTTTCGAGGACTATATAGCCTTCTTCGCCCGAAACATGAGCGAAAGAGGGCACACTGCCATCTTCATCTTCGGCAGCGAGCCCCACCCCGTCGTCTTAGGTGCCTTAAATGCAGCCGGTTTCGAATATTTCGTTCAGGACGATCCCCCCGGGCGCCCGGGGGTTCATTTCATTCCTGAGACGGCTGAGGCGGATAATAACGGAGAACAAAGTCGACATCATACAGGGTCAGTTCCTTCCTCACTCTCACTATGCCGCGATGGCCGGCTTTCTTACGGGGAAGCCCGCGTTCGTCACAATCCATTCGACGACGAATCAAAGCGGGCAATCCGTAAAACCGGCGACCGTAATCAAGAATCAAATCAGCGCCGTGCTGACCCGGAAATTCTTCGCCGTCTCGGAGGCCGTAAAAAAAGACCTCGTCGACAACCTTCACATATCCGGAAAACATATAAGGGTCCTTCATAACGGAATAAACCTCGACAGATACACCCCTGGTGAAACCTCCTTTTCCCTCCAGAGAGAGCTCGGCATCGGCGAAGACAGCAGAATTATCCTGACGATAGCCCAGGCACGGCCCGAAAAGGGTCTCGAGTATCTTATAAGGGCGGTGCCGGAAGTTCTGGACCGATACCCGAATACGCATTTCGCCTTATGCGGCGGCGGGCCCCTCCAGGACGACCTGACCCGGCTCGCAGGATCGCTCGGCGCCGGCGGAAACGTTCACTTCCTCGGCGTCAGGAACGACGTCCCCATGCTGCTCAACGATTCCTACGCATCCGTGCTGCCCTCCCTGGCGGAGCCGCTCGGCAACGCGGTGCTCGAAGCCATGGCGATGAAAAAAGCCGTCGTGGGGACGAGGGTAGACGGGATACCCGAAATGGTGGAGCACGGCTCGACGGGATTCCTCGTTCCGCCCGGTGATCCGGCCGCCCTCGCTACATCTCTGATTGAGCTCCTGAAGGACCCGGGCCGGGCCGCGAAGATGGGCGAAATGGGAAGGCTACGGGTCGAGGAGGAATTCGAGCTCAATACCAGGGTTCTCTCCGAAATCAAAATATACGAGGATTACCTCGCCGGGAACAGGTAGCCCCTCCCCCGCCGGCGGAGAGCTCGGGAAAGCCCTGCCGCGGCTAAAATTAATCTTTAATATCCGCACCTGTTGCAGTATATTTACAGTTATATATCGAGCGAGGACGCGGGTTCCGGCTCCACTTGAATCTGGTCATTTACGTTTTACTTCCAGTCAGACACCTGCCGTGAAAGCGCCCCTCACGAAGCCGCCCGAAGCGCGGCCGGGGGATTGAAAAAGAACCTCATCAGCATAGCGCCATATTCCGAATGAATACTAATTCCAAAATCATACCGATAGCCCTCATATCCATAGTCGTACTCCTGGGCATGATCGTAAGCGTGCAGATTAGCCAGCAGGGCGAGCTGCCCTTAACGTTTCTGGCGCTCCTGGCCATACCCGCTATCATCATGTTCATAAAATATCCGTGGCTGGCCATCACGATGTTCTTCCTGCTGATTCCCCTGGAAAACCTTTACGTCTACAGGGGAAGCCTCACGGCCTCGACGACGAAGCTCTTCGGCGGACTTCTTTTCGCGCTCCTGATCACGTCCGGATCGCTCAAGTACATAAGCGACACATTTGCCAATAAAAAGGGCGTATGGATGCTGGTATTCGGCGGAACCGCGGTATTGTCCATCCTCCTCTCGAACGACGTCAACGCCGACAAGGGATCGCTCATAACGCTCTGGCTCTCGATAATCCTTTATTTCATATTGATAATGATGATGCGTAACACGAAAACCCTTCACATTGCCACGATAGGCCTCATAATAGGCGGCGTGCTTTCTATAATGAGCCCGATATTTTTCGGGAGGGGCTCGCTCATCGACGAGAAGCGCTACGGCGGGCTGTGGGGTGACCAGAACGAATTCGCGGCCATGCTTCTGGTGATGATTCCGCTGTCCGTTGCCCTCTTTTACACGAGTAGAAAGGGGTTCGTCAAGCTCCTTCTCCTCGGCTGCTCCATCATGCTGATAGTCGGCCTTTCGCTGACATACTCGAGGGGCGGATACCTCGCTTTCGGCGTGATGATAGTCTACGCCCTGTTCAAATTCGTAACCGGGAAGAACAGGGCTAAGATCCTCGCGATAACCGTGCCGTGCCTCATCTTTGGCTCCGTGATTTTTTATCACTTTTTCGGAGAAGAATTCATTGCCCGAATGGAAACCCTGAGATACCTCGAAAGCCGCGAATCGCTGCGCGGAGAGGGCTCGCTCAACCAGCGCTTTTACTACTATTTCGAGCTCGCCCCCAAAATATTCGCCGAAGATCCCATATTCGGTGTCGGATTCAGGGGCTTCATATTTCACAACCCGAGAGGGCAGATTTCCCACAATACCTATATCGAAGTTCTGACTGGTATGGGCCTCGTAGGATTCATCCCGTTTCTAATTATTCTTTACATGACGTGGAGAGAAACGCGAAAGGTGGAGAAGTACGCCAAAATGGAGGGGAACGAGAATTACCTCTGGGCCTACGCGCACGCTCTCGAGCTGGGCCTTATATCCTATTTCCTTGCGGGTATGTTCATATCGCTCGACCTGAGTAAAATGACTTGGCTGCTCATTACGCTTTCGGCGGTCGTATTCAACATTTCAAGGATACATTTTTTGGTGGACAACCAGCAAAGAGCCACGGCCAGATCATCCTATCCATGGGCTGAATATGGAATGCCGGGCCAGAGAAGCTACGGGGCCCGCAGCCGATGAAACATAAGGCCATTCGTATGGAGTCATCTCTCTTAATTTAATGAAAATATTATATATCTCCCAGTACTTCTATCCCGAAATGGGCGCTGCGGCTGCGAGGGTGTTCGAAATTTCGCGCTGCTGGGCTGCCCTCGGCCATGAAGTCACAGTGCTTACGTGCTTTCCAAATTACCCGGACGGCGTAATCTACGACGGCTATCGGGGCAAGAACGGAAACCCGTACTTCACGGAGAAAATAGACGGAGTCAACGTCGTACGCCTCCTCACCTACCCGACCCATCTCCGGAGCTCGGCGAGAAGAGGGCTCAACTACATGTCCTCGCTAGTGACTGCGTCCGCCGCAGTTCCCTTCCTGAAAAAGAATGACGTCGTCATAGGCACGTCACCTCCCCTCTTCATGGGCCTGCCCGCGCTGCTCTACTCCCGCCTCAGGCGGGTGCTGTTCGTGTTCGAAGTGAGGGACCTCTGGCCCGAGGTTATTTCAGCAGTAGGGGCCGGTGAAAAGAGCTCGCTCACCTACAAGGTCTTCGACCGGACGGCAACTCTTCTCTACGAAAAAAGCGACCTCGTCGTCGCGCTTACCGAATCGTTCAGGGAAACGATGATAAACGAGAGGGGCGTTCCTGCCGAAAAAATCACGGTCATAGAAAACGCCGTCGACACGGACTTCTTCAAGCCGGGACCGCCCAACCGCGATGTGCTGGGTGATCCCCTGCTCAAAGGCAAATTTATAGTTTCATACGTCGGAACGATAGGGTATACCCACGGCGCGGAGGTCGTAATAAAAGCCGCAGAGACGCTCAAAGAAACGCTACCTGACCTAGTATTTCTCTTCGTAGGCGACGGGTCGGACAAGGAGCGACTCTCGAAAATTGCAAGGCAGAAAGGACTCGCTAACGTGATATTTACCGGAAAGCAGCCCAAGGACAAGATACCGGATTATATCAATTCCTCGGATGTATCGCTGGTCTTATCGACGAACGAGCCCCTTCTGAGAAAAACCATATTTGCCAAGGTGTTCGAACCTATGGCATGCGGAAAGCCTTTAATAGCCGGAGCTCCGGGAGAGACGGAAGATCTCGTCATCAACCGCGCCAGGGCCGGCATAGGGTTTGAGCCTGAAAACGTCGACAGATTCATAGAAGCGGTCACAAAACTATATAAGAACCCGGAGCTAAGGGAAGAACTCGGAAGAAACGGGCACACCTTCGTAATCGATGAATTTTCCAGATGGAAAAAGGCCGCCGATTATTTAACCGCTCTTCAAACAGCAATAGATAGAAAAAAATCCCTGTAGTCCGTATATTTCGGAAACGGTTGATTAAAACGGCTTACTTCGTCAACTCAAGAGCCTTCCGCACATCGAACGGGTTACGAAAATGCTCATGATAATTATTTGATCGCGATCAGTTTTACATCAGATCCGCCAAGAAGCAATCTGAATATCAATGACTTAGACAATTTCCTGCTAGTTATTCGTGGTAATCCGATGAGCACTTTTTCCATCACATCGGCAGGAAACAAAGGCAGGACGAATGTACGCCCCTTGAAGCTGATAAACCTTTTAACCTTGGAAAAGCCTGCCTTTCTAAATATCTCCGCCAATTCGAAGACCGTATATTCTTTCATGTGAAATCCGGTCGCTACATCATCGAAATACATCGAGATATCGTGCGGCCCAGAAACCCGGTTGGGAGTGACACATATATAAATGCCCCCCGGACGAAGGGCGGTATAAATATTCCCTAGCTGCTCCATGGCATCCTCGGGATGGAGGTGCTCCATTAACTGATCGCTGTAAGCCAGATCGACACTGCCCGATGGAACACTTATGCTGCATCCGTCAGAAAGAATAAGCTTGAAATTATCCGGGCAGACGAGACCCTTGGTAATCTCGCTGGATACATCGACAGCATATACTTTCTTTACGATTTTCGCGACTTCAAATGCCAGTGCGCAGTCCCCGGGACCAATCTCAAGATAGGTCGATTCCTTGTTTAAAAAAGCTCGAAGAAGATTCAATCCGGGAAGAACCTTCTTATTCTTGGTGCTATCGGCCTTTATGGTTAATTGAGGGTGGTCCGGCACACGGCGAAAAAGCTCGTCGTATAAATCCGAGTACAAATGGGCCCTTTCGTGTTTATTAGAATTTCTGAGCCTGCTGGCAAGCTCTTTTTCAATTATATAATGCTCCTTGAGCCTTTCGGGACTTCTACCGGAACCTTCCGTAATATTTGATTTTTTATCGTCCCGCAATGCCATTCATTCCTTTAGGGAGAGTTTCGGTAATAATATCATCATTATCACATAGCGACAAACAGTACGTAGAGGCTCCGTTCGAGAAGCAGGTACCAATCCCCTGGCCGAAATTTTTTAGCCGACTGTATCTATTATAAAATATGAGACATAAAATTATCCGATGGCTTTCATGAAAAAGGGCGTGCTGATCCTGACCGATGTGCTCCACTCCGAAGGGGCCGAAAACGTAACGGTCAACATTGCCGTAAGGCTGAAGCAGTCGGACGTTTACTCGCCCATAGTATGCGCCACGCGAAGGGGCGGCGTCCTCGAAGAAAAGCTCCGTGACCACGGCGTCAAATGCGTAAAGATAGAACGCAGGCACCGCCACGAGGTATACAAGTTCCATCCACTGGGAAAGCTCATAAAAGAAGAGAACGTAAAGCTCATACACGCCCACAAGCTGGGCTCGAATATATGGGGAGTTGTCTTGGGGAAACTTTTCGGTCTTCCGGCGATTTCCCACGTCCACGGTCAGGTCTACAACTGGAAGAATTACCCATTTAACAGCTTCGTCGGAACATTATCTTCGAAAATCATCACCGTATCGGAATTCGAAAAAAAGGCGCTCACGACGCAGGTCCCCGCGGAAAAGGTCGTCACGATATATAACGGCATCGACCCGGGCAAGTACAGGCCGTCCCCCGACGCCGCGTTCAAGGAGAGCCTTGGCTTAAAACCGGACGACAGCGTAGTCGGCATCTCCGCCGCGCTGAGGAAGGAAAAGGCGCACGAGCTCTTCCTCCGCGCCGCAAAAGTAGTGCTCGAAAAAAGACCCGGCGTTTACTTCCTCGTAATCGGGGGCGGCGTGAGAATGGAAGAGCTAAAGGCCATGGCGGCGGAGCTCGGAATAAAAGAGAGCTGCATATTCACTGGATTCGTCAAGAACATTGAAGACGCGCTTTCGGTCCTCGACATCGGCGTCCTCACGTCCGAAAGAGAAGGCCTCCCGCTGACGCTCCTCGAATACATGGCCTCCTCGAAGCCCATTATCGCGACCAACGTCGGCGGCGTGAGCGAAGTCGTAAGGGATAACGAGAACGGTTTCCTCGTTCCGAGCGGTGATCACAACGCGCTGGCCGCGAAAATAAGCCTCCTCCTCGAAGACCCGGCCCTCGCCTCCCGGCTCGGAGCGAACGGGCGCTCCCTCCTCGCCGAAAAATTCTCGGAAAACGTGATGATGAAGAGAATAGTCGCCCTTTACGACGACCTGACACGCGCCGCCTAGCGCGGCATTTTTAACCCGTCCGCTATATATTCGGCGCTTTGTGCTTTATACTTACCTCCAGTGATTCGAAACACGCTAAAGCTCTCTAATGCACTGTTACGACACACAATTTTAAGTCAGCAATATAAAGTCGACGGGAAAGGAAGGCAGCTTTAATATAGTCCCGGGCCGCCGCCCCGAGAAAGGACAAGGCTGAAATCACATGTGCGGAATTGCGGGAATACTCGATTCGAGAAGGCAGATAGACGAGGGCGTACTCACCTCGATGACGGACGCCCTCACACACAGGGGCCCCGACGACGCCGGCATATACATCGACAACGAAAACGGCGTCGGGCTCGGTCACAGAAGGCTCTCGATTCTCGACCTCTCCCCGCTCGGCCACCAGCCCATGTCCAACGACGACGGCTCGATATGGATCACGTACAACGGCGAGGTCTACAACTTCGCCGAGATACGCGACGAGCTGATACAGAACGGCTACTCGTTTAATAGCAATTCCGACACCGAGGTAATAATAAAAGCCTACGAGGAATGGGGCATCAATTGCGTCCACAGATTCATCGGAATGTTCGCGTTCGGCATCTGGGACAGGAGAACGAAAAAGCTCCTTCTGCTCCGCGACAGAGCTGGCGTGAAGCCGCTTTATTATTATAGAAAGGGCGGCCTCTTTCTCTTCGGCTCCGAGCTGAAAGCCCTCATGCGGCACCCCGGGTTCAAAAAAGAGATAAACTACGAAATCCTCCCTTCGTATATAAGGTACGGCTACGTCCCGACCCCTCACTCCATATTCAAAAACACTTATAAGCTCAGGCCCGGACACTATCTCTCCATCGAAGGCCCCGACAGGGTCGAGGAAAAAAATACTGGGACGCCGTCGATTACTACCTCATGGAGCCGTTCAGTCTTTCGGAGGACGAGATACTCGATGAGCTCGAAAACCTCCTGGTCGATTCCTTCAAGTACAGGCTCGTGTCGGACGTTCCGGTCGGCGTATTCCTGAGCGGGGGGATAGACTCCTCCCTCCTCACGGCCCTTCTTCAGAAGAATGTAGACGTCAGGCTGAAAACGTTCTCCATCGGCTTTTACGAGAGCAGCTTCAACGAGGCCGAGTGGGCCAAGAAAATCGCTGAGTATCTCGGAACGGACCACACCGAATATTACGTTTCGGCGCGGGAGGCGTTCGATACAGTAGGGCTACTGCCCGAAATCTACGACGAGCCCTTCGCCGACAACTCCGGCATCCCGACCTATCTCGTCTCGCGGCTAACGAGGCAGGAGGCAACTGTCGCCCTCTCGGCCGACGCGGGCGACGAGCTATTCTGCGGATATAGAAGATACTGGCACACGAGCAGCGTTCACGACAAATTCCTCCGCATCCCGGCCCCGCTGAGGGGGCCGCTCCTGGGGGCGCTCGGCGTCCTCGGCCCGGAAGCCGTCGACGCCGCCTACCGCTCGCTCTCGTTCGCCCTCCCGAGAACGGAAAACTTCAAGGACAAGTACGGCAAGATCCTCCAGATGCTGAACAGGATAAACAGGAACGACCTCCCCGGAATGTACAGGGAGGCGGCGGGCCTCTGGACTTCGCGCGACCTCAAAAAAGCCCTCGGCCGCAACCACCCGACGGACCCCGGCGACCTGTTCGACGACACATTCGGCAGGCTCTCCCGGAGGGACCTCCGCACGAAGATGATGGTCACCGACTTCAAAACCTACATGGTCGATGACATACTGACGAAGCTCGACAGGGCGACGATGAGCGTAAGCCTCGAAGGTCGCGACCCGTTCCTCGACCACCGAATAGTCGAGTACGCAGCAAGAATACCGATGGACATGATATACAGGAACGGCCAGAGTAAATACATCCTCCGCAGAATACTTTACAAACACGTCCCCAGGGAGCTCATCGAGCGTCCGAAGATGGGATTCAACGCCCCCCTTCACAGCTGGTTCGAAAAGGACCTCTCGGAGCTCTTGAATACATACCTCGGCGAGGAAAGGCTCGGGAAAGACGGAACGTTCAACGCGAAGGCCGTAAGCTCCATGGTGCGAGATTTCACGAACAGAAAATCGGTCAATATAAACACTCTCTGGAGCATACTCATGTACGAGATGTGGAAGGAGAAGTGGATAACTAACTAAGGGCTCACACAGCGCATTATTGAATAGGACTACAGCCGGTGCCTGGAATCAAGATAGCCTACATACTCTCCAAGTTTCCCGTCTTTACGGAAACCTTCATCATAAGAGAGATACGCGAGATAAGGCGGAGAGGAATAGACGTCGAGGTGTTTTCTCTCAAGAGCGCGGCTGGCGACAAAAGCAAACACGCCGAAGCCGAGGAGCTCCGCGCGGACACCCACTACATCCCCTTTATCTTTTCCCTCGAGGTCTGGCAGTCTGTCCTTTATTATCTGGGGACCCGGCCGGGCGCGACGCTTGGCATGCTCGGCAAAATAATCGCCCGCAATATTTCGAGCCCGATGACGCTTCTTAAATCCCTGGCCGTCTTCCCGAAGGCGGCGACGATCGCAAACAGGCTCCGGAAAATGGGAATACGGAGGATCCATTCCCACTGGGCGACTGTACCCACCACGCGTCATGGATCGTGAGCGCCCTCAACGACGCCGAATTCACATTCACCACCCACGCATGGGACATATTCAAGGCCGACAACATGCTCGAAGAAAAAATGGCGGCGTCCTCCGGCGTAAGAACGATATCGGCCTTCAACAAACAGTACCTACTCGAAAAATTCCCCGGTATATGCCCTGATAAAATCTCTGTTATACACATAGGCATCGACGTCCGGAGGTTCGTTCCGCACGATAGGTCAGATCACAAAGGCTTCGTCATACTCAGCATCGGAAGGCTCGTCGAAACCAAGGGATTTCAGTTCTTGCTCCAAGCCTGCGACATACTCCGTAAACGGAACGTCGACTTTTTCTGCAGGATAATTTATGTGAGCGACGCATACGAGAGGGAAATATTCGCCCTCTACGAAAAGCTCGGCCTGAAAGGCGCGGTCGAGCTCGTCTCAGAAGTCCCGCAGGAGAAGATACTCGATTACTACAACTCCTCAGACTGCCTCGCCCTCCCCTGCATAGTCGACAAAAGCGGCGACAGGGACGGCATACCGACAGTGATCCTCGAAGCGCTGGCGACCGAAATCCCAGTGGTGTCGACAGAGGTCTCCGGCATACCGGAAGTCGTGATAAACGATCTCAGCGGGGTGCTCATAGAGCCTGGGAGCCCCTCCGGGCTTGCGGACGCCCTCGAAACGCTTCACGGGGACCCCGCGCTCAGGGAGAGGCTCGGGAAGCGAGGAAGGGAGATCGTCCTCGACGAATTCGAAATTTCCCGTAGCGTCGACTTACTACTGGGTATCATATTACGTGACCATGCCGGTATTGTTTCCCAGAGCGCCGCGAGGAAAGAAAAGCCTGCCTCGCCTTAACGGAAGCAGGGGCGTTTTACCGGAGCTATGTCTCTTTTTATTCCTGCCCTTTCTTTTAACGATCGCCCTGTACCTGCCCTCGAATGAATCCGGACGCGAGGCCCCGTCCGGTAATGTAACCGGCCTCGCCATGCCATTCCCGGGAGCGTGCGACGTCGTGGTCAGCGGCGGCTCTATCCAGAGCGCCCTGGACGAAGCCATGCCGCGGAGCACCGTATGTGTGAAGAACGGGGTCTACAAGGGCAAGGTCAACATATCCAAAGCCGGCATAACCCTCAAAAATTACCCCGGCCACAGTCCTGTCATCATCCCGGGCTACGGCACGGGGAACAGGGTCGAGATCAACGCCCCCGAAACGACGGTAGAGGGTTTCGAGATCAGCGGCGGCTACGAAGGCATAAAGATCTACCAGCCGAACACGACAATAAGAAAGAACCATATACACGACAACAAGTTCGCCGGCATAATTATCGCCAGCACCGACAACAACATAATAATGGACAACGACATCGAGCTTAACGGCACCTGCGGGAAGGCCTGCGACATGCCAGGGCAGGTGTTCCTGAGTCCGAAGAACGTTCACGGCATATACATAAGCGATTATTTCTGCCGCGGAGCCAGGAACAACATCATAAGGAATAACGTCATAAAGGACCACCCCGGAATGGGCATCAATTTCAACGGGTCCTTCTGCGACCGCGGCATAACTGGCACCATCGTCGAAAACAACGAGCTCGTCAACAACTCCTGGGGCATGGCCCTCTTTTATAACGTGAGGGATTCGGTGTTCAGAAACAACAGGTTCTCCGCTTCCAGGCACCCCGATACCAACCACACAACTTTTACCCACCTCGGAATCTGGGGCAGCAAAAACAACTTCTTCCGCGACAACATTTTTATCAGCCTTATGCCCGGCTACCAGCCCGTCATGGTATTCGACGACGACTCCGAAAAGCAGGACGTCGACGGTAACACCTGGACGACCGCCGAGGAGGAATGGATGTGGGGCGGAAAGGAGCTCGGTTCATTCAAATCGAGTTACATGAAGACGACGGGCTGGGATAAGAACGGAAAGATAAGGTAAACGATCTCCGTTTGATTACTCCGCTGCGGCGCGGCCACGCAAATACCCCTCACCGAAACTCTCAAAACCCTGCCAAACAAAAAAGGGGCGCATCCGTCATCACCGGATGCGCCCCCGATATATGATTCGATTCCTTTATTCGAGCGGCCAGCTATTTTATTTAGCGGCTTCGTACATACCCATGTCGCACCTGTTCCCCTCTTCGAGCCTGACATGTAAATCCATGTCGGTCGAAGCGCATGCGCTGTCCTCGCCGTTGTCGATGGCCGGCGAATCGGGATTCAGATAGTAAAGACCGTTTTCGATGTCCGCGAACCGCGGGTCGACAGTGTTGACCGTGCCGTTCTTCTCCCAGCCGGTTGCGGATACGAGCCTGGAGCTGAAGTCTCCCCTGTCCGATCCTTTATACTGCCAGTAGTCGGTGTTTACCTTCCACATGTTGTAATCGAACGTGTTATTGGCCGACGAGGAATCGTATATGAAGACTCCGCCGACGTCCGTTCTCGTGCTATAGAAGATGTTGTTCTTGAATATATTGTTTTCGCTGCCGAATATTCCTATAAAAGTGTGATTGCTGTCGTTCGTCTCGGGGTATTCCTGTATTACGACCGTGTTGTTCCTTACGACCGCCCTTTCGACATTGTAATACATGACCATGCCCCAGGAGTTATTCTCGAGAAGATTGTTCTCTACGAGAATGTCCTCTATGAGCGAGTCGCAGTCGGCGCCGTTAAACTGTATGCCCCTTCCCGGGTGGTCGTTGACGACGTTTCTCTTTATTGTCACGTTCGAAATCCCGGTGCATAGATAGTCGCTCATGTATATGCCGTGGCAGTTCTTGCCGGTAGTCCCTGAGGCGGGTTTCGAGCTCTTTTGTTTGGGAAGGAGAGCAGTCCGTTCCGGGCGGGGTGTAGAAGAGCATGTCGAGAGGGGCTATTTCCTTAAGCGCCTCGACGAATGTGCCCATGCGT
>ENA-OOOU01000004-OOOU01000004.1-human-oral-metagenome-genome-assembly--contig:-NODE-4-length-16892-cov-3.416880_pt1 | contig 16892 bp, 14 predicted proteins | sample MGYA00245293_ERZ501128 | MGnify/ENA primary metagenome ERZ501128 (study PRJEB25959, sample SAMN05335049) | human oral metagenome | host: human-associated | place: USA: California | collected 2014-05-17...
GATAGAGCTCGAAAGCTTTGCCCAAACTGGATTCTGGACGCTCAAGCCAAGCAACACGCTCAAAGCCAGAAAAGCCGATTTTGGCAGGAAAGATGGCATAAAGCTCCGGTTTAATCTCCATTAAAAGAAGTCTTAAAGCTTTAATTCCATCGTTATATAGATTTGAAACTAGTTTAGGGCTCTATACCGTTAAACCATGGAGAAGATCGACAGAATTAGATTTTCGACCGAACTCTTTTCAACCGAACTAGCTAATTGAACTTTATGACCAAATAAACCAGTCGAAACTTTTCCTCGACTGACCCCATCTGTAGTGACATCGATTTTTACAGTTTTATATTTGAAAAGGGAAGGTTCGATGATTGCAGCAGCGGTGCTGGTGTCCCAAAAATAATATTGAAACCCTTTTCCACTCACCAGTTGCCATAGACGCGATGCCAGTTTCGATGCTTTCGATTTGACTGATTGTTCTTCTAAGCGTTTGAGAAAATCTTCAGTGACAGGCAAATTGTTGGTCAAATCTAGCGAATGCAATTTGATTGGAATTTTACTGTTCAATATTGCTTTGAAAGAGTACGGATCTGCATAAGTATTCCATTCGGCGCTGCCGTCAGTTTCGTCAAGCTCTACGTTGCCTTCAACTTTGAGGGCACCACCCATGATGTATATTTCTTTTACTTTTTCTTCAAGCTCAGGATTTTGGCGAAACACCTTTGCCAGATTAGTTAGTGGTGCAGTGGCAACAATGGTGACAGGTACTCTAGAGGCTTTTAAACAGTCACTAAATACGATATCGCTGCGTCTTGGTCTTTCGGTTTGATAACGACGCTTAAGCGCGATATCTTCAAACAATGGCAGCTCATTAATGACAACACTATCGTCTCGCCAATTAACGGGAAAAGGATTGGGTACCTCTTCATTGCTTACAGCAATTTCGGGACCCTCTAAATTAAGATAGGTAGCCATTTTAAGCGTTGTTTCGTAAGCAAGATCTGCGTAGCATCCAGCATTAGTCACGCCAACAGCTTGCAATTCCACCTCCGGCGACAACCAGAGGAGAAGTGTGCTTAGTAAATCATCTACATGACCGCCCTGGTCAAGCAAGATGGGTCTTCGCATTTAAGTGCAGATTCCAGATTAGGAAATAACAAGCTTACACTACTGACAACCTAAGGAAAATCTACAATCACACCTGCAAGCGGCATTTGTTTCTCGTGTTTACCTTTTAGTTGGTCGACAATAACCTGAGCCTTGCCTTGGTCGTCAGCTTTGAAAAATTCTTCTTCTGATTTGTATTTACCTTCTACATTAAACTGGTCAATTACAAATGGAACGCCATTGGCGAAAAGTGGCGAAGGATGGTCGCATACATGAAAATGTAAATGTGGTCCAGAAGAATTACCCGCGTTTCCAACCAGTCCAATTTCTTGACCGCGCGAAACTGTGTCGCCGATTTTCACTTTGACACTGCCCTTCTTCATGTGAGCGTAGAAAGCGTATTTATTTTCACCAATTTTAACGATTGCATAATTGCCGCCAGCATCAGCTATTTTGATTCGTCCTGGCTTGTCTGGAATTTGATTCTCGAATACGTCAACAACGTCTACAACATCACCATCAGCCACAGAAATAATTTTTTGCTCGTAACATGGATAACTTTTACACTCTTTACGATCGCCATTTGAAGTGCGATTATTTTCGTCGAGCTTAATCCAGTCGTTGGCAAAACGCTGACTCAAACACAACTTATTATTTAGACTCAACAGTGCACGTCTATGTCCGGTATCAGTACCGATACCACCAATTGCAACCCATCCCTTGCCCGAGAGCGGCGGACCAATAACAAGTTCGTTTTGATCTACTTTTACTTTGTCGGTTTCAATTATGGTTTCTGGATTTAAAATTGGTGCGTCAGCTTTGTCTGTGCCTTGAATTTCGTAAGTAAGTCTGTGTGAAATTTCTTTTGCAAGCGCATTATTATCCTGGGCAAAAGTAATCCAACAAAAGCCAGTGTCGCCTGGTTTAAAATCAGTAGTATTCTTGCGTGCGACAGTAACAATTTGAAGCAAATCATTGCCTGAAAATGTTTTGATTGCTTTTTTGTCTGCGTCTAGAACTTCAAGCGATTTTAGTTTAACTTCAAATCCGCCACCATTCGTCAGGCGCAATTCGTATGCTAAATAGCTTTTACCATCAACCGCTTCCACAGCAATTGGTGGTTGCATATTTGATACCATAAGCGGAGTGTAATTTATCTCGATTTTGTTTGCCAATACAGGTGTCGCTTGCGTTGCAAGTAAACAACAAAATAAAACTATCGAAGCTATTCGTATCATCATTACTTTTAATCTCTCAGGGAGTATACTCTAGTCAATATGAACGTACCAAACGGATCTAATGATAGCAGCAAAAAGCCCCGAGTCGTAATAATCGGCGCTGGTTTTGGCGGATTGGCAGCAGCTAGAGATTTACGTTCGACACCTGTTCGAGTGACAGTAGTAGATCGCACTAACCATCACCTTTTTCAACCGTTGCTTTATCAAGTTGCCATGGCGGGACTTGCACCTGGCGAAATAGCTTGTCCAATTCGCTCTATTTTGCGTGACCAGCAGAACACAGAAGTTGTTCTTGCTGAGGTGAAAAGTTTAGATTTAGATGAAAAGACACTGCAAACATCGATTGGTACTATCAATTTCGATTATTTAGTTATTGCAGCAGGTGCTCAAACCAATTTTTATGGACATGCTGACTGGGCAGAATATGCAGTCGGGCTTAAAGATCTCGATGACGCATTAGAGATTCGCCGTCGCACACTTCTTGCATTTGAAGAAGCTGAGCGCGAATCTAATTTAGAGCGACAAAAACAACTACTGACATTCGTGGTTATTGGTGCCGGTCCTACCGGTGTCGAATTAGCAGGATCGCTTGCTGAAATTGCGCGCTTTGCTTTAGCCAAAGACTTCCGTCGCATCAATCCCAAATCTGCACGCGTTATTTTGCTTGAAGGACTGCCCAAAGTACTTCCTCCATTTGTAGACGAATTGTCAACCAAAGCACGTGACGAGCTAATCCGCATGGGTGTTGAAGTGCGTGTAGGCGTCAAAGTCCAGAGTATCGACGGCGAAGGAGTTCATCTTGAAGGCGGCGAATTCATTCCAAGCGAAACTGTATTATGGTGCGCAGGTGTTGCGCCAGTTCCGCTTGTATCAAAAATAAATCCAAAACCAAATCAAGACCGCGCAGGTCGATTAATGGTTCAATCAGACCTGAGTCTTGAAGGACACAAAAATGTTTTTGCAATTGGCGACATTGCCAATTTCACCGGACCAGACGGTAAGCCTTTACCTGGATTAGCGCCGGTCGCCATGCAACAAGGCAAAGCGGTGGCAGACTTTATTAGAAATGACCTGGCTAACAACCCGCGCCGCGAGTTTAAGTACATTGACCGCGGGACTCTAGCTACAATTGGAAGGTCGGCGGCAGTGGCCGATTTTGGCAAAATGAAATTAACTGGATTTATGGCGTGGCTAGCTTGGTTATTTATTCATATAATGTTGCTTATAGGTTTCAGGAACAGACTGGTCGTGATGACTAATTGGATGTGGTCTTTTCTGACTTATGAACGGGGATCCAGGTTGATTACAGGACACAGAATGCTTGCAGGAGCGCCTGAATGTCCGGATGAAACAACAGGTAAAGAGTGATGAAAAAATATTTGGCCGTTTCAAGCGTCTTATCGATACTTGGCGCACTGTCTCTAGCGACGCAGCAGACAATGGCGTACAAACTCGATGTCATTGCAAATGAAAATATTGCCCATCAAGAAGCGCTGCTCGACAAACTAGAAAAATACGAAGCGGCATCACTTGCCAAACTTCAGGCGGTGTTAAAAGACACCAAAATCGATCCCGATAGTATGGTCACACTAGGACTAAGTCTCGACGGATCTATTCACAGTTTAAATTACAAAGATCCCGGTGCTGCAATAGCCGCAGATTCTCCCGAGCGCAAAGCACTGCTCAGCGCCAGAACAATTCAATTTGGAAAAATACCGTCGCTTGAATCGGGTTACATCAAAATTACTTTGCCCTACAAAGAATTGATGGAAGGCAATTTCAAAAGAAAACTATATGTGGTGCAAACACCTGAAGGTCAATCGATAGGTGGAGTTGGTGGCATCAATCTTGGTGGCGTCATTGGAAACGTGAAAGCCACACCGTCGGATATAGAAAATTATCAAAGACGAAATGTGCGCAGACAAGCAGTCGTTTCCCCGGCTCCATACACAGATAAAGATCGAAAATTCGATAGTGATATCACAAGCATATACAGCTCATTTTGTGCACGACCAACATCGTCTTCGCCTTTTGATCGCAGTGAAAAGTCTAGTCTAAAAGATCTGGAAGAACAAAGCGCCAAGTACATGCAACAAGAATACTGGCTTGCTGCTGCACAAGCTTATTTGAATGAAGCAAAATATTTTCTGCGATTATCTGAACTAGATAAAGGTAAAGCACGATTTGCCAAAGCTAAAGATTTACTTGGCAAATTAGAATTAGCCGAAAAAGATAATCTAATAAAAAGTACCTTAGAAGCATCATCTAATCTGGCGCGTGGCAATGAGAATTTTTCGTGTCGCGAATACCTGCTAATTGAAGCTTACAACATGGCTAAAGGGCAAAAGATTTCAAATTCAATTTTGAGATTTGATACCATCCAAGCACTTGCAGACTTTTATCTAAGTGCAGGACAAAAAACCGAAGCACTAAATTATTACAACGAACTTCTTGCTGCAACTATTGCATCTAAAGACAACCCAGAGCGAGCAGCTCAATCCTTCGCCAAAATTGCTCAAGCTCAAAGGTCGCTCCAGGACACAGTATCTGCCGATAAAACTCTTGCAAAAGCAAACACATATCTTGCAAAAAAGCTGGGCAAAGACAGTGTCATTCTAATACCAATTTTGATTCAAATGATGCAAAATTCGACCGATTCAAAAGTGCAAGAAGCCAAACTTGAGCAAATTGAAAACATTGTCGAAAATTACAAGCAAGCGATTATGACTAACTCGCGAAGCTCAGTAGATCAAAGTGCATTAACTGCTGCAAGAGCATTACTGAATGAATCGCGCTCAAACGACTATAGAAGATACAACGACCCAGCCTCAGCCACTCAGCTCAATTTGTCGGCATCATGTGCACGACTTGGATACAAACTAAAATTAAAAGCTGAGCCCCGCTTCGACTATTCTGCGTTCACTCAACTTACTCGCGCCATGCAAGCTGCAGGACAGTTTGAACAATCAGCTAACTTGTATAAAGAAACAATTGCCATGCTTGAGGCTTCGCAGGACCGAAGTGATAATCATTACGCCGACTCTTTGCGTGGTAACTATATGCGAGCACTTGAGCAAGCGGGCAAAACTGATGAAGCAGCAAAAATCAAAGACGAATTAAAAACAAAAGAAACCAAACGCATCGCCGATGTCATTCAAAAAATGGAAGATAGTCTCAAAGACTCAAGTAATCAAAGCCCGGTCGAGCGCGTGCGCAAGGAAATTGGTTTGTTTGGACTTTATGCCAATCAAAAAAATGCCACCAAAATAAAAGATATTCTTGAAAAAGCACTTATTGATCTAAAAGCAATTGATGGCTCAGCAAAAGTACTTCACTCGCTTGGATTCACATTAGTCGGACCTATTCGCACTCAGCCCGAGTTTTTCCAGGCAGATCCAAAAATGGAAGAATTGCTTGTGCGTACGATTCTTTTATTTGACGAAAAAACTGCAAACGGAATCGACTCAATGGCCATGAACACACTTACTTTGCGCATCGTAGGTGGTGACAAGAACGAGCTGGCAAAGAAAGTAGCCAAAGCAATCGAAGAATCAAGACTAGGTCGCGGCACACCTGCTGGCCAAAGTAAAATTTCAACCCTAGACGAACAAATAGACCGCGCCAGTTCTAAATTAGACTATGCAATGGTGGCAAAACTTAAACAAGAAAGAGTTGATGCCATGAAGAAAGAAAAGCAACGGGACATTTTTGTAATAACCGCGACCTTTCAACTAAGTCGAGCTTATTTTGAAGCGAAACAAATGACAGAAGCAAAAAAGCGTTCGATGAAGGCTTGCAATTAGTGGAAGCTAGCAAGCCTGCAGAACTAGCAAGAAATCTAAGATCTATCGATATGGCAATTTCTTATTATTCAATGCATAATCAATATGAATTGATCGAAAAAGGTCTTCGCAAATACGTGGATCTGATGGCTACTTTGCCAGAAGTTGAGTTGCATGATTTTCATCGATTCGATCGCAGCACCGATTCCTTAACTAGAGCACACATTCAAAATGGTGACTTGGATAAAGCAGTTGAATTCGAGCGCTACGTACTGAACAAGCTATCAAATAGCAAAACAAAAAATCAAAAACTAATTACTCAGGCAAAATTGAGTCTTTCTTTGACTTTGCTTCAAGTTGCAAATAGAGACTCTAAACGCAAAGACGCCTTGATGCAAGAATCAGAAAAAGAATTCAATGGCGCACTTGGTGAACTTACAAGCTATTATGGACCCAAGTCTGCACAAGTCAAACGCGCAATTCAAGACCGCATGCGCGAAGTCAAAGGCAACGATTTGCAAGCGCTCGAAAATCTAAAAAAGCTTCAAGACCAGAACTAGCGCTTGACATCCGCCTAGTTCTGATGTTTACTTACATATCCCTCTTTTACAGATTCAATTTTTAGTGCCAGTTTTTAGGCTGGTTTAATTTACTCTTGGAGCAAAACTTTGCCTGAAGAAGTCGCACGATCATGCGATAGACCAATGGAAATTGGCGGTGACAATAGTTGTCGCGCCACTCCTTTTAATGCCGCAGAGTTGTTGCAGGATTTTTCAAAACTAGTTAGGGCCAACACTGATATTCGAGCTGACACGCGCACGGAATCAGGCTCTTGTCAGTCTCTAACTGATTCTCCCACTCAGCCACGCGAAGGCGATATAAAACTCGATGATGCCACTCGCTCATCGGTTATTCAAACTCTTGTTCAAAATTTAAAAGCCAACTACGTTTTTCCAGATGTTGCAGACCAAATAAGCAACTCTCTTCTATCGCGTTCATTTGGTGATATTTCAAGCGGCATAGATTTTGCCAAAGCATTGACAGACCAGTTAAGAAGTTCTGGCATGGATAAACATTTAGACGTCTCATTTAACCCCACTCAAAGCGATTCAACGTCTGAGCAGGAAAACCTAGACGAATCGTTAAAAGCGCAGCGATTAGAAAATTCTGGAGTAGCTCGCGCTGAATTGTTTGGCAATACAGGAATTTTAAAATTAGACTCTTTTTGGCCGACTTCAGATCCTAACAATCCCGAAGGAGCAAGAATGGCTAGAGAAGCCATTGATGCGGCAATGGCAAAATTGGCTGGTGCAGACAATTTAATTATAGATTTGCGCGAAAACACAGGAGGTGACCCTGCCACAGTGGCACACGCGTTGAGTCACCTGTTACCAGCCGATACTCACATCAATAGTATTATATGGCGCAACCCCAGTCCCCAGCATCCAGACGCGGTGGAAAATCCTCGCCTTGGTGGGTTCGAGCAACAATTTAAAACACACGACGTTGGCAATTCTCTTCAGAATGTCAAAAACATTTATGTTTTGACTAGTTGCAACACTTTTTCTGGTGGCGAAGAAATGGCATACGATTTGCAAGCACTGGGTCGAGCCACCATAATTGGTGACGTCACTGGCGGTGGTGCTAATCCAGGCGAAGGGGTTAAACTTAGTCCCAATTTCTCGGCCTTTATTCCAACAGGCAGAGCTTATAATCCAATTACCCAGACAAATTGGGAAGGTGTTGGCGTAAAGCCTGATGTCCAGGTTACTTCAGACCAAGCGTTAATTAGAGCGCTTGAGTTAATTCACAGAAAATAAGACAAGCTAAACTAATTTACTTCTTTGCTGGAACTGGAGATTTGACTGGACTAGAACTTGCCTGCATCATTTTAAGCAAGTCAGCATTAAGCATTTGGCGTGGTTCCACTGCCGGTACCGTAAGGACTAGCTCTTTACCTTCCCACTCACCACCAAGTTGTGGTGTCTGACTTTCGCCAAAAGCGCTTTTAACTTCCCAACCGACATTCTTTTTCACAGAATTAAATGCCTGTTTCACATCACCTTTTTTGTTTGCTCTAAATGCTTCAAGCAAGTACTTAGTGAAGATGCCATTTGCGCTCACTTTGCTTTCCCACGATCGCTCGTTGGGCGAACTAGAAGTTATAACTAAATGACCAGAACCTTGTGCGATATCTTGAGCATCGAAATTATCGGCAGAATTCAAAGCTTTAGCACCAGGAACACCAGCACCAGAATAACAAGTGTCCATCACAATTAAAGCGCGATCTGTTTTGACACCTTCTTTGATTCGTTTATACAACTCATTCATGTCTACGCCGGTTGAATACAAACTTTGCGCATCGCTGTCGTATGCAACTATGTAATTGCGACCACCTTTGTCTTTGCGAGCGGGTGTGCCGTGCGTGCTTATATAAATAACAACAAGATCGTCTTCTTCACTTACTGCTGGCAAGAAATTATCACCAAATGCATTCATGATATTGGCTCTGGTAGCCTTTTCATTTAAAAGCATGAGTACATGATCTTTTTTGAAATTGCCTTCGTTAATCAAAAAATCATAAAAGTCTTTTGCGTCTTTAGCAGCGTATCCCAAATTATATTTTGGATTAGCAAAATTGCTTATACCTATCACAAGCGCCCATTTATCTTTAAACGGTCTGTTTGGCTTGGTTTTGGGTTTTGGTTTAGACTCTGCAGCAACAACCGGTGCACTAACTGTGGTGTCAGATGCGACTGCTACATATGGCTTCACTTGCGATATGTCTGTGGTGCCACCATAACTTTTGTCGGCATAATTAGCTGCTTCGTGCAATTGTCCGTTCTTATCTTTTATCGCAGCCATGCATAAATAGCTAGCTTTCAAAGCTGAAGCGGTCTTTGGATTTGGAAATCTTTCAAGCTGCGCGATAGCTCCTTTCAAGCACATCTCCGCTTCTTTTAATTTTCCAATACTATAATAGTAAACTCCAAAATCAGAAAAAATCATTGCCATGTATGTGTCATCAGGCGGCATGAATGGCCGGTACGCCATAGTTGCATCGTTGAATATTCTCAGTCCTTTGTCGACTTGTCCCTGATATGCATAAGCTCGACCAATCACTGCCCACGCACGCATAACTTGAGCATTTTGTGCTGCTGCTGCTTCTTGAATTGAAGGAAGAGTTTGAGCGATAGCAGCCGGATCGGGTAATTGTTTTACCATCTGCGCTTTGGCTGTTTCGAACTGCTGAGGCGCTGCGTTATTCACCCAATTACGCAGCTTGTCTATATTATTTTGGTCTTGCGCAAATGCGGGATTGCACACTCCAAGATAAAGAAGACTTGCAAGAACCAAACAGCTGGCTTTTTTAAAACTGATCATGGCTGATTCGACACTTTGATAGAAGGAGACGTCTAAAGTGCCGTGAGTATAACATTCATGCTTTTAAGATAAAAAATAGTCGTCTGCAAAGTAGAAGCCTATGCAGAGACCTCACTGCATTGCTGCAGCTGAATAGACTATAACACTATTTAAAAATGGAGCTTGGACTAGATTACCCTTGAGATGCCCTGATTAGCCTCTGAAGTGGGAAGAAAAATGAGTAGGTTCCCGGCGAAGTAAGGCAGTGGGCAAGAAGCAAAGAGGACAACATAGAATGCGACGGCGGGACACAATATTACCGACTAACTCTGAATTGTGAAAAGCTTCATCATTTTCGTCACTCTCTGCACCATCGCCAAGTTATTTTAGTGAAATTGTCAAAAACGTCAGGACAACAAATTATTTTTCGCATTATTCCTTCGTGATCCTCAACACACCATCCTTCTTTGAGAAGAGAATCGGAGTAAGGAGGTTCTAAATTGCGTGTTTCTTTGCCTGTTAGGTAAGCAAACATATCCTTCAACTTATCTCCCTCAGGCGTCAAGGTCAGAAGTCCAAGCATATCCGAGCCGTTAACACCAAGGAACTCGATATCGCCGATTAGTCTAGTATCATGAAAAAGCTTCATCATTTTTTTCATTTGCCTATCTCCAAAAAGCGCGCTGGAATAGTGCCCTTTACAAGAATTTCCTGATCCTCAGTTATGAATTTTAGTGCTTTCCATTTGTTGAACTCAGAATTATTGGACTTTTTCACAATTTCTATCAATTCCTCATGCTCAATAATTTCAGTCCCCAAAAGTTCCCCTTGTTTGACAGCTTTTCTGAATGATTCAAGGTTGAGCGTTATTTTTTGATTTCCGTATTTGATAGCTACTCCTGACTCCAGTGAAAAGCTTGTGTACGGGCTGTATTGCTTAATGTCGGTATCAGAAAACCCAAAAACGTGATCAATAACTTCGACCGGTTTGCCCTCATAAATCCCTTTTAGGTCTGCTGGCACCAGATCGCCTTGTTCGTTTATGTGGGATTTTGGTCTTCCGTATTCGTCTAATTTGGAGTGGAAATTGTCGTCGCCACGATGCGCTTTGCCTTGAGCCTTCCCTTCCATTTTGAGAGCGAGATCATCTTTTGTAACCGGCTTTAAGTCGCGCATTCTCATTTTGCCTACGCCAACTACTTCAAACTCTGGCTGAAGCAAATCGCTCACGTGATTTCCAAGCGATTGAATTAACTTCTTAGACCGCTGACCTGTCTTTTTAGCGGCTTCGACTGCTATTTCATCAAGGAATTCGGTAAACTGCTTAGCTTTACCAAGTGACTTGGCAGCGCCCATGCCGACAAAACCATCAGCCACCATCTGCGATATCAACTCAGCTTTGATTCGTTCTTGCTCTCTTGGTGGCAACTGTTGCCATCTGTCGTTCAGAATTATGGCTGTGCTTGCAATGTCCTTAAACGGCTTGCTGTAATCACCTTCAAAGCCAACTTGGTATAAGTAATCGTAACTAAGCTTAAATAACTGTCCACCAGCAAAAACAGTATTTGCAACTGATTCGCCAAACTCAGCGCCCATCTTGCTAGCTCTTTCTTGGTCGCCGATAATACAGTAAGCGCAAAAATCGGCAATACGAGCCAGGTTGACCGCCACATTCCCAACACCTTGAACAGTACCTACAAGCGCACCAGCAGCACGTTCCCAATACTCATTAGCTGTTTTTTCAACATAGCCTTTTAGTAATGCACCAGGGTTAAAAGCGTTATCCTCTTTTGCCTCAATTGCGTCTGCCTTTCGGCGTATGTAATTGATTTGATATTCAGCTAATTGTTCAGGCGTTGCGCTCTCTGGAAGAGCTTTTAAACCTACTGCAAAAGAGTTCATGACCGGGTCTAACTTGCGACTTGCTGCTATCGTCTTGCCGTCATCGATTATTTGAAAAGGCTCAATATTCTCAGCTCCAGGAATAGCAAGATTTGCCATGCTAGGAAATTGGTCTGGATTAGAGGCTAGTGCTTGCTGTAATTTAGTACCATCCGGCAAAACTATTTCTTTGGCATCAGAGGATTTAAGCTCGACATCAGCAAGATTTGATTCTGCTCTTTTCTCTGTTTCGTCGGTGGGCATAGGTAGTAAAAATTATATTCCAAATAGTTCTAATTGCCCTTACTTGCCCTAAAACTCCCGCGATGTGGGGAGACAAATGGGAAGATCGCCGCATTTTATCTTTGTTGAGAATGCATGAAAACCAACAGGCATCACATATTCAAGATTTTGTTTTTTTAGTATGGAGCCGACGATGGGGATCGAACCCACGACCTGCGGTTTACGAAACCGCTGCTCTACCAGCTGAGCCACGTCGGCATTTTGCATGCGTCACTACATTATATATAGTCCCGAGCCACAGGGAAATTCTAAGCCGCCTTGCCGTTTACCAAGCTTAGACAAGACCAGTCGAGCTTATGTATATAGAATCGATATATTGACCATATATTCGGCGTTTTCGAGCTTGTCAAAAAATTTGTTTTTAACCAAAAAAGTGAGGAAGTCATGAATATAAAGAGCGAGCCGCGGGCATATAATGTATAACGATTATCATAGCTTCTTGGACGTTTCAGCCTAGCTGGACGGATATAGACGGGTCAAAAGCGTCAATCAAGACATGAGTCGAACAAAAATCCGTGTTTAAGGTGATCTACTGGAGGCAACTCCTAAGAGCCCAAAGACACGAGAGGAAAATGCCTGACTGCTGGTGAGTCTGACTTACTGTGGTCGAGCATAATCAAAACGCATAGCAGCAAGCGACACCAAAGATGGTATCAAGGAGTCGTTGGCTACGCCACTGGAAAGATTTGCTTAGCAAGGCTTTCCAGGCTTTGCGCTTTTTACTTTGCATTTTTTCTCAATTTCTAATCCTTATATGTGGTGCTTTTATGATACCGCTTGCGCCTGACATGTATCTATTCAAAGCCAGGCTTCATGCGGCTTTCGCTAAAGCGCCACAAATCGCTGCAAAAACCTTGAAGCAAAAGCACCATGTGTGGTTCAAGACTTTCAATGATAACAAGTTAAAGCCATACTGGCTCATTATGCAGTTAGACAAGGACTAAAAAATATTTTGAGAAATTATTTTTGGGATACTTCACAGCGCTATCAGTGATTGCTATAGTTATAAATGTAGACGGTGAGCAATTCGAAACGGAGTTGCTTTGAGCCGAGGGGCAAAACGGAAACGACAGGTTGACGTCAACCGGAAACGACAGTAAGCAGCCCGCCTAGCGTGAAGGACTAGCTGAAGCGCTTCGAAAATACTGAGCCTGTGCAACAGGCAGCTAGACAGTAGTAAAAAGACCGCCGCGAATTTATTCGGGTGGTCTTTTTGTTTGCGCCGATTTAGCCTCAGCCTAACTCTTACCAATCTTGCAAAAGCGTATAAATGATAAAGTTATACCGTTGTAGACCCGCTATTTTATTGGTGAGAGAAGATGAAAGACGCCCCAGTTTCCTTGAAAATTGAAAAACTCGCCCACTGTCAGGGCATGCCCCAATACGCCAGTGGCGGCGCTGCAGGTCTTGATTTGTGCCTGGCAAGCGACAAGCCAGTCGAAATCAAAGCCGGACACAGAGACATGCTTCCAACCGGCATTAAAGTTGAAATTCCTCAAGGCTATGAAGGGCAAGTTCGCCCCCGCTCAGGGCTTGCTGCCAAGCACGGTATTTCGCTCACAAACTGCATCGGCACCGTCGACTCTGATTATCGCGGCGAAGTAATGGTCCTAATTATTAATCACGGTCAAGAAGCTTACACTTTTCAACCTGGCGATAGAATTGCCCAGCTTGTAATTACGCCTGTAATTACAGTGTCAATCGAAGAAGTCGAAAGCGTTTCAACAACAGCTCGCGGCGAAGGCGGCTTTGGTTCGACCGGCAAAAATCTACTAACAGTATAATGCGAGTTATCATTGCCGGAATAAATGGCAGACTAGCAAAAGCTAGTGCTCAAGCCATAATTGCCTCGGGCGATTGCGAACTGGTTGGTGGTTTCGGGCGCAAAAATGCCGATTATATCGGCGACGAGATTCCGGGCACACTAATTCCTATCGCTGCAGATCTTGCATCCATCGATACAGAAGCAGATGTTTTGCTTGAATTGTCCTCGCACTATAGCGCCGTAAATAATGCAAAAGCGGCTCTGGAGCGTGGTATGCGCTTTGTTATCGGCACGTCTGGATTAAGCGCAAAAGATATTGCCGACTTAACTGCGCTGGTCAAAAAGAATAAAACAGGCTCTATGATTGTGCCGAACTTCTCTATTGGCGCCGTTCTCATGATGGAATTTGCAAAAACGGCTGCCAAACATTTCCAGAATGTAGAAATCGTCGAAACACATCAGCCGCATAAGCTCGATGCGCCATCAGGCACAGCCTCGCATACATTGCGCAAAATAGCCGAAAATCAAAAAGAATACAATCCAAAAGTAGTGGACGAAAAAGAGCTTATGCCTGGTGCTCGTGGCGCCCGCCATGAGTCTGGGGTGCGCGTGCACTCGCTTAGATTGCCTGGGTTAATTTCGCGCCAGGAGGTCATATTCGGGTCGCGGGGCGAGCTTTTGACTATAAATCATGACAGCTTTAATACCGATTGCTTCATCAAAGGCATACTATTAAGCCTTAGAACAGTACAATCATTGGATGGATTAGTGGTGGGTCTGGAGACCCTGCTATAAAAATCGCGGAGTCGCATATGAAAAAAGAATTGAGAGTGGCTATTTTAGGGGCGACAGGACGTGTCGGTCAGGAATTGCTGTCGGTTTTAGAACAGCGCAACTTTCCTGTATCAGAGCTTATTGCACTTGCAAGCGCTCGCTCAGCCAATACTTTTGTCGAATGGAAAGGCAAAAAGATTGAAGTAAAAGAGCCTAGTGACGAGATTTTCAAAAATTGCGATTTGGTTTTGGCGTCAGCAGGCGGTTCGGTCAGCAAAGAATGGGGACCACGCGCAGTCAAGCAAGGCTGTGTATTCATCGACAATTCAAGCACTTTTCGCATGGACAAAGACGTGCCGCTTATAGTGCCTGAAGTGAACGCACACGAATTGGAAAATCACAACGGATTGATAGCCAATCCTAATTGCTCGACAATCCAGTTGGTTGTAGTTCTAAAAGTCTTGCACGAATTAGCTGGTCTTAAACGCGTGGTCGTATCCACATACCAAAGTGTTAGTGGCGCTGGCAAAGAAGCTATTGATGAACTGCAAGCTCAAACTAAAGAAGTGCTTTTGGGTAATGAAGCCAAGCCTGAAGTATTCAAACGTCCTATTGCTTTTAACTTAATTCCGCAGATAGACGTATTTTCCGAGGATGGTTACACTTTTGAAGAGATAAAAGTGATAAACGAATCGCGTAAAATTCTAGGTATTCCAGAACTGGCAATTACTTGCACTGCAGTGCGCGTGCCGGTTGTTGTCGGACACAGCGAATCGGTGACAGTAGATTTAGAGAAGAAAGTAAGTCCAGCTCAAGTACGAGAAAGCCTTGCAAATAACGAAGCAATAGAAGTTTGGGACGACTGGTCCAAAGCTCATTTTCCCACACCAATAGATTGCGCTGGAAAAGACCCAGTGTATGTTGGACGAATCAGAAAAGATACTTCCTCTGAAAACGGTATCAATTTGTGGGTTGTGGCAGACAATTTGAGAATAGGTGCAGCACTAAATGCGGTGCGCATTGCCGAATATCTTTTATCGCATGACTTGATGGAAACAAAAAAAGTTTTAGCCTAGGAGCACAGACACAATGATCGGAGCCGACGCCCCTTTATTTGGAAGATTGATGACCGCGATGGTCACGCCCTTTGATGACTCTAACGAAATTGACTACAAATCGACAGAGAAGCTCATTGAGCATCTTATCGAGACTGGCACAGATACTATTGTGGTATCAGGCACCACAGGCGAAAGTCCGACTTTATCTACTGATGAAAAGCTTGATCTTTTGAAATTCACAAAAGAAAAAGCACACAAGAAAACAAAAATTGTTTTTGGCGCTGGTACAAACGATACAGAAAAGTCGGCGAAACTGGCTAAGAAAGCGGAGAAAGCGGGTGCTGACGGTTTACTTATAGTGGCTCCATACTATAACAAACCCAGTCAGGAAGGTATTGCTGCTCACATAAAAGCAATCAACGATAAAACCGATTTGCCCATTATTGTTTATAACATTCCTGGTCGTACTGGTATCAATATTCAACCTAACACCATGGTCAAAATAATTGAATCTTGCAAGAACGTACACGCCATCAAAGATTCAACAGGCGACATTGATCAAATGGCAACGCTTGCTCGCTTGTGTGCTGATCCTTTTAGATTGTATTCTGGCGACGACAATCTCACTCTTCCATTTATGAGTGTGGGTGCTTGTGGTGTAATAAGTGTTGCCAGTCACGTGATTGGCAAAGAAATTGCGCTGATGATGAGAATGTTTGCCGAAGGTGAAATTCGCGAAGCACGAGCTTTGCATTATAAGTATTTGCCACTGTTCAAGGGGCTTTTCATTGCTCCAAATCCTACTTGTGTCAAATATGTTTTGTCGCTTTTGGGATTATGCAAAGAAAATCTGAGACTACCACTGGTGCCACTAGACGCAGAGCAAAAATTGCAAATGAGAAATTTGCTTGCAGAATGCGAAGTAAGCACAACGAGCGATAAAGGAAATCTTTGTGGCACTAGATAAAATGGTCAAAATAATTCCACTTGGTGGTCTTGGCGAAATCGGCAAGAACACTATGGCTATATGCTGCGGTAACGACATTATTTTGGTCGATGCTGGACTTGCTTTTCCATCCGACGACTTGATCGGAGTCGAATTAGTATTACCAGATATTTCTTTCCATTTGCGATTTTTGCCACTAAGCAAATTTTCCACTTCTTTGCCAATAAGCAATACAAACTCTTCGGCCGGTACATCCTGGGGCAAAATAATGCCTCGAATGGATATATCGGGACCGGCAAGCATTTTGCCGTCACTACCCATGGTGGTGACCACCATTACAAGACCTTCTTGCGATAAGTGCTTGCGGTCGTCCACCGTTTCATAATCGATACGCCATTCGCGGTTTGAGTCAATGAGAATAACGCCTGATTTGACTACACCATTCTTGGTGCATGAATTTTTGGTCAATTCGAGCACTTCGCCATTTTTTAAAAACAAAAGTATTTTCTGCAGGTACACCAGTTTCGGTGGCAAGCTCGCAGTGTTTTACAAGCATTCTGTACTCGCCGTGGATAGGCATAAAATACTTGGGAGTACACAAGTTGAGCATAAGTTTTTGCTCTTCCTGGCAGGCATGTCCTGATACGTGAATGCCTGAACCTTTGCCATAAACCACGTCTGCAC
>ENA-OOOU01000005-OOOU01000005.1-human-oral-metagenome-genome-assembly--contig:-NODE-5-length-14483-cov-34.903873_pt1 | contig 14483 bp, 14 predicted proteins | sample MGYA00245293_ERZ501128 | MGnify/ENA primary metagenome ERZ501128 (study PRJEB25959, sample SAMN05335049) | human oral metagenome | host: human-associated | place: USA: California | collected 2014-05-17...
GCGGCACGGGTAAGGAGCTCGTCACGAAGGCGGTGCATTCCAACAGCACCCGGCGCGACGAGAGGCTCGTATCCGTAAACATAGCGGCGATACCGAAAGACCTCCTCGAAAGCGAGCTCTTCGGATATGAGAAGGGCGCGTTCACAGGCGCCGCGCTCTCGAAGCAGGGACGCTTCGAAGAGGCGCACAGGGGAACGCTTCACTTGGACGAAATAGGCGATATGCCCCCTGAGCTTCAGACGAAGCTCCTCCGCATTTTAGAGGAGAGAAAGTTCTACCGCCTCGGGAGCGAAAGGCCGACGCCCGTCGACGTGAGGATAATCGCTTCGACGAACAAGGACCTCGAAAAGGAAGTCGCCGAAGGGAGGTTCAGGGAAGACCTCTTCTACAGGCTGAACGCGATAACGATAAAAATCCCGCCCCTACGAAAAAGGCTCGAAGACGTCATACCCCTCATCGAGCATTTCCTGAACAAGTATTCGAAAGAGCTCAGGGTCGGCACGAGAACGCTTTCGGACGAAGCGAAGGATATGGTGAAGGGCTACAACTGGCCCGGCAACGTGAGGGAGCTCGAAAACATGATCAAGCGAGTCCTCATACTCACGTCAGACAGCGTCATAACGAAAGACACGCTCCTCGTCGCCGCGCCCCACATGGAAGACAGCGGAAGGCGCGAAGACGAAACCCTCTCCGAGATAATATCGGGCGAGGTGAAATATCTTCTCGGGCCGGCGAGCGCCGAGGCCGAGGGCTCGGTTTACGACATCATACTCAAGAAGATAGAAAGGCCGCTCATAAAATCCGTCCTTCTCGTCACCAAAGGCAACAAGAAAAAAGCCGCTCAGGTGCTGGGAATAAACAGGAATACGCTTTCGAAGAAAATAGAAGAGCTCGGGCTCAACGCCGAGGAAGAGGATTAGGGCAAAAGATTCAGGCCTGTTTCATACTGAGCTCGACCTCTTCGAGCCCCTCTTTCGCAGCCGCCTGCTCGGCTTGCTTTTTGTTGCTGCCGATCCCCTTTCCGATGGCCCTTCTGCCGAGTTTCACTTCGACATGAAAACACTTGTCGTGCGGCGGGCCTTCCTCTAAAACGACCTTATACTTGGGAACCTTCTTGAACTGCCTCTGGGCGATCTCCTGGAGCCGCGTCTTGTAGTCCTTGAAGATCTCTTCCTTGCCGTTTAAACAATCCTTCAGGAGCCGCGAGACTATGGAGTAAACCTTCCTGTAGCCCCCGTCGATGTACACTGCCCCGATAACGGCTTCGAAGGCCCCGGCGAGGTTCGACTGCCTCTTTCTCCCGCCGGTGATCTCCTCACCCCTGCCGAGGAGTATCTGCTTGTCTATCTTCAGCTCTCTCGCGAAATGGGCGAAATTCATCCGGCTCACTATCGCGCTCCTCATCTTCGAGAGCTTCCCCTCGGCGGCTTCGGGGAAAAGGTCGTATAAAACACGCGCCACTATAAAGCCCAGAACGGCGTCGCCCAGGAATTCGAGCCGTTCGTTGCTCTCAACCGAAGTCTCGTTGGCAAAAGAGCTGTGCGTCAGAGCTGTTTTGAGTATTCCATCGTCCTTGAATTTATAACCTAACTTCTTCTCGATCATTGCCTATACAGGATTCATACGGCAGCCGTCTTGGTAAACGGCTCCTTTAACGAGTCTATGATATTTGATTTTACAATGGATTTAAAGACTTACAAGCCCGGCCCCGGAGCGGGAAATCTTTTCTCGTTTCGAATCGTACGTATCGAGTATAATTATTCCGGCACGCGCCGGTCACTAAAAAGTCAGCCGAGGTCAAACATGAATTTGAGAACTGTGCTTTTTCTTTCAACGGTCATTCTTGGTTTCGCGGTAAGTCTGCCGTCACGCGCGCAGAACGTGCAGTACGATAAAAGAACGCTCACGGTCACAGGCAAGGGCGAGATGAGCGCATCTCCGGACGTCGCGTATCTGAACCTCGCGGTCGAAACAACGGCCAAGAGCGCATCCCAGGCCGTAAAGGACAACGCCGAAAAAACGAACAAGGTGATGGAGGCGATAAAGGCGAAGCTCAGCGAGAACGACAAGGTATCGACAGCCGGGTACAGCCTCTCCCCGATATACGAATACAACAACCAGACGAACCAGTCCGAATTCAAGGGCTATAGGGCGAGTAACCAGATAATGGTCAAGGCCCACAATCTAAAAGAGATCGGCGTCATAATCGACGCGACAGCCGAGGCCGGGCTCAACAACATTTCGAGTTTGACTTTCGACACCACGAAGAGCGCCGAGATCAGGAAGAAAGCCCTTGCCGAAGCGGTGAAGGACGCAAAGGCCACGGCCCAGATACTCGCGGAAGCGGCCGGAGTGAAGATAACCCGCATACTCCAGCTCTCGCCGTCCTACGATTTCCCCGTTCCTGTCTACAGGGACTACGCCATGGCTAAGGAATCGGCCGCCGCCGCGCCTCCAACGCCCATAGAGCCGGGAGACCTTACGATAAACGCGACTGTAAGTATAGTTTTCGAGATAGAATAAGGCGGGTTCAAGCTTCTTCGCCGGACGCGCTGCAGGCTTCGCAGCTGCAGAGGTCTCGGAGGAACTCGAAGCTGTAAATCCCCGTGTCGTGCTTGTCGTTCCAGTGAAATTTCAGCGCGTACTGCCCGATGGATTCCACGTTAAGCGGCTTGATTCCGTCGGGTTTCGTGCGAAGCGGAATGGTCTTCTTGAAAGGCAGCTTACCGTTCTTGCTCGTCTTTCTCTGCTGGCGGCACGTGGCGCATGGGCAGGCCTGCCGGAGGTCCTCGTAAATATAAAGGCTCTCGTGCCCGTCGTCCCAGACGATAGAGAGCACCTTGTCGCTGAACTCCGTTATCTGTGCAGGCTTACTGCTCATCGGTTCCCGTCTCCCGTGCGCATTATGCAATAAAGTATTTTACCTGCACGCCGCGGAAATGCTGAATCGCGCATTGCCGGCACCCTCCTTACGTTGACTTGCCTCGCCCTGAAATTGTATAATCCTTGGCATGGCTACAGACGCTGCGTCGAAAGTTGCGGAGTGGATAAATGAGGCCCGGAAGATTGTGGTTCTCACAGGCGCTGAGCTCTCGGCGGAATGCGGCCTGCCCGATTTTTCAGACCCCGCGATGAATCCCCACATAAGAGATTTCCGCGAAGACAGGGCCGTACGGGCGGAGTACTGGAAGAAGATAAAAGAGGCATATCCGCTACTATCATCGACAGAGCCCGGTCCTTCGCACATGGCCCTTTCGGAGCTCGAAATGATAAGCGGCCTCGACTGCATCTTCACACAAACTACCGACGGCCTTCACCACAAGGCCGGAAGCTCGGCGGTCATAGAGTTAAACAGCAGCATACTATGGGTCACATGCACCAGCTGCGGGAAGGACTACGCGCTCGACGAGGTAATAGCCCTTCTCGAAAACGGGGCGGAGGTTCCCGCGTGCAGGGAATGCGGGAGCGACCAGATGAAGCCCATGATATCCTTCCCCGGCCAGCCCCCTCCGCACTGGGAGGCGAGAGAGGCGTGGATAAGGCTTCACACCGCGGACCTTTTTCTAATCGTCGGCGCGAACCTCGACAACGAGCCGATAGCCTCCTACCCCTTCCTCGCCAAGGAAAACAAGGCGAAGGTCGTGATAATAGGCGAGAAAGAAACGCCCGCCGACGAGTACGTCGACGCCGTCATATCAGGCAGGCCGGGCCAGGTGCTCAACTACATACTCAGGAAAATGAAGGAAAGCATTACAATCACCTGACGTGTATAATACTGTTCTCGAAACTCCTCTTTCAGGAGCGGCATGGCCGCCCGATCCCCGGGGAGAATAAACGACCGAGGAAGTCTCTTGAACGCCGAAGTTAAAAAATACGTATCCAACACCGACAGAGATATCTATACGGTAAGCAACATCCCCGAAGAGGTGATCGCGGTCATCTTCGCCTACGTCAGCAGGAGCGCGAAAAGCTTCCGGGATAATATTGAAGTAGTCATACAGGAAGAGCAGCACGGCCGCGAAAGGGCCGCCCAGTTCCACGAAAAATGGGTGCTCAACTACGGCCACGCGTCCGTCGCCGAGCACGCCGCCGTTCACGTCGGTATAGAAAGGGTCTCACGTCACTTCTCGTCGCTCCTCGAGCTTTCGAACGAATACCTCTCGTTCACCGAATATTCGCAGCGCTACCAGAAACCGAAGAAGGGAGATTTTTATGTCCCGGGTGAGCTCGACTCTCATCCGAATCTAAAGGGTGAATTCGTCGGACTGAATAATGACCTTTACGACATCTACGCCAGGATAAACGACGAGCTTTTCGTCTACCTTAAAGACACGGAGCCCGTTCCCGAGGGCGGCGAAGAAAAGGCCCATTTCCGCGCGCTCGAAAAGGTCGCATTCGAAGACGCACGCTACGCCCTCACGCTCGCCACGCTGACCAATCTCGGCATGACAGGCAACGCCCGCGCGATGGAAGACTCGCTGACCAGGCTCCTCTCCGGCAAATTCGAGGAAGTACGGACGAGAGCTCAGGAGATAAAGGACGAGGTCAGGTTCTCTGTACCCACTCTCGTGAAGTACGCGAACGAAAATAAGTACATCACGGAAACGAGGGAAGCGCTTTCGCGGATAACGGACTCTCTCCCGCAAGGAAGGAGTGAAACCAGGGGTACTGTTACGCGCCCCGTGACGCTCATCGACTGGACGGGGAAAAGAACGCCCGACGCAGAAGAGTCGGCGCTCGAAAATATCGCCGGTGCGCTACTTTACGAATACTCGGGAATGTCTTATGAGGCTATAAACGAAGAGCTCCTACGTATGAGTTTCAAAAACAAACTGGATCTATTCAACAAATGCGTCGAAAAACTCGGCAAGTACGACAATCCGGTATCTGCGTTGAGACTCGTCGGCTACACGGCCGAATTCGTCATAAGCGAGGCATGCTGGCACCAGCTCCTCCGGCACAGGAAAACGGACTGGTTCTTCCAGGACCCATCCGTTTTTCACGGCATAACCGTCCCCCCGAATATACAGGGCGCAGGCGTGACGGATCTGCTGTTGAAAGCAACCGGAGAGAGCGAAAGTCTTTATAGCAAGCTGGTCAACGAAGGCTTCACGGAGTCCGCTGTCTACACCGTAACGAATGCGCACAACAGGCGCGCCCTAGGCAGCTTCACGCTCTGGGAGCTTTACCATCTCGTCAACCTCAGGATGTCCGAAGGGGCGCAGTGGGATATAAAGAACGTGACGGCCACCTTGGCGGCCGAGGTCGGCAGTCGTCACCCGAACCTCGTTGCCCCCGCGCTCAAAAGGGTGAAGTAAAAGATGGAAACGAGCAAGTGCAACAGCTGCGGCTTCGAGATAGGAATGAAAACCCCAAACTGCATAAACTGCGGAAAGCCGATAGGAATGAGCATCCCCAAAACCGGCGGCTTCCTCCAGAAGCTCATCTTCATACTGATAGCCATATCCATTATCCGCTCGCTTCTGAAATTCTTCGGACAATAACGCCGCCGTTATAGAACAAACCCGTGAAATTCAAAATTCAAGAAATTGTAGTAAAATTGGATCACCTGCTTAACAAAATATAAATGCACTAATATATGAAATCAGGCGTATGACGGTCCCTGATTGCATTCGGATTTCGTCATCTTGATAACGGCTTGAAAAGGTGGCACGAAAAATAAAATTGTTCGCGGAAAAATTTTTAGATCACTGGTTCGACAATCCTGTAAACAAGATACTAGTTCTATTATTAACGAACCTCTGTTTCATAATACTGCACATTATCCATACCTCTTCCAGTTCCCTTAATAGTCTCATTTGTACGTCCTCCTTGACGATAGCTTGGAGATTCACGAAGGATTCGGACTTGAGGTCGCTATTTATTTTAATTTTCAACCGGCCTATGGCCTGAGAGGGCGTCGACTTTGGAGAAAATTGGTATCCCTGATTTCCTACTCTGTAATTTTTGTTCTTTTGGCAATATCCTATTATAGAAGCAGTCTCGAACAAAGAAGAATTTCAAATAATCTTGTATTCCTGTTTGCGGTCCTGGCATTTTGTGGACTAGTCCTGGATATGGTCGATATCATGGTCCTGAAATTTGAGAACCGTCTGCTATCAATCTACTCGCAAATCGCCGAAGACGGAGGCGAGATGGGGGTAATCAGCCTCATCCTGTATTATGTCCTGAGTCTGAACCCGAAAAGAGAAATAAGCACAACAGCGACATTGAGCGGCAGTTAAATCTGTCGATCTGTTTGATTTGATACAATTTACTCTTGAGTTGTGGTAGGATTTGCTACGATCTTCTTACCGATACGAGATCAAGAGCAATTTCCCGAAATGGCGAACCAGGAACACGTTAACATCCTAAAAAGCGGCGTCGCGGAATGGAACAAATGGCGGGCTGAGAATCCCGGCGTAAAGCCCGACTTCTCCTGGGCCAATCTCGTCGGCGTAGACATGTCAGGCGTAAACCTCGAAGGCGCGAACATGAAGCTCGCCTTCTGCAAGGGATGCAGGATGGACGGTGCCATCCTGAAGGGAGCCAGCCTTTTCGGCACAAACCTCGAAGGAGCCACGCTTGCGGGCGCCGTCATGACGGGAGCGAATTTTGAAGGCGCGCACCTCATAGGCGCGAATCTTTCCGGGGCCGATATGAGCGGCGGCGCGTTCAAGCTCGCAAACCTGAGGGCCGCTGTGCTTGAAAACGCCGATTTGAAAGGAAGCTCGAAGCTCACAGCCGCTCAGCTTTCGGAGGCGGCGACGCTTCGCGGCGCAAAGCTCGACGCCCAACTCAGGGAGCAGGTAGCGGAATCCAGCCCGGCGCTTCTCGACTGACCGCGCAGCCCGAGCACTATCCCCAGCTTGACTATCCCTCCCCCATCCAAAATACTTCTCTCGATGGAAGAAGATATATCGTTCAGAGACCTTCTCCGGGCCCGATATATACCGTCTCCGAGCTAACAGCCCGCATAAAGGAAACCATCGAAGAGGAGATCGGCTTTGAATACGTCTGGGTCTCGGGCGAGATCTCGAATTTTCGCAATAACTACACCAGCGGGCACTGGTATTTCACGCTCAAGGATGAGGGCAGCCAGATATCCGCCGTCTGCTTCAAGTGGTCGAATCAGAGAATAAAATTCCTCCCCGAAAACGGCATGGATGTCATATGCGCCGGGCAGATCGGGGTTTACGAGAAGCAGGGCGCGTATCAGATTAACGTCAGGGACATCGAGCCGAGGGGCGTCGGCGCTCAGGCCCTCGCGCTGGAGCAGCTGAAAGAGAAGCTGCTTGCGGAGGGACTCTTCGACGAGGCCCGGAAGCGGCTCCTGCCGTTCCTCCCGCTCCGGATAGGGATTGTAACCTCCCCCACAGGCGCCGCGCTAAAGGACATACTGAAAGTTTTCGACAGAAGGTTCCCGAACCTCGAAATCGTCGTCTCTCCCGCAAGGGTGCAGGGAGCAGACGCCCCCGGAGAGATAATAGCCGCGCTCCGAAAGCTCTACGCCGTCCCCGGGATAGAGGTGATAATTCTCGCACGCGGCGGGGGCTCGAAGGAAGATCTCTGGGCGTTTAACGACGAAGCCCTCGCACGCGAGATTGCGAAGTCCCCCGTGCCTCTCATTTCGGCGATCGGGCACGAGATCGATATAACGATCGCGACCTCGTCGCCGACGTCCGCGCGGCGACGCCCTCTAACGCCGCCGAGATAGCCGTCAGGGAGAAGGTCGAGGTCCAGAAGGAGATAGACGAGATAAAGGCCAAGCTCGCCCTCGCACTCCAGGGCCGTGTCGAGCTCCACGCGAGGGAAGTAGACCAGATTCAATCCGACATGCAGGGGCTCCTGCGTTTAAAGCTGGAAGCCGTCTCCGCGGAACACAGCGCGCTCGCCGGAAAGCTCGACGCCCTCAGCCCTCTGAAGGTTTTAGACCGCGGCTACAGCGTAACCTATAAACTTCCCGAAAAGAGCGTCGTAAAGGATTCCTCGCAGCTTAAAAAGGGCGACGAGGTGCTGGTAGGGTTTAACAGCGGAAGCGCCCGCTGCACCGTAGACGAAACGGAAAACTAGGCGGAAAGCTCTTTTATCTCGTGAAGCGTAACCCCGGCCTCGCTAAAGAGACGGCCGGTTTTTTCACCGGGCAGACGGTCGACGAATATGTGCCCTACCCTGTTTCCGAGTTCGAGCCGGAGATTCTTCGCGGGCGAAGCGCCGTTTTTTCCCGAAAGCAGGTCCCCCGAAATCACTTCCAGATCGGCCCCGGTTTCGTATAGGAGCGTCGGCATAACCTCGACCACGTCCATGTAAAAATCTTTCCTGGAATCCGCGACGGCGGCGCGGCTGGCCCTGTAGAGCGTAAGGTAATTTATGAACTTAGAGAACGGGCTCGCCGCGGTCATGTAGGAGAACGACTGGTCTTCCGTGCCGAGCTGGTGATACTTCCCGGAAATCGTGCGAAGGGCGTCCATAATCGTGCCCTGTGTAAATTCCGACGCTGCGCCTCCCGCGCCGATGAAAACCGCCGCGAGGCTGTCGGGGTCGACCCCGCCCGACACCTTCGTAAGTTCGTCTTCTAGCTTTTTTCTCTTCATCAGGCCGAATTTCAGCACAGCCTTGAAATCGAGGACCTTCTCGTTCTTTATGTGAGCGTCGGGGAAGACTATGATTCTTTCGACGCCGTGCAGAAGCCCGATCGAATTCAGAACGCCGTCGAGCGATTCCCCCTGCTCTATAAATATGAATTTCGCCCCTGTCTCGTTCGCGGCGGCCGTAACCGCTTCCGAAGCGGCGTTCATTTCGAGCGGGACTATCACCCCGCCTACGAGCATAACGGCAATTTCCGCCGATATGGCCTCGAGACGGTTCGAGGACGCTACTACAACCCTGTCCCCGGGGCCGAGGCCGAGGTCCATCAGGAAAGAGGCTATATTCTTCACTTTCCTGTCGAAATCGAGCCAGGTAATCTGCTTCCAGCTCCAGCCGTCCCGCCTCTGGTAAAGAAGCCTGGTCCCGAATTCCTTGACCCTGCTTTTCAAAAGGAGATGTATTGTGTTTTCGCTCATGATTGTTCGCTTCGGGTAATCTAAAAAGATACCTTTTCCGTGCAGCGTGTAAAATATACTACAAAAACGGCAGTTTCAAACGATGAAAAAGACCCTCGGGGTAAAGCCCTTCGATAGCGAATTATACGATCTGGGTAAGACGCTCCTCTCCCGGCTGCGGGAGGCGGGGCACCGTGCGTTCTTCGTCGGCGGCTGCGCGAGGGACATGGTCCTCGGGCTTCACCCGAAAGAATACGACATCACCACCAGCGCCACTCCGGACGAAGTATCGAGGCTCTTCGAGCACACGATACCCGTAGGCGCGAGCTTCGGCGTCATGCTCGTCATAGTCGTGGGTTACAAATTCGAAGTAGCCACGTTCAGAAGGGACGAAAGCTATTCCGACGGCCGCCACCCCGACGCGGTGTCATACAGCGCGAGCGAAGAAGAAGACGTCCTCAGGCGGGATTTCACCATCAACGGCATGTTGTACGATCCCTTCACCGAAGAGGTCATCGATTATACCGGAGGGCTTGAGGACCTCGGGCTGGGAGTCGTACGCACCATAGGCCGCCCCGAAGAGAGATTTAACGAAGACAAGCTCCGGCTCGTGCGCGCCGTCAGGTTCGCCGCGAGGTACGGTTTCAAGATCGACGACGAAACATTTCACGCGATGAAATCTCTCGCTGCCGGAATAAATCAGGTTAGCAAGGAAAGGATACGCGACGAGCTCGTAAAGATCGTCTCCCAGCGGAATCCCGGCGCGGGCCTCGTGCTCCTCAGCGAAAGCGGCCTCCTCGAATACATCCTCCCCGAAGCCGAGATAATGCGCGGCGTCGAGCAGCCCCCGGAATTCCATCCCGAAGGGGATGTCTTCGTCCATACCTGCATGGTGCTCGACGAGCTCTATAAGAACGAGGGCGGCGGCGTCTCGGCGACGCTCGCCATGGCCGGGCTCCTTCACGACGTCGGGAAGCCGCCGACGTTCACGGTTACCGACAGGATAAGGTTCAACGGCCATGACAAGCTCGGCGCGGAAATGTCGAGGGAGATATGCAGGAGGCTCAAGTTCTCGAATAAAGAGATCGAGACGATCTCCGAGCTCGTGCGCGAACATCTAAAGTTCAAGGACGTCTTCCACATGAAAAAGAGCACGCTCAAGAAATTCGTGCGAATGCCGGCCTTCGAAGAGCACATGGCGCTCCACAGGGCCGACTGCCTCGCGAGCCACGGCATGCTCGACGCCTACGATTTCGTCATGGAAAAGCTTGAAGAGTTCAGGCTCGAAGGCGAAGAGATAAAACCCGCCCCGCTCATCACGGGAAAGGACTTGATCAGAATGGGCTACAAACCCGGCCCCATGTTTAAAGAGATACTCAGCTTCGTCGAGGAAGCCCAGCTCGAAGGGGAAATAAAGAGTAAGACAGAAGCTGAGGAAGTTGTATCAATTAAATACTCACTGAATGACTACGAACATTGAGCAAGTTTCATCAATGTATTATAAATATACTCTGGCATCAATTTGCATATTATACTAAGTCATCTCAACACAGCATGATTATATGACTCGCTATTCAACATAGCTTTTGACTTTATCAAGGATTAATTGGTTTCGTGCCGCTATAAAATCGTCAAATTTATCTTCCAGCCAGATATTTTCATTAGGTGGGATCAGATGTCTTTTTACATATGCCGATTTATCGAAAACTTCTAGATTATTAATCCATTCCTTAAAGGGTCTTGCATTTTTATCTCCTCGATTAGTTTTATAATCTAAGAGTTGGTAATTCTTTATGCTGTTAATGTTCGATGGAGAATAACCCATTCTCTCCAATATTGATTTAGGCATTATATGATCAACATCTTGAATTCTAGTTATTCTGTCGCGATCGTATATCAAATAGAATAAAAAAGAAGCATCAAGCCGATCCAAATTGTCTGTTTGGTAGTCTGTTGTAAATGCAATTGGATGGTTTTGATAAACTTGGAATAACTCTGCAACAGGAAAATCCCCACTTTTAAAATTCTGTATCACTTCCAATAATTTTCTTATTCCTGTTTTGTAAGGAACCCAACCCACTCCTTTACTACGAAATACTCCATTAAGTAGTGAATGGTAGACCCATTTCTTCATTCTTAGGAATTCAGCATTTCTCGTATCAAAATCATCAAAAAATACATTTAACTCATCGTTGTTAATGTTTTTATGGAAAAGATGATAGGCAATAAAAAATAATGGTATGAATGAACGATTACCATCTTTATAGTAATCATAAAGCTTTGAGTTTAGTAAAAAATCTTTAAGACTTTTTAACGTACATATAAATCGTTCTCTTTTCTCAATTGCAAAAGCAGCATCTTGTTCTTCAATAGACGCCATTTCTTTATTATGGTTACCCTGAAGAAGGAAAATCAATTTTATAAGATTATCTTGTGAAAGATTAATGTCTTCGTACGATTCTAGAACTTCTTCTAAAAAACCTTCCATCTTCCAATCAAAGCCCTTGAGCTTAGATGCAACTAAATCAAATGGAGAAAGTTTTGTACCTCCATCATTTAACCGTCTAAACAGTTCAACGATTCTTTGCTTATTAAAAGTTTCGCCTAACGACTTATTGATAATAACTTTGGATACGCCAACTGATTCTGTAGCAAAAATATTCTTATAGAATGCTTTAACATTTTTAGCGATATGTGTTTTTTGAATATTTTCACTTATCTCCTGAGCCTTAATAATTTCTTCCGATACTTGCTCTTCATCATTGGTGTCTTTTAATCTCTTTAATAGTCTACTTACCTGATACCAATTATGTGTCATTATAGGTCGGTTTGTCTTATCTCTTACTTGTTTATGCGAATCATTAATATCGATTAGAAATCTGAATTCATACTCAGTATTGTAATCGCTATACAAATCAAAGAATAAGACCTTGCCCTTAATACTGCCTTTGAGGCCAATGTAAAACGATTGGAGCCTTTGTTGTCCATCAATCACAAAATATTGAAGTTGTGGCAATATACTGACTGGTCTTGAAGACACAATATCACCTTCTTTAGTAAAAACTCTATAATTAAAAAGCGGTTTGCTATCTTTTTCTTCTTCGATAACCATGATTCCACCAAAAGAATCTCCTTTAAGCAATGTATCAAATAGAAGCTCCATTCTTTCCTCTTCCCATACAAGTCTCCTCTGAATAACTGGAAGGACGAATTTTTCATCTTCAATATCATTTAGGATGTCGGTTACCCTGTATGATTTCCAAACTGCCATAAATTTCCCCCTTACTTGCTTTCATTTAAAATGACCATATAACAATATAAAAATAAAACCAAAACACAAATGTAGAGATGGACTAAGCTACCAGCATTAAGTTGTGGTCCCAGATCCCCAACCACCCTCTCCCTAACTCCTCGGGCTTCAGTCATATCCGGGGCTAGAAGTTGTTTTTATAGGTTGCAATTAGCACGGCTATTGTTATATTGATTTGTTAATTATATATTATATGGCAGGAGGTCCATTATGGCATCATGCTCAGTCTGCAGAACCGGAGGTGGCAATATGAGACAGTGCGAGAAATGTAAGAATATTTGGTGTGCCAACTGCTCAAGACAGGGCAAAGGCCATTATCCGAAATCCAGGGCGGCAAATGTATGCCCATACTGTGGGGCGCAAAAGGTAAAGCCATTTAGATAGAACAGGTTAAAGCAGAAAGGCTATGCCGGGCGCTAATCACTCGAACGCCGCGCCGAAATCGGAGGAAATGTACCACTTCTTCCCCTTGTTAATCCACCTGTCCACAGTCATAACGCTTTTTTCGGAAACGGAGGGATACTTGTAATATGTAAATACCACCCTGACGTCGGCCTCGGCCTTCTCGCTGTCGGGGTCGGGCACTTCGCTCCCTTCGCCCCCTTCAGGCGGGATTTCTTCCACGACGTATGTGATCTCCTTTATCTCGTATCCCGTAATGTTGAGGTCCTTCTGGTTGGCCGATACGAACGCCTCGTACTCCGCGAATTTTTCCGGGTCGACGAACTGCGCGGCCTTCTCGTAATACTTCCACATCACGAGCTTGTAATAGAGGTCGGTCGATTTGGCGAGGGACTCCTGCTCGTCTTTTTGGATAAGACCGGTCGCCCCGCCGCACCCGGCGAGCGCGGCGAGCAGAAGAATTGAAAACAGTGCGCTTCTCATAACAGTATGGTAATACCGTTCCGAAGTTATGGCAAACCCCGTAAAGCGCCCCCAAAAATGTCTTATACGTGATGCGGGGAGCCGTAGGCCGGCTCCCCGCAGACGTATTTAGATTTTTCCCTGGAGCAGAAATGCTATGAGAAGAGCATAGATAACGAGGGACTCGATAAGAGCGAGACCGATGATCATCGGCGTAAGAATCTTGGAGCTTGCTCCGGGATTCCTGGCAATACCGCTGAGCGCAGCTGCCGTCGCCCTTCCCTGACCCAGGCCTGCAGCACCGGCTGCAATCGCTATACCCAACCCCGCACCGAGAGCGAGTCCGAGTCTCGTCAGCTCACCGCTGGTGCTTTCCTGCGCAAAAGCGGCGTCAGGAACGAGCGCGGCTAGCACCGCTACTCCGAATATCGACAGAATCGATAGTACCTTCTTCATTGTTTACCTCCTGGTAGAGTAGGTCTTGTTTAGTATTTTTTCCTGCTTCAAACCAACTTATTCAATATCAGTTTCGTGCGATGTCGCGAGCGCAATGTAAATCGCCGAGAGCACCGTAAAAATAAACGCCTGCAAGAACGATACGAAAATTCCGAGCCCGACGAAAAGGGCGGGGATTATGTAATGCACGAGGTTCGTAAAGATTCCGAGTATGAGGTGGTCGCCCGTTATGTTCATGAAAAGCCTGAGCGATAGCGAGATCGGGCGGACGAAATGGCTTATTACCTCTATAAGAAACATGAGCGGCGCGAGGAAAAGAACCGGGCCCGCGAAATGTTTCAGGTACGCCCACCCGTTTTCCTTAAACCCATAATAGTTGTACATGACGAATATAACGAGAGCGCACGCCACGGGCACGTTGAAATTACCGGTCGGCGGGAGGAATCCGGGGAGGATACCCAGGAGGTTGGCGAACAGTATGAAAAAGAAGGAAGCCCCGAGGAGCGGGAAATATTTCTTCGCCTGCTTCTTCGAGCCGAGCATGTTGGTAAAGAGGTCGAACAGGAAATCGAGCGTCAGTATCTCGAATACGGTCCTCAAGGAGAACTTTTCTTCCGGCAGCACGGCGTCCTTTTTCGAAAGAGTCTTTCTGATGCTGAGCCCGGCGAGCGTGAGGATTATAAGCACGAGAATAGAGCCCAGGATGTAATCGTATTTATCCATCCCGACGAGTGTGAACCAGCTAAAGTGTCCCATCTTTACTCCCTTTCAAGCTTACTCCGATTATAACTATCACAACTCCCGTGACG
>ENA-OOOU01000006-OOOU01000006.1-human-oral-metagenome-genome-assembly--contig:-NODE-6-length-14148-cov-11.686613_pt1 | contig 14148 bp, 13 predicted proteins | sample MGYA00245293_ERZ501128 | MGnify/ENA primary metagenome ERZ501128 (study PRJEB25959, sample SAMN05335049) | human oral metagenome | host: human-associated | place: USA: California | collected 2014-05-17...
GATACTGTAAGACGCCGGTTATAATTTCGTTTATGACCGGCGCCTTAGTAGATAAAGCAATAAATGAAGATAGCCCCACTTTGACTAAGTCCGGGGCCCAATCTGAAGCTGGGCACATGCCATCTTTTATAGTGAAACCGCCTCTATCGATTGAGTCTCCAGAAAGATATCCCTCTTTCTCGCAAGCCTCTTTGTGAATTAAGGCATGAAAATATGGTTCATCTGCGGCTTTGAATGGCTCGCCGCCTTTGTTTTTAAAAGTAAGAAATTTCTCGCGAATTGAACTTTTGTCCAAACCAGATAAATCCATGCCGACAAGTTTTGCTGCCGCTTGATTGGCTAGAATGACATTTTCTTTGCAATCATAAACCACCAACCCATCAGCGATGCTGTCTAAAATTGTGGTCAAAAATTCGGCGTGATTTGCACGAGCTTCTTCTGAATCGACAAGAGTATTGACGTAATCCTGAGTCAACTGCTCTAATTCAGCACGCAGTTGAAATAACTCTTTGGCCTGATCCTTATTCAAAACGTTAGTGGCAGCCGCCACCGCAGCAATGTCCGCCGCTTGGCTTAGGAGCTGCTTTTACTTTGTCTTTGGCTGATGCTTTAGAGCCAGTGGCAATGTTTACAGTGAAAATGCGGCTCACTTCACCGCTACCACAATGGGCACATGCTGGCTGTGTATCGTCTTTCATAGAGCGTTCGATTTCAAATGTCTCGCGGCAACTCTGGCAGCGATAATCGTAAGATGGCATGTTATTTTTGCTCCGGTGCAGCAGGAGTAACTTTTTGTTCTTGATGAGTATCCTTGTCTTTTCTCTTGATGTCAAGCTTGCCCTGCACGAGCGCCGTTACGTCATTGACCATTATGACTGCCATTAAAACAAGCAGACTCATAAAGCCCCAGCGCACTATTTCGCCATGTGCTTTTTCGCCAACTGGTTTTCTGAAAATGGCTTCGTAAGCCATGAATGCCAAATGTCCACCATCAAGTGCTGGCCAGGGCAACAAGTTTAAAATGGCAAGGTCCATACTAATCAAGATTGTGAAAGTGAAAAGCTGGTTCCAGTCTTGCTGAGCGATATCTTTGCCGATATAAATAACGGCAAGAATTCCATGCACGTCTTGTATGCCAGGCTCTCCAGCCACTGGTGGCTTGCCTAGGTGCAATATCTGATTCATGATGCCGACAGGCAATTTGCACAGTGCATCAACCATCATGCGAGTTAGGTCAGCCACTTTCTGATAGGCAATGATTAAAACTTCTAAAAAGGGACGATTCACACGCTCATAGCGAGCAGCTTTGGTATCGAGTGCCATACCCACTTTGCCGTCGGCATTGGGGGTCATCGATATGTCCATCGGCTTTTTATCGCGTTCGATTTGAACAACCACAGGTGTGTTTTTGTGCGAAGTGAAATAAGTAATTATTTCGTCAGACGATTTGACTGGCTGTTTATCCAGGCTAACTATGCGATCGCCTTTTTTGATACCAGCATTAAGTGCAATTGGATTTGATTTGAATGTGCCAGCTGCATAGGTTTCGGGCACGGGCTCGCCGATTACAAGAATCATGGTGACCATGATTAGATAGGCGAAAATTATATTGAAACCAACGCCAGCAAAGGCTACAAGCGCTCTTTGCCAGATTGGGAATTTGCGAAACGGTTTTAGTTCGACACCATAAGGATTGTCTTTGCTTGCTGCATGAGGAGCTTCGATTGGAATCTCGGCGTCGGTTGTTACTATATGTGGCTCACTTGGCGCAGCCGTGGCTTCTTTGCTTAGCGCTTCGCCCTCGATCATGCCGGAGGCAGGCAGAACCGCAACTCCATAAGCTTCCATATCCTGGCGCGATTCGTCGCCTAATTCTGGAATGGCAACATATCCGCCAAGTAGACAGGCATGAATGCGAAATTCAGTTTCAAAAGCTTTCCCTACAGTTATATAGGGTCCAAATGGAAGTCCAAATCCAAACACAGGAGTTTGAAAGCCGAAGAAGCGAGCCACCAGAAAGTGACCGCATTCGTGCACGATGATGAGGCTACTTAAAATAGCCAACATCAAAAGGACAGACAGAACCTGAGTGAGAAATTCCATACAAAAGATATTATAGAACCGAATTCTTGATTTCGTCGGATTCTAATGCGTTCACAACACGTACATCCCGATAGAAATGGTGCAAAATTTCACCCGCGCCCCAACCATGCTCAGCAAGGGATCTTGCGCCCCACTGGGACATTCCCATGCCATGACCAAAGCCTTGACCGGCGAAAACATAGTTTCCTGACTGGCTATCGCATATCACATTAAAATTTGTGCTCGGTAGTTTCAATGCTTTACGAACGGCATCACCCGAGACAAAACAACTCGCGCTATCACCCATAACCATAAGTGTTTTCACTCTTTGAGATTGAGTGCGTTCCACAGCCATTACATTTAGAACGCGTCCAACACCAGGACCCAGGCTTGATCCAAGCTGAGTAGACGAAAACGCTAATTTCCAGGCTGAATGCGGTGATGCTTGGTCATAGTCATGAATGGATTTGAGATAAGTCAATTTCGAATTATTGGGATGGGCTTCTGTATAACCAGCACTTGAGCTGTGATAGAAAGCCGGCACTACTTTGTTGTTGTGAGTCATCACCAGTCCAGTTGTGTCCTGCACAGCTTTATTTGTGCGCTCTTTTTCTTGCAAAACACCGCGATATACCTGGTCTTCTGTACCTGAGCCAAGGTCATATCCGTCTTTTGCATGTTTGTTCAAATTGGCAAGGGCGTAAGAGCGAGCGGCAATGGACTGAGCTTTTAGTGCTTCAAGTGGCCAAGCGCTTGGCATCTCTGAGGGCAGAACCGACAAAAGATAGTCTTCTAAATTGATTATGTTTATGGCTTGAAACTTGCCATTTTGAATTCGAACGAAAAGGCTTCCTCTATATGGTCGATTATTCAGTGTGAAAATGCCGTCGTTATCTTTGGCTGGGACAATTAATAAACCTTGATCGGCTAAAGCACTGTCGAATTTGCGACTGAATAAAGTGGCGCTTTTCGACTTGGCCCATGGAATAGTCGAATATACAGACTGTTTCATAGCCGGAAGTCTTGGCGGCGCGAAGGCAATTACTGGTGTGGTGGTGAGCTCTGGACCTGATGCGATTTTGTTTAAATCGGCAAAGCGAGACGGTGCAAAACTAATGGTCGAATTGGCAATACTCAAATTCCACTGACTTTGAGCTTTTAGCTGTGCGCAAAGTTCGCCTGTGCGCGCGTCTAAAACGTCCATGCCATCAAGCGACCCCAGTTGAGCACTGGAAAGACCTTGTGCAAGACTGATTCTTATTGTTTTGCCATTCGATCTGGAAAAAGTGGAAGCTATTTGGGTTGACTGCGTATTTTGAATTGATTCTATGGGTTGTGTCGATTCAAAATTCTGGGCGTTTACTTTTGGGGCATGGGATAAATTGAGCACTAAAAGTAGTATCAAACTGCGCCACAAATTTTTGCTCTTAAAAATAAACGGATCAAAAGCGCCAAGTTTTCTCGTTGTCGAAATAAGTCCAGTACGACCCCAATTCGAAAGATATGCGCTGTTTATATCTTGGATATCTTTTAAGGCTGTTGTTCTTTCTGCGTCCATGTAAGCGACAACAGAGGCAATGGCTGCTGCCATCTCGCTTTCGCTAATAGACTTCTGATCAGATGATTTCACTATAAAAGATGGCATGTGCCCAGCTTCAGATTGGGCCCCGGACTTAGTCAAAGTGGGGCTATCTTCATTTATTGCTTTATCTACTAAGGCGCGGTCATAACGAAATTATAACCGGCGTCTTACAGTTGACAAGCTTAAATATGCTTCTAGCCTTTGAGTGCTTCTGCACCAGCCACAATTTCAAGCAATTCTTGGGTGATATTGCCCTGACGAGCTTTGTTGTAAATAAGCGTCAGACCGTCAATCAACTCTTTTGCGTTTGTTGTGGCGTTGGACATTGCATTCATACGTGCTGCAAGTTCTGATGCCGATGCTTCAAGCAGCGCCTGATAAAGTACGTTTTCGACGTATTTGGGCAAAAGCTCTTCTTCCATCAATTCCATCAAAGTGGGCTCATACAATGTTTCGGCACTCTTTGGAAAATGGTCGACACCTTCTGGCAGTGTGATTGGGAAGTAATTTTTGATTTTTACTTCCTGGCGAATCATATTCACAAAGTCAGTGCCTATGATTTCAACTGCGTCGATTTGCTTTTTGACATAAAGTTCGCAAACGTTTTCGGCAATCATTTTTGCCTCTTCCACTGTGGGAACTGCAGGCAATTGCGTGTAGTTTCTGATTTTTTCAATTTTCACGCGCTTGAAGGCAGATGCTGCTTTCAGCCCAACTGGGATGACTGCTACTTCTTTGCCTTCTTGCATCAGTTCTTGAATGCGCAAAATCGCTTTCTTGATTACGTTTCCGTTGTAGCCTCCGCACAAACCACGATCTGAGGAGATGATGATGAGAGCGACTTTTTTGATTGGGCGTTTTTTCAATAAAGGCAGATCTTGCAGATCTATTGGGCTTACTTCATGCACGATTTGTTGCAACATTTGCACCACTTTCGAGGTGAAAGGACGCGCGGCTGAATTTCTCATTTGAGCGCGACGTACTTTGGCTGCTGCCACCAAACGCATGGCTGAAGTAATCTTCTTAGTGTTCTGCACACTCTTGATGCGCTGCCTAATTGCTTTCAGGTTGGCCATGATTTTTTAAAATCCTGTGTTGAGATTGCTTAGGCTTTGAAGAAGTTTTCTTTGAATTTTTTGATTTCGGCAGTCAACTCGCCTTCGATTTCGGCGTTGAGCTTGTTGCCAGCCATCAATTTGGCAAGAACTTCTTTTCCTTGCGAGTTCAAATATTTGAACCATTCTTCTTTGAATTTGATGATTTTTTCGTTGTCGATATCATCGAGCAAACCTGCGTTTGCAGCATATATAACCGAAACTTGCTCACCCAATGAAAGTGGACGGAACTGCGCTTGTTTTAGAACTTGCATCAGTTTTTGACCACGGCGAATTTGATCTTGAGTGGCTTTGTCTAAGTCAGATGCAAATTGTGCAAACGCTTCTAGCTCGCGGAACTGAGCCAAATCTAGTCTCAATTTACCAGCTACAGATTTCATTGCGCCTGTTTGAGCGGCACCACCTACGCGTGATACCGATACGCCTGCGTTGATAGCTGGGCGAATACCGGCGTAGAACAAGTCTGACTCCAAGAAAATTTGTCCGTCAGTAATTGAAATTACGTTTGTTGGGATGTATGCAGATACGTCACCTGCTTGGGTTTCGATAATTGGAAGAGCGGTCATTGAGCCTGCGCCCAGTTTGTCTGACAATTTTGCAGAACGCTCAAGTAAGCGTGAGTGCAAGTAGAATACGTCCCCTGGATAAGCTTCACGACCTGGCGGACGACGAAGCAAGAGTGACATGGCGCGGTAGGCTTGAGCGTGTTTGGACAAATCGTCGAAGATAACGACTGCGTGCTCGCCTTTCCACATGAAGTATTCGCCGATGGCGCATCCGGCATATGGTGCCAAGAACTGAAGCGCTGGAGCGGATGTGGCAGGAGCACTGATGATTACTGTGTATTCCATGGCGCCGTGCTCTTCCAAGATAGCTTGGATACGACCGACGTTGGATTGTTTTTGACCGATAGCTACATAGATGCAGACTGGACGGTTGGGCTGATTCTTCTGGTTGATGATGGTATCAATGGCGATGGCGGTTTTACCGGTTTGACGGTCACCAATGATAAGTTCGCGCTGACCACGACCAATTGGGATCATGGCATCAATAGCAGTCAAGCCTGTCATCAAAGGTTCGTGAACAGATTTGCGTTTGACGATACCAGGGGCGATGATTTCCATCGGTTTGAATTCGGTCGAGTTAATTGGTCCTTTGCCATCGAGTGGCTGACCCAGTGGGTTAATAACGCGACCAAGAAGAGCTTCGCCTACAGGAACGGATGCGATACGACCGGTGGTCTTCACTTCCATGCCTTCGAAAATCTTTCTGCCTTCACCTAGAACTACAACACCGACGTTGTCTTCTTCTAAGTTCAAAACCATGCCGTTTGTTTTTTCTTCATCGGCAAATTCGACCAGTTCCATGGACATTGCTTTTTCCATGCCGTAAACGCGGGCGATACCGTCGCCTACTTGCAGGACACGTCCCACATTAGAGACTGCGAGCTTTGATTTATATTGCTCGAGTTGTGTCTTTAATACTGATGTGATTTCGTCTGGGCGGATAGCCATTTTTCTTTCCTCTAGTTTTTTCTGGTTTTAAACAGATAACAAGCTTTGCTCGATTTTTTGTAATTTGCCTTTCAAACTTCCGTCAATCACCTGGTCTTGCACTCTAAGCACCATTCCAGCTAAGAGTGACTCATCCACTTCTACTTTGAGATCCAGTTTTGAGCCCATGTGCTCAGAGATTCTTGCTTTGATATTTTGCACTTCTTTTTCGCCCAATTGAGTCGAGCTTACAAGAGTTGCTTCAAGAATATTGAGGCGATTCATGAGCAGTTTTTTGAACTGAATACTGATGTGAGAAAGGATGTCGAGTCGGCGTCTGTCTGTCAGAAGTTGCAATAAATTGAATGTGGTGGCATCAATTTTGCTTTCAAAAATGCCCGCAAGCAATTTTTTCTTTTCTAAAGGACCAAGCGCTGGGTGATTCAATATAAGTCTGAAATCGTGACTGGTCGAAAGTGTCTCTTCAATTGCTTTGAGATCCGAATAAACGGCTTCGGCTCTTTTCATGGTGGCAGCTTGATCTTTTTCGCCATCTTCAATTGACTTGAGTGTGGCTTCTGCGTATTTGGCTGCTATCTGAGCATGTTCGCCTTTCATTGCTTCCTCTAATGTACTTGAGAGACAGATTTAGTTTTATTTTGCTCGCCTTGAGAATTTACTTCTAAAGTGTCGAGCTGTTCTAAAAACTGATTGACCATTTGTTCTTTATCTTTTGCGGACATATTCTGAGCCAGATATTGTCTGGACAGAGCTATAGCGGCATGAACAGCTTGTGCGCGAATTTCATTTATAAGCACTTGTCGTTCAGAGTTTATGCTTGCATCAAATTTGTGCACTAAGTTTTGCATGTCTTTTTCTGTCTGCAACTCGAGATCCGCTTTCATTTGAGCGGCGATGTCTTTTGCGTCCAAAAGAATTTGTTTGGCTTCAGCTTCAGCATTAGCCAGTTTTGCTCTTTGATCGCTCAAGAATTTTTCAGATTCCTCGCGGCTCGTTCTTGCCTGATTCAAGGCTTCATCGATGTTTTTGGCTCTTTTATCAAGAATGCCCGGAACAGCTTTGTTCCAGGCCCAGATAATCAAACCCATCAAAATAAGCCAGTTGACCAAATTAGTTTTGAAATTGGTGAACAATTCAACTGGATTAAATTCGTGCATTTCAGCAAAGAAAAACATGTTTATTTGCCTCCTTGCACAAGCGCTTTTTTCACTGACTCAGAATCTAGATCGACTGAAGTCGACTTGCCTAGCAGTTTTGAGACGATGTTTGAAACGAGTGCTTTTTCTTCTTCAACCAGTGCAGTAATTAAATTGGTCCTTTCTCCGGCAAGCTCTTTGTGTGCGGTGTCGAGTTTGGTGCGACCTTCTTTTTCAATCTTGGCCATTTTCAAAGCGCGTTCGCTTTGACTTTGAGCCACAAGATCAGCAATGACTTGTCTTGCCTCATCGCGCACGCTGCTTAATTGCTTTTCGTACTTGGCAAGTTCAACACTTGCTTCGTCGCGCAATTCGCGGGCGGAGGCGAGGTCATTGCTGATTCTCGATTGTCTTTTTTCTATTACGTCACCAACTGGCTTTAAGAAAAGTTCGTTGAGCGCAAGCATGAATAAAAGGAAGCTTACGACAAATAACGCACAGGTAAGGTTTAGCTCAAACATTAGCTAATTAACCACCTAAGCCGAGTGGGAACATGTAGAGAAGAATGGCTACGACGAAAGCGAATAGACCAAGAGCTTCCATCAAAGCGGCAAAAATGATGCCGTTGTTGCGTAAGCTGGTTTCCATTTCAGGCTGTCTGGCCATACCTTCTAGAGCTTTGGAAGCGGCAATGCCGATACCAATTCCAGGTCCGAATACGCCAACTGCGGCTATACCGGCACCGATTCTTGAACAGGCCTTGATAAGGGTTTCTGGATCGATGCTTGTGGCGGCGGCGCCAGCTTGAGCGATTAATTGGTGGTCCACAACGTTTCTCCTGTTGAGTACTAAGGCAAAATCTTGAGATGTGCAAGATGAGCTCGAACTTAGCTTCACTGCGCTAAGTCAAGTTATCGACTCAAATTATAACAGGCGAGTTAGTGGTGATCGGCAACAGCCATGCCAATGTAAATACCTGTCAAAAGCGCAAACACAAAGGCCTGAATTACGGCAATAAAAATCTCAAATCCCATTACGAAAATGGGTGCAATCCAGGGCAGCATGAGCAAGAAGACCATACGCGTAATTTCGTCGGCGGTGATGACAAGCATCAGACGAAGAGCGAGTGTTGAAGGGCGGATGACCAGGTCAAGCCATTCTACGGGGTTAGTGAGTAACTCCTTAACATAATGGCCACCATTTTTTATCAAGCCAGCACCCAAGTACACAACGAGTGAAAGCAAGGCCAGACCAAAGGTTACGTTGAAGTCAGTAGTTGGTGAAGCGGCTTCAAAGGGATGTCCATTTGTCATATGGAACCATCCTGGAACATGCTCAGCAGCTTGCCAGGGGAGAAGTCCTATTAAATTGGCTGTTAATACAAAAATAAAAATTCCTGCAATAAGTGGTAAGAATTTCTTGTAGTCATGACCAATTTGCCCCTTGGCTAGGTCTTGTACAAATTTATAAAGACCCTCAGCAATCGCTTGAAGTGGTCCACCAGGACGTCGGCTGTCAGAGTCGGGCGTACAATCGCTGCTGCTGCAAGGATTCCAGCCATACACGTCCAGCTCAAAGCCAGTGTGTCTACGTGTGTATTGGCCACAAACGGCGATGGGTCGACGTCTGTAAACTGTGATAGAAGCAGGTGTTTTCCTAGCATGGCGAATTTTTGTACCCGTTGTGATTCAAAGAGACAGGGCGCGACGCCATAAATAATACCAGAGGCAATTGCCTCTCTTTATCCTACTTTTGCTTTCTTTTCAAAGCTTCACTGCCTTTTATCATGCGATATATTCCGGCTACAAAGCCAATGATGATGCCAAACAAGGTCAGAAAAAAGGACAGTGTGTTGTTGGTCAATTGCTGTCCAGTCCAATAGCCGATGTAACCGAAAAGGCAGGTCAGGACCGTTAAATTCATCCCCCATTGAGAGGCGACCATCCATGCAGGCGGACCGCCTGGCTGGTCCGAAATGCTGTCTGCTGCAGGCTCTACCGGATTCAGTTCAGCTTCTTGCTGGTCGTCATATGGAATTGGGTCTGGTTTGTTTTGACTGCTCATATTGTCTTTAATGAATTAAGGCTTTATTTAGTATTATGAGGGAAATGTTCTATTTACATCCGCTTCTGGGTATTCCTTATAAATAGAATGCGCCATTAACAATTTGACCGAAATAAAAGCCAAATTGGTTTTGATACACTACTATTTAAGCAGTATTTGAGCAGCACTTAGAGGAGATTCCAGAAACATGTTTCAGCGCATGTTCGTTGTTTTTAAAGCCATGGTAAACAGTCTACTGGGCAAGGTCGAAGACCCTCAGATGATGTTGGAGCAAGCCTATCAAGACTTGCAGTCTAATCTCATTCAGGTCCGCCAGGCGGTAGCTCAAGCAATTGCCACTGAAAAACAACTGGAGCAACAGCTCAAGAAAAACGTCGAACAAGTAGATGTTTGGCAAACTAGAGCCGGTATGGCTGTGCAGCAGGGCAACGACGACTTGGCTCGTCAAGCGCTGCAGCGAAAACAGCAGTACGCTGCTGCGGTCAAAGACTTAGAAACTCAGCTTCGCGCTCAAAATGAGATTACAGCAGGACTCAGACGTCGTCTGCAAGAGTTAGAAGCCGAAGCTTCTAAAACTTATACCAAGAAGCAAGTTCTTATTGCCCGCGATAAGGCCGCACAAGCTACTTCTAAGGCAAACGAAATCTTATCCAAAACCAATGCTCAAAGCGCTGGCTCAATCATGGAGCGCATGGAGCTAAAAGTGCAAGAGAACGAAGCCAAAGCACAAGCGATGGCTGAGCTTGGACGCGATAATCTGGATAATGCTTTTGCTTCTTTTGAAGGGGCAAGCGATATCGAGATGGAATTGCTCGCACTTAAATCTGGTGGTGATCCAAGCAAATTGATCACAACCAAAAAAGACGGTCCAATTTTGCTCGACTTGAAAGAAGCAGACACAGTCGATGCTGAAGTGGAAGTAAGCGAAGCTCAGCGCAAAGAATAAAAACGACTGACAAAGTCTTCGTAAACGTCTTTGAAATTGCCATCGAAAATGGCTTGGCGCAATAGTTGCGCCTGGTCTATAAGATATTGGACATTGTGTATGGAAAGCAGTATGCAACCAGACATTTCGTTCAGGCGCACCAGATGATGCAAATATGCGCGTGTATATTTAGTACAAGTAAGACATGAGCATTTGTCGTCTACTGGAATAAATTCAGTTTTGTGTGGTGCATTTTTGAGCGAGATTCTGCCTTGAGCGGTGAAAGCAGCTCCGTGTCTTGCAAGGCGTGTAGGCGAGACGCAATCGAACATATCTATGCCCCACCTGATGGCAAAAGCAATATCCCAGGGTGTGCCTATACCCACAGTGACCATGCGTGCCTGATTTAGCATGCGGCGAGCACTGTCAAGATCGTTCATCACCACAGTTTGACCGCAAGCATACTGGAATGCTTTGGCAAAGCGAGGCTCGAAGTCGATCATGTTATAAGCAAAATCGACTACACCCTGACGCTCTGGAAGCAGTCCTGGCGGGTTGGAAGAAATTTTGTTGAGCGGAACAAAAGTAGCTCTGCCCGATTGGGTAGATTTTAGATATTCAATACATTCTTTGGCAACTTGATCGTCTTCTACCACAACGTGGCTCAAACGCGGTCCAATGCAAGTCTCAAGCGCTTGAGTGTAGTCACCTTCGCAAGAGCCTAGCTCACCAATGGTGCCATAAACGCCTCTGATACCAGCTGCCATGATAGCTTCGACAGCGTGTCCATAGCCGTTTGTGCCGGTTACTTCTTTTTGTGTTTCAAGCTCGATAACGCGGCGTTTTACTTGCTCTAAATTATTTTGTTTAGATTCGATTTCTTCTTGAGTCGATTCAAGTTCGCCCTCAAGCTGTTCGATGTCGCGACTTATACCAAGCACAAGTGCATAAGCGTCTTGATACTGTCTATCGATGCGCTCACCCAAAGCTTTGCTGCCGGCTGATTTTGCAATCAGTTCGGTGGCTCTGGTACGAATGCCTTCCAGCTCTTTTTCTAAATTTATTCTGTTCGCTTTTAATTCGGTTTGGCGAACTTGTTTCTGGTGTTTGTCTTCACGCAGTTTTTGCAAATCGTCGTGCAAGTTAGAAACTTTGTCAGATGATTTGTCTTTTTCTTTTCTCAAAGATTCTATTTGATCGATAAAAACTTTCAGTGCTGCTTGTTTTTCATCAAGCACAACTTTTACTGTTTTCTGATCTTCTAAATGCTGAGACTTTTGTTTGGCTAACTTGCGCAAATGCTTTTCGATAGTCTCAATTTGGCTCTCGACAGCTTTTACAGTCTTTTCTTTTTCGCCAAAAACACCATCAAGGTTTGAAAGTTTGTTTTCTTCACGAGTCAATTCGCCTCGTTTATTTTCTAGATCTTGTCTTAAAAGAAGCTGTTCGTTGCCGCCTTTGTCGCGAATTTCTTCGTCGATTCTGCCCATTTCACTGCGCAGAGTTAAAAGACCGACTTCCGTTTCATATAACTTTGAGGCAAGAAAAGTTTCGCGTTCGTCTAACCTGATCAAGACCTGGCGCTTTTCATTTACAGCTAAGTCGAGCTCATTGGTTCTAACAAATATAAGATCGCGCTCGATAGATTCTTTCTTGGTTTTTAAATCTAGATATTTGAGCGCCTGGTCGCGGTCTGTGCGCAACTGTTCAAGGCGAGCAACAATTTCGACAAGCACAATACGCTGGTGATCGATTTTGTCTGAAACAGTTCCTAATTCAGATTTTGCTTGATCAATTCTGCGATCGAATTCAGCTACGCCTGCAAGTTCATCAATGATGCGACGACGGTCAGAGGCGCTCATGGTGACGATACCTGTGACGTCGCCCTGCATGATAACGTTGAATCCGGTAGGACTTACGTTATATCTAACCAACTGATCATGGACCTCGGTAAGAGTAGCTACTCTACCGTTCAATATATATGTACTTGTATAGCCGTTTGGCTTAACTTTGATACGACGAGTAACTTCAATCTCTTCGTTGTCGTTACTTACAAACTTGACTCTGACTTTGGCTTCGTTCTTGCCGCTTAAATTATTAAGCAAGTCGGGCAATCTTTCTGCTCGCATAGAGCGGGTAGACGAAAGTCCCAAGGCAAAAAGTAAACTGTCGATGATATTCGACTTGCCCGAGCCATTTGGGCCAGATATAGTAGTAAACCCGTCTAGGAGCGGAACTACTGTTGGACGACCAAACGACTTGAAGTTATCTAACTCGATTTCTTTTATTCGCACGCTAAATAGTTCTTGTTACCGCAGACCCTGATTTTCCCTTGTCGAATTAGACTATACACTTTATCTGGTGTCAAGCATGTGGTGTCGGATTTGGTGAAAAGTCATCAAAAGTGGTGCTTTTATATATCCAGTGTAAAGTGTTATCGGCGCGGTCATAAGTTTTTCGAGTACTTCTCAATCAGCTCTTTTGCATGGCTTGCATCGTTGTCTTTAGGTGCGATTTTGACGAAAGTGCGCAATTGAGCAAGTCCATTTCGCAAATCGCCCAACTCGATCATAAGTAGTCCTAGATTGTAATGAACGGCAGTGAGAGCCGAATCAAGTTTCAGTGTTTTTTGATATGCCTCAATTGCTTCTTTCTTTTTTTGAGCATTCATTGAAAGAATCCAGGCAAGATTATATTGACACTTAGCGTCCTTTTCGTTTGCTTTAGCCCACTTATAGGCTAACTCTTCGGCTCTATCTGACTTATTTTCTTTGAGCAAAATTTTGAGCCAGGCATTCATTGCCTCTAGTTTTATTGCCTGGGTGCAGAAGCGCTCTAAATCTAGCGTCCGCTCAAACTGTAATGCAGCAGACTTGTCGTCGCGGTTAGCTAGCAGATAGCGACCTAGAATCAAATGGGGTCTTGGGTCGTCTGGAGCTGCAACCGTGCCTTTGCGTGCTTCTTTTATAGCGTTATCTAAATCGCCCAATTTTTCAAAACACATAGCCAATTTCAAAATATTGTCTATGTTATTGGCCGAAAGCTGCTGGATGCGCCTGCAGACTTCTTTTGCTTCTTTATACTGCTTGGCGGCAAAATAACAGTCTGCCACCAGTAACAGTGACTGCCAATCGCCTGGATTATTTTCTTTCAATTTAGCTGCTTCTAAAAGGGCTGCATCAATTGAGGCCATATCACCCTTTTCCAGAGTAGCTCGCACCTGAGCAATTTTGGCTGGAAAATATTTAGGATCAAGAGTCAAAGCATATTTTGCATCTTTCAATGCCATATCTGGCTGACCTATAGCTAGATGCAACAAAGCTCTATTTGTAATAGCTTGAAGATATTTACTATCTTTCGATATAGCCAGATCGATACATTTGACTCCCTGTCCATATTCGCCTTTGAGCGCCAAAAGTGCACCACAGTTGTTTTGATATTTGGCATTGGTCGAATCAATTTTGATTGCAGTCTGAAATTCTTTCAACGCATCATTCACTCGACCGTCAGAGAGCATGTCGCAACCTTGCAGATTATGATAATCAGCTTCGTTATAGTCTTTTTGCAAAGGCTTCATGCCCGGCAGAGGCAGCACCAGACCGGCTTCGTCTGTGGCACTCAAGTCGTCTTTTGTTACAAGCAAATCGGCTTGTTTTTTAAAAGCTTGCTCGAATTGTGACTTGTCGTCAGTTTTTGTTTTAACTTCGGCTGCGGGCGATTCATTTTTTTT
>ENA-OOOU01000007-OOOU01000007.1-human-oral-metagenome-genome-assembly--contig:-NODE-7-length-13650-cov-3.070546_pt1 | contig 13650 bp, 16 predicted proteins | sample MGYA00245293_ERZ501128 | MGnify/ENA primary metagenome ERZ501128 (study PRJEB25959, sample SAMN05335049) | human oral metagenome | host: human-associated | place: USA: California | collected 2014-05-17...
TAAGAGAAAGTGTGAAATCGACCATGAACCGGAGCCTTCTCAGCCTGCGGTTTTCCTCGGCGATTTCCTCGGCTGTGGGTTTTTCCTTTTCCATCGTCCTCACCCCCGCCGTGCCCCATTAAGCCGCAGCCTCGTACTAAGTATACACCACGGGCGCGAAGGGTGTAGCGCAGGCCCGGCCGGCGCTATCGTAATTTGTCCGCACCGATAAAATTCGGTAGAATCAACCGACCGGCAGAGCTTAAACCATGAACCTTAAAATAGCGTTCGTCATGGACCCGATAGGGTCTATAAACATCGAAAAGGACACCACTTTCGTCCTCATGCTGGAGGCCGAGGCGCGCGGGCACGAGGTCTGGTATCTGGAGCTGAAAGACCTCTTCGTGAGGGCCGGAAAACCCTTTGGTAACGCGTCCCGTATCAGCCTCAGAAGGGAAAAGGGAAACCACTACACGCTTGGCGAGACGGAGACCTTAGAGCTCGGGAGCTTCGACGCCGTCTGGATGCGTAAGGACCCGCCCTTCAACATGGACTACATATATTCGACCTACATCCTGAGCCTGATAGACGGCGGCAGAACGAAGGTGCTGAACAACCCGAAGGGAATAAGGGAGTCCAACGAAAAGCTCTATACCCTCTACTTTCCCGAGTGGATACCCGAATCGGTGGTTTCGAAAGACATAGCCCAGCTGAATCGTTTCCTGTCAGACGTCGGAGGGGAAATGGTCGTGAAGCCGCTCGACGGGCACGGCGGCGAAGGGGTTTTCTACGTTAAAGAAGGCGACAGGAACGCCAACGTCATACTCGAATCGATAACGGACTTCGGGCGGAGATATGTCCTCGCGCAGAGATTCATCGAGCGCGTGAGCGAGGGGGACAAGAGGATCATCCTCCTTAACGGCGAGCCATTAGGCGCTGTTCTCAGGGTGCCTAAACCAGGAGGAGAATTCAGGTGCAACTTCCACTCGGGCGGAAGCCCGGCAAAGTCCGCACTCACGGATAGAGAGATAGAAATCTGCAAAACGCTCGCGCTGAGGCTCCGTAAGGATGGCCTCTACTTCGTCGGCATAGATGTTATCGGGGGATACGTCACGGAGATAAACACGACGAGCCCGACGGGCGTCCAGGAGATAAACAGGCTCAACGGCGTAAAGCTCGAAAGCGAGGTTACGGATTTCGTCGAAGAGCTCTGCGCACGGAAAGACTCATAGCGGGTCGCCAAGGAAGCTGACATGAAAATTTCGAAAGAGGAAGTCGTAAAGGTCGCCGAGCTCGCGAGGCTCGAATTCACGGACGAAGAGCTGGACAGGTTCACCGAGCAGCTCGGAAACATACTCGCTCACATCAAAAAGCTCGCAGAACTGGATACGACTGGCGTCGAGCCGACGTCGCACGTCCTCGACATAGCGACGCCGCTGAGAGACGATAAAGTCGTCGAATGGCTCACCCAGGAAGAAGCGCTCACAAACGCCCCCGAGAAGGAAGACGGGTTCTTCGTCGTCCCGCAGGTAATAGAGGATTAAGGAGACTACACGCATGGAACTCCCTTTTTTAACGATAAGGGAAGCGTCGGATTTATTAGACAAGGGCGAGGTATCACCTGTCGAGCTCACGGAGGCTGTGCTCGGACGCATAGGCGATCTCGACGAAAAACTGAACGCGTATATAACTGTCCTCGGCGAAAAGGCACTCGAAGACGCGCGCAACGCCGAAAAGGAGATCACTTCCGGCAAGAGGAGAGGCCCGCTTCACGGCATCCCCATAGCCCTTAAGGACATATTCGTCATGAAGGGCGCTCCGGCGACGTGCGGCTCCAGGATGCTCGAAAATTTCATGCCGCCCTACGATGCGACTGTGACAAAAAAGCTCCTGGACGCGGGCGCTGTCATAACAGGCAAGAACAACATGGACGAGTTCGCGATGGGATCGTCGACCGAAAGTTCCTACTTCGGCCCGACGAGAAACCCGTGGGATACAGAGAGGGTTCCGGGCGGGTCGAGCGGCGGCTCCGCAGCGGCGACGTCGGCCTCGCTCTGCCTAGGATCGCTGGGCACGGACACGGGGGGCTCGATACGCCAGCCCGCGGCGTTCTGCGGCGTCGTCGGGATGAAGCCTACGTACGGCAGGGTGAGCAGGTTCGGAATGATAGCGTTCGCTTCGTCTTTGGACCAGGCCGGCCCGCTGACGAAGACTGTCGAAGACACCGCAATCATACTGAACGCGATCTCGGGACATGACGCGAACGATTCGACGTGCGCGAATTTCCCCGTCCCCGATTACACACATAGCCTCAAGGACAATATCAAAGGCATGAAGATCGGAGTGCCGAAGGAATACTTCATAGAGGGCATGGAAGCCGAGGTCGAGCAGGCGGCGAAGAAGGCGATCTCTGTCCTGGAGAGCCTCGGCGGGGAGATAGTCGAGATATCCCTCCCGCATACCGAATACGCCGTGCTCACCTACTACATAATCGCGCCTTCCGAGGCGAGCTCGAACCTGGCCCGCTACGACGGGGTGAAGTACGGCTACCGCGCGAAGGGGGCGAATTCGCTCGGTGAGATGTATCTGAAGACGCGCGCCGAGGGGTTCGGGAACGAGGTCAAGAGGCGCATCATGCTCGGGACGTACGCGCTCTCCTCGGGATACTATGACGCCTATTACCTAAAGGCACAGAAGGTCAGGACGCTCATAAGAAAGGACTTCGACGAGGCGTTTAAGGAAGTCGATGTCATAGTCGCGCCGACGACTCCCGAGGTTGCCTTCAGGGCGGGCGAGAAATCCGGCGACCCTGTAAAGATGTATCTCTGCGACGTGCTGACCATACCGTGCAACATCGCCGGGCTCCCCGGCATATCCATACCGTGCGGGTTCTCCTCGAACGGTATGCCAATAGGGCTGCAGATACTCGGTAAGGCATTCGACGAGGGTATGGTCATCAATGCCGCTCACGCCTACGAGAGAGAGGCGGGGTGGTATCTGAAACGGCCTTCCATATAATGACTTCGGCTGCGTAGACTGTAGACTTAGAACAAGGGGGAGTCTCATGACCGAAAAGAAAAAGGTATGCATGCTCTGCGGCAAGCCTTCCGATACTTCCATATGCAACGCCTGCAAGGCGAATGTCCAGGGAGAGGCTTTAGGCGAGAAGAAGAAAATCGAGAAGCAGGCAAACGTTGGCTCCGAGGTCGAGAAGGACAAACTCACCCGCAAGCACAAAGAGGACTGACCCCTCAAGCCACAGCTATTTCTATCAGCCGTAAGGTTATGCCTTTCCCCATATTTCTAATGCCCTTTTATATGTTCTGCTCTTGGATGCGCCGGTTTCTTCGGACGCTTTTCTTACAGCATCCTTAAGGCTGAGCCCTTCGAGTTTATAGGCTTCGAGGAGGCTGTCAACGGTTTCCGCGTCGGGTTTGGCTGCTTTTCTGTCCGCCCCTTCGACGACGAGGGTTATCTCACCTTTCACGCTGCCCTTCTCTTCAATTCGTTTTACAACTTCAGAGATCTTACCCCGGAGCGTCTCTTCGTAGAGCTTAGTAATCTCCCTTCCGAGCGAGACGTTCCTGTCGCCAAGAATATCCAGCATGGCGCGGAGCGTTTTCCCGACGCGGTTCGGTGATTCGTAAAAAACGAGCGTTTCGGGGTAGTCCTTCACGCGGGTCAGGAATTCGCCGAGGGCTTTTTGTGTCCTCGGAGGGAAGCCGAGGAATACGAATCCCGATGTCGGAAGGCCCGATACGCTGAGCGCCGCTACTGCCGCGGAAGGCCCCGGTATCGGAAGCACCTCCATCCCCCGCTCCGAGGCGAGCTTCACGGCCCTGTAGCCCGGGTCGGATATGCCCGGCGTTCCGGCGTCTGTTACGAGGGCGACGTTCTTTCCTTCCGCGAGTAAAGCGGCTATCTCTTCGGCGCGGGTCGTTTCGTTATGCTCGTGGTAACTGATGAGGGGCTTTTCTATTCCGTAGCGGGAGAGGAGTTTTTTTGTCGTCCGCGTATCCTCGCACGCTATGACGTCCGACTCTTTAAGTATCCTGAGAGCGCGGAGGGTTATGTCTTCGAGATTCCCGATCGGGGTTCCGACTATGTAGAGCTTTCCCGGCATGCTGTGATGATAATACACCACGCCCAAAAAGAAAGGAGGTCAACATCACGTCAGCGCGGGGTGGCCGCCCCGCGGCCGGGCTCAGTCTACGTTACAGCGCTTGTTGGATTCGTAGTTGATGCACTTGTCCTGCCCCTTGCCCGCGTCTATGCTGTCGGTGCCGGCGCCTCCGTCGAGGAAGTCTTCGCCATCGTTGCCCTCTATATAATCGTCTCCGTCCCCGCCATAGACGACGTCGTTGTCCTTCCCTCCCCTGAGGTCATCGTTACCGGCATCGCCATAGAGTATGTCGTCTCCCCCGCTGCCGGTTATGGTGTCGTTACCGTCTCCGCCGCATATGACGTCGTTCCCGTCGAGTCCCTTTATGTTATCGTCCCCGCCCAGCCCCACGATGACGTCCGGGCCTATGGTACCGTTGATGGAATCGCTTTTATCCGTACCGATTATCGTAGGAGCCTGCCCCTGACAGTCCGGCGCGCGTCCTGCGCCGCGGCGAGCTGTAAATTAAACGATACTATGCCGATCGCGATTAAAAATAGTTTTCCCATGCCAACCCTCCTGCAAAAGCCGCTTTTAACCCAATTAAACTCCCCGCGCCCTGGAATGTCAAGGAGATGAAATTGTTGCAAAAGTGCTCCCTGGGTATCACAAATAACCACCTCAGAGACCGATGAGGTTGCAGATTGTCCCGTAACGACTGGATTATCGCCGTGTGGCATGGGGTTTGCTCTTATCCGGAACCAAGAAAACTACAGGGAGATTTATATGAGCGATAATCTGAACAGTATTCTCGACGCCAATTCGAGGTACGCGAGCAGCTTCGGCGAGAGGGGGAATCTCGCGATGCCGCCGGCCAGGAAGTTCGCGATACTCACATGCATGGACGCCCGGCTCGACCCGGCAAAGTTCGCCGGCCTCAGCGAGGGCGACGCCCATGTTGTAAGGAACGCCGGCGGAAGGGCGAGCGACGACGCCATACGCTCGCTGATTATTTCGAGTCAGATACTCGGCACCAGGGAATGGTTTGTAATACACCACACGGACTGTGGAATGGAAACCTTCACCAACGAAAAATTCTCCGACGACCTTAAAAACACGTTCGAAACCAACGAAGGATATTTCATCAACTGGCTCACGATTCCTGATAGAGTCGAGGGCGTCAGGGAAGACGTAAACAGGCTGAGAAATCACCCTCTCGTCTCGAAGGACATACGCATTTCAGGGTATATATTCGACGTCAAAAACGGGAAATTGATCGAAGTCGTAAAGGATTAGTACGATGGGGCCGGGCTCTTTTCCCGGAATCTGCATGGATAACCCGGGCACCACCTCCAGCCTCAGGGTTATTTAATATGCACAACCTCGGGGACTGCCACAGATTGGGCAAGGGCAGCACCGCCCCCCTGTCTGGCGCGTCCCCCTCTTCTTTCCGCTTTAGACCTGGCATTTCATTCCACGGCGCACGACCTGCCATCCCGTCGAAAAGTACCTGGAACCTGTCTATTTCTTATACAACCCCCGAGCCATTAATCACCAAATCTGCGCATTTTTAAACCAATCGTCACACATTTTCCGCTTTTAAAGGCCGTGGCATGCCTCTTGCTATCTACCCCGAATCTGTGCAAGCGCTAAAAGGAGAGACAGCATGGCTCACAATTCAAACGGGAGCTCCCCGCATGGCGGAGGGCTGCCGGAGTTGTCGAAAGATGAGATAGAACGCTATAGCAGGCACCTCCTCCTTCCGGAGGTCGGCGTCGAGGGGCAGAGGAAGCTGAAAAACGCCAGGGTGCTGATGGTAGGCACGGGGGGACTCGGAGCCCCACTCGGCATGTACCTGGCGGCGGCTGGCGTCGGGACGCTCGGTATCGTGGACTTCGACCTTGTCGAGGCCTCGAACCTCCAGAGGCAGATCATACACGGCACCCGCGACATCGGGAGGCCGAAGATAGCCTCCGCAAAGGACAGGATAAAGCAGATAAACCCGAAGGTTAACGTCGAGCCCCACGAGACGCGGCTCACGAGCAAGAACGCGATCGAGATAATCCGGGAATACGACATTATCGTCGACGGGACGGACAACTTCCCGACGCGCTACCTTGTGAACGACGCCTGCGTTCTTCTCGGAAAGCCGAACGTCCACGGTGCGATATTCCGCTTCGAGGGGCAGGCGAGCGTGTTCGACGCCGAAAGGGGCGCGTGCTACAGGTGCCTTTACCACAGCCGCCTCCCCCGGGGATGGTGCCCTCGTGCGCCGAGGGCGGAGTGCTGGGAGTTCTTCCGGGCATAGTCGGCTCGATACAGGCGAACGAAACGATAAAGCTCGTACTCGGCGGCGGCGAGCCGCTCATAAACAGGCTCGTGCTCTTCGACGCGTGGACGATGAGGTTCAGGGAATTAAAACTGAGGAAAGATCCGCGCTGCCCTGTATGCGGAGAGAACCCTGCGATCCGCGAGCTTATAGATTACGAGGAGTTCTGCGGGCTCAAGGTTCCTTCGAACGGCAACGGCGCGGTGCATGACTACGAGGAGATCTCGGCCTCTGAGCTCAAGAGAAGGATCGACAACAACGACCGGCTTCAGATTATAGATGTGAGGGAGCCGCACGAATACGAGATCGTAAAGCTGCCCAACACGAAGCTGATACCGCTCGGCCAGATCCTCCACCGGAAGGCCGAAATCGAGCCGGGGCTCGACGCTGTGATCGTGTGCAAGGTAGGAAAGAGGAGCGCCCGCGCGATAGAGTCGCTGAAGAAAGACGGCTACAACGGGCGGCTCTTTAATTTGAGAGACGGGATAATCGGGTGGTCGAAGGAGGTGGACAGGAACATAGCGATTTATTAGGGCCGCACAGCCAGCCGCCGTATCCACCCGGCGCGTAGGCATTAAATCAACAAATTCGATAGAGGAGAATATTTAAATGGCAGAGGAAACAAGAAATTTAAAAACATTGGGTGAGAAAGCCGCATTTCAGCTTGCGGACGTAACGAAAATAGCCCCCCAGTTCGGCTCGCTTACTCCGAGGTGGCTCGTACGGCTTCTCGAATGGAAGGCGCTCGAGGCGGGGACGTTCAGAAGAAACAGGGTTAAGGAAGGGGAAACGCCGCTCGATCTTCTGTGCAATCAGGAAGAGGGCGACACGCTGCCTGAGACGTTCGTCGATTACGAGGAGAAGCCGAGAGAATACACGCTCAGCAGCATATCGACCGTGATCAACGTTCACACGAGGGTTTCGGACATTTACAGCAGCCCGTTCGACCAGATAAAAGAGCAGCTCCGCCTCGCTATCGAGAGCGTCAAGGAGCGGCAGGAGAGCGAGCTTATAAACAACAGCGACTACGGGCTTCTGAAGAATGTGCCTGATTCGCAGCGCGTACAGACGCGTAACGGCTCGCCGACGCCGGACGATCTTGACGAGCTGATTTCGAAGGTGTGGAAGGAGCCGTCGTTCTTCCTCGCTCATCCGCGCGCGGTCGCGGCCTTCGGACGCGAGGCGACGAGACGCGGAGTGCCGCCGCCGACTATCTCTCTTTTCGGGGCGCAGTTCCTGACGTGGCGCGGCCTTCCGATTATCCCGACCGAGACGCTCTTCGTCGACGGGCTCCGTCAGCCGAAGAGCCAGGCGGGAAAGACGAACATACTTCTCGTGAGGGTCGGAGAGAAAAAGCAGGGCGTCGTAGGCCTCTATCAGCAGGGCCTCCCGGGCGAGCAGACCCCGGGGCTTTCCGTACGCTTCATGGGGATAGACAAGAACGCCGTCGCCTCGTATCTCATTTCACTTTACTGTTCCGCATCCATACTGACCGACGACGCGATAGGTGTGCTGGAAGACGTCGAGGTGGGCAACTACTACGACTACGAATACAACTACGCGTAACAGCGGGCGGGCACAATGGCTAAAAAAGATAATCAAAAAGAGATCGACATATATAACAAATCCGGCGCATTTCCGGAAAATTTTCTCGACCCGAACGTCATAGCGAAGCTGGCAGGCGAGTTCTTTCCCGAGTTCCGGGATACGGGCGGACAGAAAATTTCGGGAGCCGGATATGAACCCTGCGCCGGTGCCCTTTCGGAAGACTCGCTCAGGCTGATCCCGGAATCACTTTATTCGGACGGAAGCAGACCGCAGGGAAATTCTGGAGGCAGGGCTCCTAATACGGGACCCGGCACGGAGCCGGCTTCATACGGCAGGACTGGGCAGGCAAATCAGGGCAGCAGCTCCCGGGAACAGGGTTATCCCGGATACCCCCCGAACAGTTATGTTACCGACGCGCCGTCTTACAGCGATTTCCCCGGCGGCATAGAGGCATACAGGGAGGGGATCAATTTTGTCGAAGTCTCGGGAAAGGGCCTCGGCGCGAGGGGTTTCGGCGACATACCGTCTCTCGTAGCGGCATCGGAGCCGAGCCTTTCGGGGTTCGACGTAAACGCGATACGGAAGGACTTCCCGATACTCTCGACGTATGTAAACGGGCGGAAGCTCATATGGCTCGACAACGCGGCCACGACTCAAAAGCCGAGGGCAGTCATAGACAGGGTGAGCTTTTACTACGAGAACGAGAATTCGAATATTCACAGGGGTGCGCACACACTCGCAGCGCGTTCTACGGATGCGTACGAGGCCGCTAGGGAAAAGGTGAGGAGGTTCCTGGGCGCGTCGTCGCCCAACGAAATCATGTTCGTCAGGGGCGCGACGGAAGGCATAAACCTCATCGCAAAATCTTACGGACAAAAGCTTCAGAGAGACGACGAGATAATCATCACATGGCTCGAGCACCACGCGAATATAGTTCCCTGGCAGATGCTCTGCTCGGAGAAAGGGGCGAATCTCCGCGTCGTGCCTGTCGACGACAGCGGGCAGATACTCTTGAACGAGTACACGAAGCTCCTCAACCATAAGACGAAGATAGTATCGTTCCCGCACGTCTCGAACGCTCTCGGCACTGTTACGCCCGTGAAGGAGATCGTCGAGCTCGCGCACCGCTACAATGCGAAGGTCGTCGTCGACGGCGCGCAGGCCGTTTCGCACATCCCCGTCGACGTGCAGGCGTATGGCTGCGATTTCTATGTTTTCTCCGGGCACAAGGTTTTCGGCCCGACGGGCATAGGGGTCGTTTACGGCAAGTACGACATTCTGAGCGACATGCCGCCATGGGAAGGGGGCGGGAACATGATATCGGACGTTACGTTCGAGCGGACGATCTATCAGCCGCCGCCCGCGAGGTTCGAGGCGGGAACAGGCAATATAGCCGACGCCGCCGGGCTCGGCGCGGCGATAGATTATGTCACCCGCATAGGGCTCCATAACATTTACGAATACGAACACGAGCTGCTGCAGTATGCGACCGAGGCCCTGCGCTCCATACCGGGGCTGAGACTCATCGGGACAGCGCCCGACAAGACGAGCGTTTTGTCGTTCGTTCTGGACCAGTATACGACGGAGGAAGTCGGCGCGGCGCTGAGCAGAGAGGGGATAGCTGTCCGCGCGGGACACCACTGCGCGCAGCCGATACTCAGACGCTTCGGACTCGAAAGCACTGTCCGACCGTCGCTCGCTTTTTACAATACCTTCGACGAAATCGACGCGCTCGTATCGGCTGTGAAGAGGCTCCGCGCGGTTAGACCGTCCGTGCTTTAGCTATATATATACAAACCGGATAATACCTTGCGTGCTCTCCTGTGCGGCGGTTGAAAGCCGTGCGGGACGCATCACACAGCAGCCAGCTCGGCCTTCGTTATCTCCGCGCCGAACCCGCGGGAAGCCCCTGTAATGAGCCATGTCCTCTTCATTGCCTTCTCCTCTCGACGGATTTCAATCCGCGTGGACCAGCGGAACGTCGACCACGTGCTCGGCCAGGAACCATACCTGGAGCTCGTTCGTGCGTATGACGTTGCTGACGAGAAGGTCGTTCGTTCCGTCGTCTCCGTCCTCGGACGCCTGCCTCGCCATCGACCTCGCCTCGAGCAGTATCACCTCGTGCGCGTGGAGAAGGCGGGAAATCTGTACGGGGACTTCCTCACGCCCGCGGACGGGGCGCGGTATTATCGTCGTTTCAGCGACGTCGTGGGCCATCGCCAGGCTGATACCCCCTAAGAGCTGAATCCTCTCGGCTATGGTGTCGACGAGCTCGCTCTGCTCTCCGAAGTGCTTGTCGTAGAGAAGGTGGAGCTGGTAGAAGGTGTGACCGGCCACCTGACAGTGATGCTTCTTGTAAAGGTCGCGAAGGGTCATTGTATCGGCCAGAATCTGGTTCAGGTTTTCTACGCTCTTAGCGCATACTTTCTCGGACAGCGCTATCGGGAGCTTCACTATCATCCCGTAGGGCTGAATCTCTATGGCTTCCTCGTGTATGAATGGTTTCGCCTTAGAGCCGATGTTTTCATAATCCTTGCCTGTTCGTTGCTTCTTCATGATTTATCTCCTTTTGCTGTGAGGCCGGGCTCTTTGCAAGGCCCGGGCTGCACGCTGTATTTTTTATTTACTAAGGCATCCGAAAACATTTGTAATCCGCTCACTTCTCTTATGTCATTCCCTTTTCGGGTTTTGCCTCGCTGTCAGTGACGCGATGCGTCGGTCAACAAAGCCTCGATCTTCGAATCCAGGTCCTCCGCTACCCGTAGGGCTTCAGGGCTTCCGTAAGGAGCGAGGAAGCTCGCCATCCTGTCGTATGAGAGGTGCACCCCGTCCGGGCGCTCGTCGATCAGTATGGTTACGGGCGCATACGACGCGCCGTCGGACACGTACCTCACCATCTGCTTCATGATGAGCGGATTTCCGACGACAAGGCGGAGGATTCTGGGCGATCTCCCTCCGAATTCCCTTCGCAGTATCCCGCCGATGTCGAAGCGCGCGAACTCCATGAGGCCCGACTGGCCGAGCGCGGAGTGAACCACCTCTTCGAGCTCGCCGAGGGTCCGCGACGCGGCGACCTCCCTGCCGAACTTAACCATATCGGGCCGTCCTATCGCCATCTCTATCACCGCGAGGACATCCAGAAACGGTTTGGAGGAAGTCACGCTGAACCGCTCTACGCTGATTTGCCTCGTACTCATCGTTATTCGCCTTTCGCCCATGACCGCACCGAAAATATCCAGGATTTAATGAAATCGAGCATATACTGATTGACCCGATCCTTCGAAGCCGGCTCCGCGACAGCACTCACGCACGATTCCCGTCGCGGCGCGGAAGCCTTACCTCGAGCCCGGCATTCTCAGCGGAAAGGAGGCCCAGGCTGCTCCAGTCGAGGTCGCGATATCCGCGGGCGAGCGCCGTGAGGAACTGCTCGTGTATCAGGCTCGCGGCCGGCATGGGAACTTCCGCGTCCTCCGCTGCGGCCAGCACGAGACGGAGATCCTTCAGGCCGAGCGGAAGCTTGAATCCGGCCGGCTCGTAATCTTCCCGGGCCATGATGCCCCCGTATGTTTTGTACACCGGGGCGGTAAAAAGAGAGCTCGTCAGGACATCGAGGAACTTGTGCTGGTCTATACCGTGCTTGCGTATGAGGGCCAGCGATTCGCCCAGGCTTTCGATCATGGACGCGACGAGGAAATTGCCGCTCAACTTTACGATGTTGGCATCCCACGGATCCTCGCCGACGACGAATGTTTTCTGGCCCAGAGAGTCGAAGATCGGCATGCACTTTTCGACCGCCTCCGGCGAGCCGGCCGCCAGTATAAAAAGCTTCCCTCCGGTGGCCGCATCCGGCCGCCCGAAGACGGGCGCCGCGACGAATTGACGCCCCGCCCGGCGATGGGATTCAGCGAGGCGCTTCGAGAGACCGGCGCTTATGGTGCTCATAGAGATGTGAACAGTCTCCTCCCTGAGGGCGTATATCAACCCGCCCCCGCCGAGAACGACCGCCTCGACGGCCGCATCGTCGGAGAGCATGGTGATTACGACGTCGCCCCGGGAGGCGTCGGCCGGCGTATCGACGACGAGGGCGCCCTCCGCCTCGAGCTCTTCGGCGCGGCTCCTGGTCCTGTTATGGACGCTGACGTCGTGGCCGGCCCTCGAGAGATTACGCGCCATCGCCTGCCCCATGTTTCCGAGTCCCACGAATCCTACCTTCATTTTGGTTCTCCTTCCGTCTTTTTTCATTTACAGAAACGGCCTATAGAGCGCCGCCTTTAATTCCTCGAATAATCCGAGAGCTTGCTCCGGAGGACAAGCCTCGCCCTGTGTATACGGGACTTCACGTTAGGGAGCGTCAGGTTCAATATCTCCGCGACCTCGACGTTCGAAAGCCCCTCGATGTCTCTCAGGTGAAAGACGGCCCTGTAGGCCGGAGGGAGCTCGCTCACGGCCCTTTCTATTCTTTCCATCCACTCGCGGCTCGAGAGCGCCTCGTCGGAGCTGGGGACACGGGAGCGGAACTCGGCCCCGACGCCCATCCCGTTCTCGGCGCATGAAAGATACTCCTCGAAGCTCACGCTGTTCCTGTGCTTCTTTTCGGACCTCAGATGAGAGAAGCTTGCGTTGGCCGCGACGCTGTAGAGCCACGTCGAGAACTTGTACTCGGAGCTGAAGGTGTGAAGCTTTTCGACGAGGATGATAAACACCTCCTGCAGCACGTCTTCGGCCGCGCTCGGATTGCGCGTAATCCTGAGCGCCGTCCCGTAGATCTTGTTAGCGTATCTGCCGGCGAGCTCGTTGAAAGCCCTCTCGTCGCGGGTGTCGACAAAGCAGGTGACGAGTTTCTTGTCCGTCATGCCCCGGAAATCCTGAACGGCCCCGCGCCCGGTGCAATCCATCTCGACAGGCCTGACCGATGCACCCCCCTCTTTCGGGACGGGCACTCCTTTGGTGCGCGGCTTTCCGGTCTCAAGGTTATTCAATCTCATTTACTTCCTCCTCAATGCTCGTTTCGGTTTCCACTATCTCTACTTATGAGTTTATTCAGCAGCGAATATATGAACGGAGAGCAGTTAACTATCCTTACCCTTTCGTTCTTTAAATCCTGAAGCATCCTGAGCCCCTTCTCTTCTATGAACGTTACGCCGGAAAAATCCAGCACGACCACTTTATTCATTTCATCCCTGTGAAAGAGGCATATGCTTTCCAGATCGGGAACCCATACGCCTACCACCTTCCCTTCCAGCTTCATTACGACCTCATCTCCGTCATCGAAAATCTCCGTGATTCTGAGCAATTCATTTTCTCCTCTACCCATCTTCCCCGACTGTATTTGCTGCAATACTCACGCCGCCGCGTGAATTTGACCGCGTTCGAAATAATGTTCACGAGCACAAGCCTCAGCATGGAGCGGTCTCCGTAAACGTCCGGAAGGGCTCCCGTTCGCCAGTCTATGTCGCGTCCGTCGGTCTCTCTCGCGAGCTCGCCGCATATTTCACTTACCAGCTGCTCCAGGCTTACGCGCGATTTCTTGATTTCCGCCCTGCCGGTCCTCGAAAACGACAGGAGGTCGTCAATAAGCTCGCCCATCCGTTTCGCCGATTCGAGAATCATCGCAACATAACGCGCGCTCTTGTCGTCGAGGTCGGAAGAGGCGCTCTTCTGGAGGAGCTCTGCGTACCCGGCCAGATGACGA
>ENA-OOOU01000008-OOOU01000008.1-human-oral-metagenome-genome-assembly--contig:-NODE-8-length-12277-cov-13.794321_pt1 | contig 12277 bp, 11 predicted proteins | sample MGYA00245293_ERZ501128 | MGnify/ENA primary metagenome ERZ501128 (study PRJEB25959, sample SAMN05335049) | human oral metagenome | host: human-associated | place: USA: California | collected 2014-05-17...
TTTTTTTGACGAAAGTAATTTGTTGAAAAGAAAAAACTAAACCTAAAAACAAATCTAATACCAAGTAGCGTTAATAAAATGAATTGAAAGATTGTGAAACGAGGCAGAAACACGTGCGTTAGCAAGTGTGTCAAACTTATGCCGTAACTCAACTTAAACACCAGAACTCAAGTGCGGGTTTCTGCCTTTGTTGCTTAAATTCTTTTTCATCTTTTTCACGCAGTTTGGTATAACTTGTTTCTTAATCGCCTCTTAACTTTTGCTTTTTACCTTGTCGCAGTCTCTCCAAATTCCAAAATAATCTCAAAATTATTCGCCTGTGCCTCTTCAAATAATTTTTTAACAAATCCCGTTTGATTTTTGGAAAATGCGTTTTTCTGCAAAAATTCATCAACCTTTACACTATCGGCATTGGATGAAATTGAGCCTTGTAATTTGTCGGAGGTTAAACGGATTGCAACTTTTAGCGTGACAGATTCTTTGCCGACTTTGACGTTTTTGAGGTTGGTGTAGAGCATCATTTTCAGCAAGCCGTCTTTGATGTCGGACGCGGACGGCATTTTGGCGCGGGCGGAATGTTTGGCTTCCATCAGCGTCAGGGTTTTGCCGTCAAATTTGGTTTCGTCGCAGGTCAAAAAATATTTGCCGCCGGATTTGTCGGTGATGGTGACACGCGCCTTTGTATCGCTCGACAATGCTTCTTTGGGTTGTGTTGTGACAAATTCGCGCCCTTGCGCTTGTTGCGATTTTTGGCGCGAAAAATTGCGGAATTCTTCCAGACTTTTGCCGATTCGAGCGACAAAATTGTCAATTCCTTTTTCATCGTGAAGCGTCACTTCGGTTCGTTTGGCAATTTCGGCGTAGGCGGTTTTTGCTTTTTCGGCAATTTGGGAAATTCCGTTTAATTCGCGCAAATTCCATTCGGTTGCAGTTCCTTTGAATTGTTGCAACTCGGTTAATTTTTTGATGATAAACGCATTATCAAATTGCTGATTCGTCAATTCCGCTTTCGCATCGCGGGTTGCGTCAACGTAATAACCCAAAATCAAATAAACGTCCAGCAAATTTAAAAGTGAAACGGTGTCGAATTGCAAAAAATCGCGCTCGCCGTCTTTGCCTTCGTCTTTGATAATCGGGATGATTGTAACTTTTTGGAGGGATTTTAACGTATTGTAAATGCGCTCGTAGGGGTATGAACGGGTGCGTTTGGGGGAGACCCAACGACTGACGGCAAGTTCGCCATAAAGAAATGCAGGCGGAGATTTGTTGACATCAAAACCTTCGGGCGCGATTTTTTTCAAAGTGTTAGTCAATAACGGCTGATATTTTATTTCGTTGATTTCGCCCGTAATTTCCGGGATTTGCTGAGGTTTTGTAAATGAAATTTTGCCAAATTTGACGGGTTGAAATTCTTCTTTTTTCGGAAGTTGGCTGACAGCTTTTTCGGTAACTGCGCCGAGATTTACAAAAGTTCCGGGGCTGTTGACTCGCACACGCAAACGCGGAGAAGCGGAATCGCCGGATTCGGAACTGTCGGAACGAAAAGTAACCGTGTAAGCGGTGCGAAGTTGAACTACGATGTCCTCGTAAGCCTTTTGCAAATCGTCAAGCCGCCGAATCGGGTAATAAACTCCGCCTGAGACTTTTGCGAGTCGTGCGCCTTCGTCTTCGGCTTTTGAGGTCAATCCCATATATCGGGTTCGCAATGGATCGGCTGATAAATTCGCACTGTTTGTTGCCGAAGCCGCGACCAACGCCGACGGCACATACAGCGGATAAATTAGTGCGCCACTTTCTTGAATTGAGCCAAGCAACGAATCAAACGGCAAAAACGAGCGATTATCGTCACCATCGGACAAAATCACTAGCGCAGTTCGCTCACCTTTGAACGGTTTCAGCGTTTCGACCAAACTAAACGCAATCGCATCGTAATAAGCCGTTGCGCCGCCTGCGTCAAAAGTGTCGAGCGATTCGGAAAGTTTATTGCGGTCAGTCGTAAAAGTCGCAATTTGATTCACATCTTCGCTGAAAATGACAATCGCAATTTTATCCTGTGGACTCATCGTGCCGAGGAAATTACGAGCGGCTTTGCGGATAAAATTGACGTAATTTTCGATACTGCCCGAAACATCGAGTAACAACACCAAATTAAACGGCGCAGTCACAGGTTCAACCGACAAAATCTCGCGGTCTGTGCCGTATTCGCTGACTGTAAAATCTTTCTTTTCGAGTCCGCCAATAGCGCGATTGTTTGAATCAACGACTCGTGCGATAACTTGTTTTATTTTTGAATTTGATTCGCTCGACACGCGAGGTTTATCAATCAAAGTCGGCGAAGTGCGGCGCGGCGGCAGAGTTTTCAGATAATCGCCGAAATATTTTGGACTCGCGCGGCGGATTGCTTCGGTCAACAGCGAATCGCCGCTCCGCACGACGGCTTTGGCGGCTTCGGTCAACGGACGCTCACGCAAATCGGACGAAACTTCGGTTGGACTGACGTTTAATAAAATGATGCCGCGTGCGGTTGAGAATTTTAGAGATGTTGCGGTTGATTTTTGATTTTTGATTTTTGATTTTTGATTTTCCGCGTCTTCATTTTCTATATTCTCATCAACAGTCTTTTTATCTGCGTCTGCTAGTCTTCGTGTCTCCGCGTCTTTGTCAATGTATTTGCCATTTATAGTAAATCTTCCAGCCGTTTTTTCTTTAACTTCTTCGATGTCAATATCGCTCAGATAACGAGGTCGGGATTGCGTCCACCAAAATTCATAACGCAAATTTTCAAGTGGAATGTTGGTTGCAATCGTTCCCGTGTCGGTCAAAACGTCGGCAGCGGAGATGTTGCCGTCAATCAAAACTTCGCCTTCTTCGGTTTCAATTTTAAGGTGGGTTCTTTCGGGAATTTGGAGCGTCAAATCTAAACGAGTTTTTGCGTTTTGGGGTTTAACTTCAATTTTTATTTTTGCTTCGGACGCGTTTATTTCAAAATCCTTTTCGTTGAGCGGTTTCGTGCTGTTCGCCATCAATAAAACTTTGGATTCCTCGCCTTCTTTAACTTCTTTCGCTTCAATGCGAACACGCCCGTAAAGATTGGTAATTTCGATTAAGCCGTCAGCTTTGAATTTGAAATCTTTCTGAAAATTTTGAGCGTGTGCAGAAAACAATAAGCAGTAAGCAGTAAGCAGTAAAATTGATAAATTAAACAATCGAAATCTTAAATTTTGAATTTTGAATTTTGAATTTTTCATTTTCTTTCTACACTGCTTATTCTACCAGATTGAACTAAACGATCTTTGATTCGATGTTGCCATTTGCTTTGCGGATGTTCTGCATCTTCAAATTTTGCCAACAACCCTTGCATTGATTCGCCACCCGCTTGACGGGTTTTGAAATACATCAAAGCCATAATTACAGAAGCCAAAGAGGTTATTAGAATCATAATCGGAGTCATTAAAAGTCCCATAATCACTTTTGAAATAGTTTCGCGCTGGACACCTCGCAGTCGTCTTGTTTGGCGTTGCTCATCGGTTAGCTTGCCTTTATCTTTTTCGTCAACTTTCACGCCGTTTGGTCCGATATTTATGTTCACATCGCTTCTTTCACCGTCTTTAGTTTCGACTGCTGTGCCATTTTCGACTTTTTCGTAAAATTCAAGTTGGCGTGTAATTGCGATAGAAGTTACCCCGATAGCTCCTCCGATGCCAGCGGGAACGATAAACATTAAAAGCGCAATTGCCAGAGAAGTTAAAAAAGAACGATGCACCAACTCTCTGGAACGCTTAAATGATGCTTTGACTCCTAAATCTTCCATTATAATTGACGGTGTAATCAGCATAAATAGCGGCAATAGATACAACCCCAAAGGAAAACAACAAAGAAGCGCGAAAGACGAAATTAGTGTGATAATTGATTGCAAAGTAACCGCTGGAAATAAAGTCCGCTTTTTTGACCAAACTATTTTCAAAGAGTTTTTGATACTTATAGGTTTAAGCGGAGTTGCAAGTAATTGGGCAACAATCCACGTCACTGTTCCGCCCATCATTGCCCCCGAAAAAACCTGGACAAAAAATCCGATAAAACTCGATGTTCCGTTGAGAATGTTACTGGTTTGTAAAGAAACAGTTTCGGTTGAACCCAAGACACCAATCACGATTCCGATAATCGAAAAAAATACCATCGGCAAATGTAATAAAATTGCCAAGCCTAAAAACTTAGGTAAATGTTCAGTATAAAGCACTAAAGCTCTTTGCAGAAGTTTCCCGAACCCTTCCGAATGTGAACGCAATTCACTCGCAAATGCTTCAGCAGTTGGCGGGCGTTCCGTCTTATCTTTTGCCAATGCCGAAAATAAAACTTTTTTTACTTTTTTCGGAATTTTCTTTGCTTCGAGCGGTGGCGGCGCAACTTCTTTGTGGCAATCCATTACTTCGGTAAAATTTCCCGTGAACGGAGTTTTGCCCGATAACATTTGATAGGCGATGACCGCCAAACTGTAAATATCCGAATGTGCGGTCAATTTTTCGCCACGACATTGTTCCGGCGACATATAGAGCGGAGTCCCTAAAACTGCGCCAACTCTTGTTAATGCAGAAGTTGCGGACTTATCATCAACTTTTTCAGTATTATCGACCGTTGACATCAACCGCGTGCCTTTTTCGTCTTTTTCGATTAACTGCGTGCCTTTATTTTGACTCGGCAAAATCGCCGTTCCATCTTCGGAAGGGAGTTCGGCGGCAGGAAGAATTGCTGTTCCTTTTTCTTCAATCGTTAAAATTGCTGTGCCTTTTTCATCATTCGGCGCAAAAATCGCTGTGCCTTTTTCGTCCGCAACTGATTGAATTAACGTGCCTTTATCGCCAATCATCGTTGCGCCGCGATTTTCGATGATTGTGTCGGCGTTTGTTTGGTCGGTAACAGTTTCGCCATTTTGAAATGCTTGAGTTGGCGCAGTTGTGGTCGGATTCGATAAACTTTTTTCGCCATCGTCGCCGCTCATCGGTTCTTCGAGTTTGGCAATTCCAAAATCCAAAACTTTGACCGTGTAGCCACCACGCTGATTCGGTTCGAGCCAAATATTGTCCGGTTTCAAATCGCGGTGGATGATGCCTTGTCCGTGTGCTTCGTGAACAGCTGAACAAATCTGTTCCAAAATATCGAGCGTCCACGATAGCGGAAGTTGCTTTTCTTCTTCTAAAATTTCGCCAAGCGTGCAACCGTCCAAATATTCCATCACAAGGTAAGCCACACGCCCCTGCAAAGTCTCAGCAAAACCGAAATCCGTCACATCAACCACGTTTGGATGGCGCAATCGTCCTGCTGCTTTTGCTTCGCGTCGGAATCGTTCGACAAATTCAGCCCGTTGCATAAATTGCGGCACAATAACCTTGAGCGCGACCGGGCGTTCCGTGCCGATGTGCATTGCCAAATACACCGCACCCATTCCGCCACGTCCAAGCTCTTTTTCGATTGAATATTTGTTATCGAGCGTTTGCCCGATTAGGCTGTCCAGATTCATTTTTTCATTGGTTCATTGATTCATTTTTTCATTGGTTCATTGACCGGGTTTTCAATGAATCAATGAGTAAATCAAAAAATGGTTCAATTCATTCAAACTCTACTCGGTTTTTGATACGTTTCGCAAGTTATTTTAGATTCAATTTTTGAAATTTGAAACATTATTTTCAACATTCGGAAACCTCATCTTAACTTATCGTTACGTTATTAAATTTAGGTTAAGTCGAATGTAGTCAAAATTTACTGTAAACTTGCAAATTGTTAGTTTTGTGTTTTCGAGGAGGAAAAATGAAATCGAAAAACACCAAACTGCATATTATACCGAAAGAAACAAAGTTAGAAAACTTAGCGAAAACAGGCGTTTCGCTCCATTGTCACACTAAATTTTCAAAGGAAATACTTGATTTTGTTCCGCATTACGCCGAAAAGATTCCGATAGTCAATTATTTTTGGCAACGGGAACGCGATAAATATCGCAAGTAACCAATTTGTGATAATTCTACCCCCGTCCAAATAAAAACCCCCGTCTATTTTAGACCTGCCAAGAGCGGTGCAAATGCCGCTCGCTTATTCAAGTAAAAAGGTAAAAGATAAAAGGCAAAATTAAAATTGTTTTAAGAACTTTGCGACTTTGCATCTTTGCGTTGTTGCGTTAAAAAATCTTCAACTTCTTTCGGCGATTTCAAACGGATTATATTTTTCTCGTTCTCAAATTTCTGCAAATGCTTCTCAATTCTGGGCTTAGTAGTTTTGCGAAAATTCCAAATCCAGCCTAAAAACTCCAAATCAACTTTTTCGTTGCAACCTTCTGTCATATCGGGACGATTGGTGTTGCGATATTTTAGCCATCTTTTGAGAATTCGATACAGACAAACTGTGCGCGGAAAATCAAGAAAAATTGCGGTGTCGCACCCTTTCAATCGCATCTCCATCGTGCCGCCGAAATTGCCGTCAATCACCCACGAATCCTTTTGCAAAATCTCGGCAACTGTTTTATTCCACCCATCTTTTGGTGGCTGAACCCAATTCGGTTTCCAATGCAATTTGTCTAAATGAATCACTTCCAGATTCAAAATTTCGCCCAACTGTCGCGCCAAAGTTGATTTTCCCGCGCCGCCTGAGCCGATGATAATTATTCGTTTCATCGCTCCTTCCATTTACGAAGCAATTCCGCCTCACGTTCCGCCGAAATTCCGGCTTTTAATTCGTCGGCAACAGTTTTTCGCCAATTCAAAGTTCTTAAAATTGTTTCGCACAACGGACGGAAAGTTAAGCCTTTATCAATTGCCTTATCAACATTTGCGGAAAGAAAACCTTGCATTGATTCGTCCAATTCGGGCAAATAAAGCGGCATTTCACTCCACGGTGCAATACCTTCATTTTGTAAAAATTCTTCGCTGACCCAAGTAAATTCTACATCGGATTGAGTGACATTTTTGATTTCAGTCAAAAAAGTTTTGCATCGTTAGTTGAGAGGGTTTGCCGGTTGCATTAAAAACTCCAACCTGTTTATTTTCAACCATTTTGATTGTCCATTCGGCTAAATCTTGGGCATCAATAAATTGGATAAAACGATTCGGATTTGCCGGCGCAAGCACTTCGCCACCGCGTGCAATACGCATCACCCAATACGAAAAACGGTCTGTCCAATCGTATTCGCCGACAATTAAACCGGGGCGAACTATCAAAGTCCGATTCGGCATTGCGCGTTCAATTTCGGCTTCGCACGAAACTTTCAATGCACCATACATTTCACCCAGTGCATACGCCGTTAAATCGCCTTTAATATCAATTTTTGCAAGTTCAATTTCTTGTGATTCGGTTAATTTGGCAATCCGCGCAGTTTCGTCAAAATTCGGCTGACTAAAATCAGCGTAAGCGGAAATTGAGGAAATAAAGATGTAATGTTCGACTTTATTTTGCAACGCTTTGGCAGAAATTTTTACCGATTGCGGCAAATATCCGCAAGTATCAATTACCGCATCCCAATTCCGGTTTTCGAGTTTGTCCAAATCCGAATTTCTGTCTCCGCGAATTTGTTCAATATCCGCAAAAATTTCATCCGAAAATTTTCCGCGATTAAAAATCGTAACCTCGTGATTACCCGTTTGCGCCGCCGTGATGAGATGACGACCAAGAAATTTTGTTCCGCCGATGATTAAGATTTTCATTTTACAATTTTGTCAAAAAAATCCGCGTTTCTCTGGATAATTTATGCTGCTTTAACTTTTCTCAAATTTTGCGATAAACGCATATCGCCGCGCAATCGAAGTGACGGATAATTTGCCTAAACCTTGTGTTTCCAACGATTCAAGATGCGGCATCAAATCGCCCCAAAACTGAACGTGGAATTGTTTGAGCCAGCCTTTTAATAATTTTTGAAACCAATGCGGCAAATCTTTTTGATCATAAAAATCAACGATATAAAAACTTCCGCCTGACTTTAAGTTATTCAGCGCATTAGCGATAGACTCTTTCCACGGCGGAATCATCGAAATTGAATAACTAAAATAAATCGCGTCAAACGGCGCATCCAAATTGAAAGTTTCCGTGAAAGTAAAATCATCCGCCAGCGCAATTTGCAGATTCACATTTTTAAGCGAATTGGCATCAACTTTTTTCTGCGATTCTGCAATCATCACGCTTGACGCATCAAGTCCGTAAAAGTTTGCTTTTGGATATTTTTTCGCTAAAATTGCGAGATTGCGCCCCGTTCCGCATCCGGCTTCAAGCACGTTTTCGCCGTCCCGAATGTCCATTTGCGCGATGAGTTTGTCGCGTCCCAACAGATAATATTTGCGGGTTAAATCGTAAAAATATCGCTGATAACGATACATCCGATCCATATTTTCAAAAGCATCGTTTGGATTTTGGATTTTGGATTTTGGATTTTGGATTTCGTTTGTCATTTCAAAATATAGAGATGAAAACCGCCGTAAATTGAAGCGCGGTCTTGTTTGAAAAGTTCGAGCGACCAATCTTTTTCGTATTTGAATTTGGCTAAAAGTTCTTTCGGTATAGCGTTTTCGAGCGGAGAAGTTGCGCCGGCGGTTCTGAAAATAATCCGCGAATTCTTTTCGCCACGCTCGGAAATCGTTGTCCACAAATCAGTTAGAATTGGCGGAGTCATCCAATCTTGGGCATCGAGAAAAACAAAACGATTAAAATTTCCAATCGGCTGAGTTTTGATTTCGTCCGTCACCGAACCGATTTTTGCACTCACGCGAGAGATATTTTGTTTCAATTCGGCAAAGTTTTCGGCTTTTAAGTATTCGGGAACGGCTTGGCGATTTTCGGTGTCGTATTTTCGCGCAAATGCCTGCCACGCGAAATAATTTTCTTGGATTGGATAATCAACCGCCAGTCGTTTCGCACGTTCACGATAAATATCAATCACGCTTCCGCCTTCGGCTAAATCTTTTTTCAATTCCTCGTATTGTTGCGGCGGAATTCCCAAACCAAACATCGTAATCGGCAATTTTCCGACAATTTTGATGAATAAAGTGTCAAAAATGGGTTGATGTATTTGTTATAAAATTCGAGTTGTTCGGCTGGCGTTTCGGCTTCTAAAATTTTGGCGGGTTGGCAACCGATTAAATTGGCGAAACGATGAAAGAATCGCAAAAAATACCCGTTCCGCGAATTTTCGTAAAGTCCGTCTTTGCCGAAAATAGAGATTTTTTTATCCCAAAAATTACGGGTTTCAGCATCCAAATTCGGCGCAATAAACTTTCGATAATTATCAATATTTTTTTCGCCCTTTGCCGTAGCCAAAAAAGGTAAAAAAATCTTCGTAATCGGGTAAAAATTCAAGTGCCGCAAGTTTCAAACGGAGCAAAAAAATATGATGGCGATTGAGGTCAACCGCCGTTACATTATTTGGTTTTTCGACCAAATAATTCAGCGCATTACAACCGCCGGATGAAATTGTAATTATTCGTGAATTTTCGTCAATTTGTAACGCTTGCAAATCAACTCGCGGATCTTCCCAAATCTGATTATAAACAAACGCATCAAACCAAACCGCAAACATTTTTTGCATCAAACCCTGTTTGCTAACCGTCGTTTCGTGCTGAACTGCGCCTTGCAGCGTTGCTTCATTAGAACTCATAAATTTAATTGTTAATTGTTAATTGTTAATTGTTAATTGGTTGATTTTTAAATAATTAAACTAACCATTAACAATTTATAATTAACAACTATTCATTGACCATTACTTCAACCGGATCAATCGCCGAAGCCTGCCACGCCGGATAAAGTGCGCCAATCAGACTTCCACCGATAGCAATCAGAATCGCCACGGCAATCCAATTTAGGCTGAATTCAAAAGGTAATTCGTAGATTTTTTGAATCGAAAATGATGCGATAAACGACACGATAAACCCGAACACCACGCCCAACACGCCAATTAAAAATGCTTCGCTTTCGATGACTGTGACGATAAAAGATTTTGATGCGCCGAGCGATTTCAAGATTCCGATTTCTTTGCGTCTTTCGGTGATGGTGGTATACATCGAAAGCAACACAAAAATTGTCGAAACAAATGCGCCGAGTCCGACTAAAACCCGTAGAAATGAATTGAGTGCAGGGATTCTGTCTTGGGCATCGGTCACTAAATCTCTAGTTAATTGGATTTTATTGCCTGGTAAAATTTCGTTAATTCGCCTCGCCACAGTTTCGGCATCTGCACCATCTTTCAATTTAACTAAAATAAAAGTGCATTTATTTTGAACTTGAAGCGCATCCTGCATTGCCGCCAACGACATTTTGATTCGTGCGCCCGAAGGTGGACTGAAAACGCCGACAACTTTATATTTTTTATTCCCGAAAAGTTCAATCGAATCGCCCAAACTCAATTTGTCATCGCGCATCTGCCGTTCATCAACGATAACCTCGTCAACCGCTTCCGCCGGACGACCTGAAATTATCTGCATATCGTTCATTTCGGCAAACGGAATCCAATCAACCCCGTCAATCTGGCGAAAACCGAGCGCGGATTTTTGAGTCTGTGTAATGTAACGAATCATCGGAAGAGCTGATTTAACACCTTCGATTTCTAGTAGTTTCTTTTCGTATGTAGTGGAAACATTAGCGTTAGAAGACGTGAGCGACATTGCCCCTTCACGAGTGAAAACAATTTCGGCTTTCCAATTATTCGCCCGTTTGACCATATCGTTTGCCATTCCGCGAGCCAATCCCGTAAAAAGAACAATCAAGACCACGCCTAATGCAACTCCAACGATACTAATCAAAGTGCGAAGCGGACGGGTTTTTAAATTTGCTAAAACTAATTCGAGCATAAAGAGTTTAGGTTAAATTGCTGTTAATTTGTGCAAATACAATAATTTTTACTTAACAAACAATTCTTTTCGATTCTGAAAATCTGTAAACATTTTATCATAACTCGCAAAAATAAAGTCCGTTGCACGTTCCCGCGAGTTTTTTTCAGCAGTTAAAAAGGCTTTCTCGATTTTACTTTGGCGTAATTCAACATTTGCGATAATTTCACGCATTGCAAACGCAAAACCTTCGCCATTTGGTTCAGCTAACCAAGCATTTTCGTTATTTGCATACGAAAGCACGCCGCCGGAATTTGGGGCAATGACGGCAGTTCGTGAAGCCATTGCTTCGAGTGGTCCGATGCCGAAAGGTTCGTGCGGATTCGGATGCACAAAAACATCAGCGTTGGCGTAATATTTGGCGAGAGTTTCTTTGTCGAGATGTCCTAATTGAATGATTTTATTGGGTATATGTTTCGCGGTTTCCTCTTTTAACCAATCAATTTTCGGACCGCCACCTGCGATTAAAAGACGAAAATCGTGCGTTTTATCTTGTGCCAAAACTTTCATCAATTCAATTAAAAGTCCAATATTTTTTTCCGGTGAAATGCGTCCGGCGTAGAGCAAAACGATTGAATCTTGCGGAATTTTGGCACGTTCTCGCATCTCAATTTTTACGGAATCGGATTTTCTATCAACCGCAAAATATTCAAAGTTTACGCCGCACGGACAGATAACAACGCGTTCTTTTTCAGATATTTGCGAGGCGCGAAAAAAATTCCAACAGAATGTTTGAAAACGAGTTTTAGGATTTTCCGCCAACGATTCGCCAATTTCCGAAGCTGTATAATCCGAATTTGCAATGTGAAAATCGTAAAGCGGAAAGTTGTAATGGCTGATAAATTTGCTTGCGAACCATTTTCCGATTTTGCGTTGCGTAACGTAGGCGCGAATGTTGTCGTCCATTCGCTCACAGACGAGATTGACCAACATCGGTCTGCCGATTTGTAAAAACTTGTCGCGCCGAATCATTGCCGCGACCAAACTGAGCGAATATTTGTCACAAACTTCAACCAAATCGGGCTTTTCGGCAATCATTATTTTGCGAATTTTTGAGCTGTTCGGCAAAAATTGCCAAGGGAAAATTATTCGATAGCGTTTGTCGAAAATTGGCGAATTTGGAGCTTTGATGTAATAGATTTTAGCGAATGGATTGACTTGTTCAACTTCATCAGATTCGCCCGGAACTATTAGCGAAACAAAGCGTTGATGTCGTTCAGCGGCGGCGAGTAAATCATTATAAGCCGTGCTGATTCCGCCCGAATTTTTGTGGTAATAATTTGTTAAATGAACGGATTTAATCACAATGCAAAATTAAAAATGTAAAATGCAAAATTTATGAGAGCATTTGAATTGAAAGCAATCCTAAAATCTTAATTTTTTTAATCCGCTTTAAGTTGAGTTTAAAATTTCAATTTTTTTTT
>ENA-OOOU01000009-OOOU01000009.1-human-oral-metagenome-genome-assembly--contig:-NODE-9-length-11461-cov-7.998147_pt1 | contig 11461 bp, 9 predicted proteins | sample MGYA00245293_ERZ501128 | MGnify/ENA primary metagenome ERZ501128 (study PRJEB25959, sample SAMN05335049) | human oral metagenome | host: human-associated | place: USA: California | collected 2014-05-17...
CCTACATCCTTACTCTGTTTACCAGACATTTTTTGGCGAGCTTGCAAAAGCCAAAGGAATAACTTTTCGGCATTATCATACTGCCTCTTCTGCAAATAGTCTCGAGCTATGACAGTGTACATATTCAAAACAGTAGGGTGAAAACGCCCCAAACGTTTTTCAGCTTCCGGCAGTTGTTGTCTAGCAAGAGTTGCAGAACTATCCGAAAATGAATTCAGATATGCCTCCATATCTTTAGAGTCATATTGTATCTGTTGACGTTGTTCATTTATATTACCAAGTTGATTATTGCAACGTTTAAGAATTTCAATTTGCTGATCCAGCTTAGCTTTCTGTTGGATTGTTAGCTCTTTAGAAATAGCCGTTGATGAACTAATACAAATACAACAAATGAAAAATAAGAACGTAAACGACTCGTCTTTTATTTTGGTATACATTAACGTCCTGAATTGTAATATGTAAAACTAATCTCGACCGCCTTATTATAGATCAAAGAGTACCGAAAATGGCCGTTTTCGGTACAGATAACCTCAATCAATCTAGTAATAAGCTGGTTTGTGACCAGCAGAAGTTTATTCTGGTACATCATTTTCGGCACGGTTATAACAAAAGCTGCACTTGGAACAATTTAAAGACGAGTCTTATAAACAGAAGTTGCTAACATCGCCAATAAAAACCACTGGGCTAAGCGTACTTGGCCAGTACCAAAGTTGTATTCGAATAATCCTGATATAGCTAAAGAAATTAGACCGCTAAGTATTCCTAGATAAATTCCTTGCTGTAATATGGAGTAACGAGCATCTTTTTGCTCTAAAAAGGCAAGTTTTATAGACGCAAACCATAAATATAAATAGGCACAAAATCCAACAATACCTGTAGTGGCTAATATATGAAAATAATTGCTATGTGCATGGTCTAGGGCTAAGTGACCTTGTTTTAACGCTTCTTCGATTTTTAGATGGGGAAAATGTCTTATGCCGATACCAAATATTGGTGATTCTTTAAATACTTGCCAGGCTCTGTCCCAAAGAACAAAACGGGAAGTCACACTAACATCAGCTTGCCAATTAGTTAATGCACTTAGTCTTGACCGCACTACAGGCAATGCTAACCAACCAAGAACAACTGTTGCTAATAAAGATAAGCTGGTTAATATTGCTGTTCGCTTTGATACCAAAAACGAAATTAGTATTAGCGCTATTACGCCGCCTGACCAAGCACTTCTTTCACTACAAAACAATAAGCCAAGACAATTACCGGCAAGCACTAATCCAAACGCATATTTGTTGTTTAACCAAAACGGAAATTCTTTATATCCACCTTTTAAATAAATCCCTAAAGCTAAAAGAGAAAATAATTGAGCCAGTCCAGAGAAAGCCATAGGACCACTTAGAAAACCTGTTCCTTGCAAATAGGCAAAAGAGAAAGGATGAAAGCCAGTCAATTGTTGAATGGCTGCCCATGAGCCACTTAGAGAGCCAGCAATTAAAATGGCCATGACAGACCATATTGTCAATTTAGCATTATTAGAAAATGCCCAATAGGCCCAAAAGTACACTAACATTCCTCGCAAACCTTGAAATGATTTAAATGCTTCGCTCATGCCACCATTAGCAGCGCCACTGAGTGCTACAGCTAAGGCAAAAATTACTATTGGTTTACTTAATGGCGCATCAAAAGGATTTTTTTCAGTTCTTAATTTATTCTGACTTGCTAGTACTAGAAAATGTACAAACATACAAATCAATCCCACAGTCAAAATGACCCACGGAACTGTAATGGGTAAAGAAAGACTAAAAGAATAGGCAACTACAAGAAACTGACTCACAAGCCGAATTAGAGTACCCGCCTCTGTTTTTGGTGGTCTGTTTAAATCTGTCTGGTCTATGTTTTTTACTTGTTCCAGTTTCTTAAGCCCATAATTTCGTAGACATCAACCAGTGTTTGTTTTATTATTTTTCTAGCCTTATTATTACCATAATCAAGAATTTTAATTACTTCCTCTGGATCTTTAGCTAATTTTTCACGCTTCTCTCGTATTGGGCGCAGAAATTCATTTATATGTTTAGCTAAACGTGTTTTACAGTCTACGCAACCAATTTGCGCAGATTCACATTCTTCTTTTACTTGTGGTGTTATTTCTTTGCCGAATATTTGGTACATAGGCCAGGGAACTTCGCATAGATCTGTATGTCCTGGATCGCTTTTAGCAATGCGTGTGCGATCGGTTTACCATTTGCTTTACTTTTTTTGTGGTATCTTCCTCAGTATCAGCCAGTTTAATATCATTTTGATATGACTTGCCCATTTTTTGGCCGTCTGTTCCTTTTAATACTGGTATTTCAGTAAATTCTGCTTTGGGTTCGGGGAAATAATTTACGTTAAAGAAATTATTGAAGCGCCTTGCTATATCACGCGACATCTCTAAATGTGCTTCTTGGTCTCTACCCACTGGTACTAATTCGCCTTTTGGTCCTAATATATCTGCTGTTTGTAAAACAGGATAACCAAGCAAACCATAAGAAACTTTTTCCATTGCTTCTTCGTGATTGGCAGCAAGCATTTTAACCATGTCTTTTAAAGTAGGGTCACGCTCCACCCAATTTTGTGGAGTATACATAGATAATAGAAGATGCAGTTCGGCGGTTTCTTGAATAGCCGACTGTACATATATTGTTGATTGTTCTGGGTCAAGCCCAACAGCAAACCAATCTAAAGCTACCTCAATTGTATTTTTAGATATTTCTTTTGTATCTTGATACTTGGTAGTTAAGGCGTGCCAATCAACAATAGAATAAAAAGCATCATATTTATCTTGAAACTTTAACCAATTAGTTAGAGCCCCAAAATAATGTCCTATATGCAAACGTCCAGTTGGACGCATGCCGGACATTATGCGCTTAGTTTTAGTCTGTATATTTGGCAAAGCTTATTGTCTTTTAAAACTTATTTGTTTTTTGCTTTTTCGATAGCAGCATGTACTTTGTCTTTTTTACGACGTAGCTTTGCTACTTTGCGTTTGCGTTTTATTTTGGCGTTATATTGAGTGGTCAAATGAAAAGCTCCTTCAATAGGTAAGGCAATTAGAGACATAAAATAGGTCTCTACCATCGCTTGATTCTACACAATCCTTTGCTAACCCTTTCGGGTGATTTATTTATTCAAGCAAAAAAGTCACTCTCATTTACAAAAGTTAACTTTTCTATTGACTGCTAGAAGTCAACCTGGATTGGGTAGAACACCATTAGGCATATGGCAAACGGTGCAATATGCACCAAAATTATTTGTCGGAGCAATAAATTGGCTAGACGATCTGGCGAGCAATTATTAGAAGAATGGACAGATCCTTATCTGCTTGAAGCTGAGGAAGAGGCTTCCTCAAATGAGGAAGTAGAGGAAGTCGAGCCTAAGCGTACTGCGCACAATGACGGCTTTTCAGAAGATTCTATACGTCTTTATTTGAGAGAAATTGGGCGAGTCAAAATGATCAAGCCCGATGAAGAAATTGCCTTAGCTAGGCTTATTGCAAAAGGCGACTTATCAGCAAAGAAAAAACTTATTCAAGCTAATTTACGCTTAGTTATATCTATTGCTAAAAAATATGTAAATCGCGGCTTGCCTTTCCAGGATCTGATTCAAGAAGGAAATCTAGGTTTAATTAGAGCTGCTGAAAAATTTGATCATAGTAAAGGTTTTAAATTTAGTACTTATGCCACTTGGTGGATACGCCAGGCTATTAGTCGTGGACTGGCAGATAAATCACGCACCATTCGTGTACCAGTACATATGGTTGAATCAATTAATAAACTGAAAAAAGCAAGCTCCCGTTTGGCACAAGAATTAGGCAGAAAGCCTAATGAAGAAGAGCTGTCTCAAGCATTAGGACTACCGGTTCATAAGGTGCAAGAAATTCTACAAGCAGACAGAGAGCCAGTTTCTATGGAAATGCCACTCAGTCGTGATGAGGAAACATACATCGGAGATATGATTGAAGATAATGAATCTACAAGGCCAGAATCTAACTGTACTGAAGAATTATTGCGGCAGGATATCAATAGTATTTTAAGTCAATTGACGCCGCGTGAAAGAGACATAATGCATTTACGCTTTGGCTTAGATGATGGCAGACAGCGAACTTTAGAAGAAGTTGGTAAACTATTTAATATTACTCGTGAAAGAGTACGCCAAATTGAACACAAGGCTTTTCGCAAGCTTAGACAACCAAATTGGTCTAACCGTTTAGTGGGCTATCTTGACGACTGATATTATTGATATTGGTGGTTAATTTAGTTAATCTTTCTGATAATTTAAGGAAGGATAAGCTTATTAAAAGTCTTTCGCTGGTCACCAGTAACAAGGCACTTGTTTGTGGTACATCTATCTTGAGGTGAAGGGGGTTATGGCATTATTACCGTCTCGTACAACTTATAATCAATCGGCATCAAGTGTAATTTCCCAGCTGAAAAAAGGTGGGCAGCAACAGCAAAATGACTTTGTTTGGGCTAATCAAGAGCGTTTTTACGCTATTGCACTGATAGCAACAGATAATCACAGCATGGCGGAAACTCTGACGGTAACCGCTTTTAGTAATGTATTTAATGCCGTAAGAAATATTAATCCTAAACAAATTGGCTTACCTTTATGGGATTGGTTATCTCCATTTATAGTGGAAGTTTGTGAAGAATATAGTCGCAAACAGCCCAGAGTTACCCCGGTTAATACAATTGATCCAACAGAGGATGGCTCAGCTCAAATGGATTGGGAAACAACGGTTATTTTAGGATTGCAACGGGTTAAAAGATGTTTTAGCAACTTGCCTCCAGAACAAAGAAAGGCTTTTATTTTGAGGCATCAATTGTCACTTGATTACACTCAAATTGCCTCTGTACTTAACCAGAGTGCAGAAACAGTTATGTCCTGGTTATTTAGGGCTCGAGTACAAATTGTGAAATGTTTGGGAAGAGGTTAATGGTATCGGTGTTGGAATCTATAGCGAGAGTATAGGCTAATGAATTGTGGGGATTTTCGATATCTAATTCAGCGACGTTTTGATGTGGAGCTTTCGCCTCAGGATGATCGTGCTCTATTGATTCATTTAGAAACTTGCGATTCGTGTCAGAAGTTTTATCATCAAGTGCAACAAGTGATTGTTGCTGCTGAAGAGCTCGAATTATCAGAAGAATTATTACCACCAACCCCTGACACTTTATTTGCTAATGCTGTAGCAAATATTCCAGCCGAAAAACCGGGCTTGAAGAATATATTTATGTCTCTACTTGAACGCATAGGTATTCTGCGAAAGAGTGAAAGCGAAAATCAAATCCCAAATCAAGGTGGATTATTACCCCGCTCTAGCGAAACGCCACTGCGAAGACAGACCATTCGTCCAACTGCTGAAATAAATAGGCAGGCGCAAATTACTTCTCATCCGTTAGTAAATTGGGAACAAGGCTTGCCTCCGCCAGATGCCGGTCAGGCTGCAGAAGTTTTTGCAACCGAACAATCATTTGGAGCAGGCCAATCAGCGTCGGCAGACCACATACCTATACAAGATCAAGTGAGCACACGCTCGCTAGGTGAAAAGTTTGGTATTTCTGGTGTTAATAATCCACTTAATAACAAACAAGGACTCAGTCTAGCTGAATCAATTAGACAAAAAATTTCAGAAATGTCTAAGACAAATGTTGAATATGACACACCAGGGCCGATTACTGATCCTTCATTTTCGGAGCCAATAGACGAATGGACCATCCCAGACTCCCCTCATTGGCCTAAATTGAACGGTGATACTAGTCCTGAACAATGGACAGACCAGAATCCTGGCTCTCGGGCACCTAATGCTTGGGGTAATACAATCGCTGGCTGGGAAAGCACAATACCGGCAGCATCAGTACAGTCCCAGCCTCAAAACCAGTTTCCTGCAACGGCAGCTCAAAAAAACATTTTCAATCAACCGATTCCATCTAGCCAATTTCAACCTAGCCAATTTCAACAAGTGGCTGAACAACTTCAACAAGTGGCCGAACAGTCACAATCAGTATATCAAGCTGGGCAAGTGATTGACCAACCTCAGCTAACTCATCAAATTGAAGAGACACCACCAAAATATCAGCCTGAACAACAACAAAAAATGCCCAGCTGGTCAACCCAAGCAGAGCAACTGGAAACCGGAAATTGGCAAACTGTACAGCTTGATACTACCCTTGGTGCGTCAGGTTACAGTTCACGACCCCCCTTACCAACTATGCCACCACCTTCGGCAAATATTCCAGCTATGCAGACTCCTTCAGTACAGCCAGCAATATCAGCTCCGCAACCAGCCCAACCGGCTCAACCAATTCCATTTCCCTTAGAAAATTTTCCTCAAATGTATGAGAACCAAATCTCTCCTATTTTTTCCTCACAGAGTCAAAATATAGATATTTTTGCCCAGCCAGTACAACCGCCTCAATCGGAACAATTGAAAGAAAATAAAGCATCGGAAGATATACTTGAGAACTTAATCAAAAAAGAAGCGACTATGGTACCAGCAGAAATTGGTGCTCCTCCTTTAGAAGAATCGGAAGGACCAAAAATTTACCCAGTAATGTCGAAAAAAGCTCAGAAAAGTTCAACGCCAATTGCCACAGGTTTTGCCGAACCTAATATCGTGAAACCAAACTTGGTATCACCTGATGTACCAGCTAAGCCTAGACCATCAGCTTCTATGCCAGCTATTTCATTACCCATCCCCTCTCCTCCACCCCCACCTGTTTCTTTTCCTGCAGCTCAATCGCCAAATGTGGCATTAACTAAGCAAACTTCTTTTACAGTCCCTGCTAGCTCACCAGTCAGCAGCACGGTAGCAGAAGATGAAGCTTCTCGTCTATTTAATTTTGATGATCATGCCATAGACAACATATTTAGCAATAACTTAGGAGTGCACGAAAGATCTGTTCCAACTCAATCAAATCAACAGCAAGTACCACCAAGTATTCCAGAGCCAACCATCGCTGCGCCATCTACGTCGTTTAATCAAGCACAGCAGTTTTTAAATATCCCTGTTGGTGTAACCAATATCCCTGCAGGGCCTACTATATTTTCGCCTCCTCCACTGCCGCCACCTATAGAAGAAACCTTACCGGTTCAAAATGAAGTGGCATTACTGCCTCAAATACCTCCAGCTATTGAAGCAAGCAAAACAGAAGCTGATGTGAATAATCTTTTTGCAGTAGATGATAATTTAATTGATCGAATATTTACTGATACATTAGGTGTACCTGAACATGTAAGCAAAAATGTAGTTGGCAGTCCTAAAAATATACCTGACGAGTCAATGATTAGTACGACTGCGATTAAAGAAAATATATCTACGCCAATGGAAACGCCACCTACGTCTTTTGAATCAGAGATTTTTTCTAAACCACAATCATTCCCAGAACCGGTGTCCGTTGACATAAGCCCAGTCACTGCCGCTAATAATATCCCTCCATCAGCTGGACAAATTAGCTCTTCTGGCTACTCATCTGGTAGGCAAAAAATAGTTGGTGTGGGCAAGTTAGATACTCGTCGTGAGGGAGCTAACGATCCAGGCTCAGGACGTATTGCTTCCATTGGTAAATTTTTACTCGACAATAAAGATTTAGAGAAAATAGGCAAAATCACCGCCTCAGATTTATCTGATAGTAAAATGCGAACATTGACTTTAGAAGCTAATGAAGAATTGAAGAACTTGCTTAGTCAAATTGATAAACAAGATGGTGTTACTGGAACCGTAATTGTTGGTCATGATGGATTGCTTATCGCAAATACCATGTCTGCCGAAATGGATCCAGAATCTTTAGGCGTTTGGGCACTTGGAGTTTATATGGGTACCGCCCATGTAGTCGAAAAATTAGGCGATGACAATGTACGACAGATCGTTTCTCAGACAAGCCAAGGTTATTTGATCATTGCTAACTTTGGTGCCGGACTACTTGTTACTTTAACTAGTCCAATAATGTTGGATAAATTATTGCCATTAATGCGTACTATAACGCAATTAGTAGCAGCATAAATATTGATAATTACTGTGTTTCACTATTGACTACGGCAACAACAATCTTGTCGACGATTTCAGTCGGAATTTTTTTCTTGCAATAAACAAGATATGCCTCCATCCAATGTCTTAATTCTAAAATCACATTAGAAAGCGACTTTTCAGAATGTTTGGCTTGGCTCAAGTTCAAACTTATCCGTCCTAAGGAATCGACTATAAATCTTGAAGCTGCATCAGAATGACCGTGTACATATTGCAAACTAGCTATCAATAATTCCCTATTTTCTTCTTGCCCCATTGTATTTTGCAATTCGCTTGCAATTCTTTGAAAAATTGAAAGCGGTCTGAGCAAACTAGCATTTTGTATTTTGACTAAATTTTTCTCGGTTAACAATTTAATTGCTTTAATTGTTTTATGGGCTGGCCAAATATCAAAAGATCTGATTACTTCATCTAGTGTTGAAAAACCATCGACCAAAGAAGATAATTTGCTCATAGTTTCTTTATCTTTTGTAGTTAACGGACCATCGTCCACGTATGTTAATTCTTGTTCGCATAATGTTTTCCAGAGAGTTTCGAAATTCGAGACCCTTTCTAAAATAGCGCTACGTCCTTGCGGTATTGAATTGAGAATCTTTGTCATATGATCTTGGCATACTGCAGCATCGATAAGTATGCGATCCAATGGTTTGCTTAAACTACATTCGGTATCAAGATCTTGGGACGTAGACTTATCTTTAAAAACAAAAATGCCATCACTCCATGTGGTAAGAAATTCGGTCAGAGCTTCGTGACCCTTTAGTTTATGTAGGCGAGCTAGAGTAGGTTTGCCTTGTTGAAAAGCAACAATAAAAATTTTGTCTGGCTTTTCTACGGTTAGTAAGCCAGTTTTGTTCCCCGCGGATAATGATTGTAATAATGAAGACGGATCCGTTGCACCTAAACTACCTATGATAGAATCACGCACAGTGTCCATGCTAGCACTGGCACGATCATCAGATTTTTTATGATAGCCGCCATATAAATATTGATCGTCCAATAAAACTTCTAACTCTCGGGAAGTAATGAGCCCAGCTCTAACTGCAAGAAGTCCCAAATAAGTTTTTTGACTTGTACCCCAGCCTTCTTCCGCTTGTTTTTCTAGAAGCTCTCGAAGCTGTGCCTCAGTAATAATATTAGCTGCCACCATATATCTACCTAGTCTAAAAGGCTTACGATTACGATAACAGTTAGCTAAAAATTGAATACGTGGAAATATTGGAAAAATAAGATTTTGCGATTCCAATTCTTGAATTATGCGCATAGACTCATCTGCTGCTAGGCGTTGATGGCTCTCCATAAGACGCGTAATCACTTCTATAGTTGTATAATCATCTATAGCTTGAATAACCCAATGATGCGGTGCTACCAGCGAAAATTCACCTTTGGTCTTTAAACCCAGAGCAGTGAGGACAGGTATTGATGTATACAGAATATGATTAGCTAATGTGTTACCACCAGCCTGTAGACGTCTTCTATCGATACCACCAACAGTGGCACACACATAATCGGCCAACATTGGATATCTTGTAAAAATACCAAATGGACTATCATAGGTATTAAAAGTTAGACCGCCGCCTGGATCATCTTTAGTTAGACTAATTGCACCGTCGGCTTTTACAAATAAAAGCACCCCGTCTTGATTTAAAAGACGCTGAGCATAAAAACTAAATTTGACTAAAGTCTCTAAGGGCAAAGTAAACCCAGTTTGCATTAAGTCAATAATCAGCCCATCAAACATTTTTCCTTTAATGACTAATTGCTCTAGTTCAACAAATAGATTTTCTCTATAAGCAAAAGTCAAAAAAGACAAATTGTTTTGAAAATAAGAATCGTCTGCTTCATTCATTTTGGGACGAGTCTGAATTGGATTTATATCTGCTGGAAGTGATGTCAAGAAAATTACCCAATTTTACTAACCGCTCATACTTAATATTCCCCGAATAATCTTAACCACAATAGAGTTTTGCTGCGCTTCACAATGACTATCATTAATTTTTACCTGGATCATTGTTTATCTGAGGTGCTCTTGAAGTGATACTTGAGCCTAAATTGGCTGGAGCTATAAACAATGCTTTTATTAGCCACTGACCTTTTATTTTGCCCACATCTATAATCAAGTCATCTTTAGTTCCAGTAAAGAGCCTAAATCGCGAACCACCGCAAAGGGGTGCTGGCATATTCGCTAATCTTAACGCAGAGCTGTCAGCCGACCGATTAAAAAGCCCCAAATATGCAGGTATGCTAGCTAATTTGGGATCTGATAACCATACTTTTGCTAAGTCCATTCGTTTATATTGAATAGCCATTAGAAACTGACGAGCAACTGCATTAGCTGAATCTTGTGCTTCTTTAGTACTAAAAGCAAAACGGTCATCAGTAAATGGCATAACTAGTTCATAACCATTTGGGCCGCCCAGTGAGATCACCAAAGTATTACCTGAAAATCTTGTTTTTGCTGAATTAGTTTGCACAAGGAAAGATGGTACATCCTGAAATAATTCGGGGGACTGCACCCAGCCTGGGGAGACCTGTTTAAGTCCCAATAGCCAGGCATATCCAGACTGCATATCAGTGCCTAAAATAGCTAAATAATGATGTGAACTGCCATTTCCCTTTGCTGCTTTGCCATTTTTTGTAGCAATAGCATGCGGTAATAAATTTGCTTCTCTTACATCGACCGAACTTGGTATATTCAAAAACTGAGTTTTTATGGCAGTTATTGTCGGCGCCTTTTTTGTCCAAGTTTTTCTTTTGGATTTACGTTTTTCACGCTCAGCAATAGGAGCTGGTGCAAGCTGATCGGCCCATTGAATTAGACCATGCTTAGTTTGGGGTACAAATGCACTCTGGGGCAAATGATTAAAACTATATATATGCGTTGCTGAATTAGATCCGACAGGATCAATAACTTTTAAACCAGCTTGCGATAAAACTTTCCAATTTTGTGGAGTATACATAGATAATAGAAGATGCAGAAGATACGCTTTCTGGTCCTGAAGCATTCATAATTTGTTCATTACCTCAACTTTCAAATGTAATTTACTCTTATTAGAAGGCTAAGTAAATACAATTTATGGGAGAATTCCCATGATTCAATGGAAAATGAACGATATGGTGGGTTAGTATGTTTTCGTTTTCTCAAAGACTCCGACGCCAAAAGTTTACTTAAATCATTTTGATCGATTTTGTTCTTACGAAAAAGCGAAAAGCAGGCTAAACTTTAACCTATGTGAGTAAAGTGTGAGAATATTTACTAATGAAATCGAACCATAAAAAAATCTGTTTTGCTGCTATAGCTTTAGCAGGCATTATTTTTTATCCAAAATCCTATTTCAGCTATTACAGATGCCAAGCCTAATCATACTAAATTGCCGGACAGTAAAACTAAAGAGGCTAAAAAAA
>ENA-OOOU01000010-OOOU01000010.1-human-oral-metagenome-genome-assembly--contig:-NODE-10-length-10659-cov-20.221325_pt1 | contig 10659 bp, 8 predicted proteins | sample MGYA00245293_ERZ501128 | MGnify/ENA primary metagenome ERZ501128 (study PRJEB25959, sample SAMN05335049) | human oral metagenome | host: human-associated | place: USA: California | collected 2014-05-17...
CGGGCGAGATATCCGAGCTGGCCGGGTCGTTCAACGAGATGCTTCGGAACATAGAGGATACGCATAAAAACAACATCGAGCTTTTAGAGCAGACGAAGAGGTTTAACGAAATCCTGAGAGAGAAGGTCGAAGAGGCTACGCTCGCCATAAGAGAGCAGCAGAACGAGCTGATACGCGCCGAGAGGCTGGCGACTATAGGCGAGTTCGCGACGAGAATCGCCCACGAAATAAAGAACCCCCTTTCCGGCATAACCGTCGCGCTCGAAATCATGAGGGGAAAGGCGATGGACGAGGAGCACGAGAATTCCATAACCGAGGTGCTGAAAGAAGTGCGCAGGCTCGACGGCATACTGAGGGATCTCCTCCAGCTCTCGGTGCCGAAGGAGATGGACCGGAGGGAAACCGACCCGGGAGAAGTCGTCGAGAGGTCTGTCGTTTTAGTCAGGCCTCGCGCCGAGAAGAAGGGCGTAACGATAAATGTGAAGCCGTTCGCCGCCGCGCCGTGCCGCCTCGATTACGAAAAGTGCCAGCAGGTCCTTATCAACCTCCTGATAAACGCGATAGACAGCACGGAAGCGGGGAAGGGGACTGTGACGGTAGAGACCGAGACCCTGGACGGCGCGCTCCATATAAGCGTGAGGGATGACGGGGCGGGAATTCCCGAATCGGATATCGAAAAAATATTCGAGCCCTTTTATTCAAGCAAGAAACAGGGCACCGGCCTCGGCCTCCCGATATCGAAAAAAATCATCGAGGCGCATTCCGGCCGGCTCACGGTTTTAAGCGAAGAGGGAAAGGGGTCGGTGTTTACGGTTATAATTCCATACAAAACCCAGGATGAAGAGAATGTTCCGGCGAGAGAAACGGGTTCCGGTAAATTCATATAGGCAGGCTTACACCACGTGCGAAATATAACGACGGCCGAGAGGGGTGAATGAGCGATACGATACTTATAATAGACGACGAGGAGTTTCTCTGCGCCAGGCTCAAGGAAAGCCTGACCGACGAGGGGTACATAGTGAATACAGCTAACATGGGCGACGTGGGCGTTCTCATGGCCAAGAGGGACAATCCGTCGCTGGTGCTTCTCGATTACAGGCTGCCGGACATGGACGGCCTCGAAGTGCTCGGGCAGCTGAGCGTCATCGACCCCGCCCCGGTTACTATACTCATGAGCGGACAGGGAAACGTGGACACGGCTGTAGAGGCTATAAAGAAAGGAGCCTACGACTTCATAGAAAAACCTTTTTCGCTCGACAAGCTGAAGGTCATAGTAAAAAATGCGCTCGACAACGCGAGGCTCAAAAGAAACCTCGACATGAGGCTCAAGACCGAGCAGAAGGAGCACGGGTTTCACTCCATCATCGGGAAGAGCGAGGCCGTCAAAAACATAATAGAGCTTTTCGACAAACTCGTGACCACGGACCCGAAGACCATACTCATAGGCGGGGAGAGCGGCACGGGTAAGGGGCTTGCCGCGAAGGTGCTCCATCATAACGGTGTCCGCGCGGCGAAGCCGATAATCGAGCTCAACTGCGCTGCCATACCGGAAACACTCCTCGAAAGCGAGCTCTTCGGACACGAGGCGGGCTCCTTTACGGACGCAAAGAAAACGAAGACGGGAATCCTCGAGGACGCGAACGGCGGCACCATATTCCTGGACGAGATAGGCGACATGAGCCCGACGCTCCAGGCAAAGCTCGTCAAGGTGGTGGAGGAAAGGACGTTCAGGAGGATAGGCGGAAAGCGCGATATTAAAGTTGACGTCAGAGTCGTTGCGGCCACCAACAAGGACCTCAAGACGCTCGTCGAAAACAACCAGTTCAGGGAAGACCTCTACCACAGGCTCAACGTCATCAACTTCGAAATGCCGACCCTGAGGGAGCGGAGGGAGGACATCCCCCTTCTTACAAAGTATTTCATAGATTTTTTTAACGTGGACTTCAACAAGAATATAGAAACGGTGCCGGAGGAAATCGAAAAGGCGTTCATGAGCTACCACTGGCCGGGCAACGTCAGGGAGCTTCGGAGCACCATCGAAAGGGCTGTTCTCCTTACCACGGGGAGCGTTCTCGACCCGAAGTACATACAGCTCGACGAGCAGGGGAAGGGAGTCAAGATACACAACGACGAGCACAAGATGTTCTTCGAGCTCGACCTCGACAAGATGACTCTCGACACTGTCGAAGAGATGGTGATCAAGAAGGCCCTGGAGCTTACCGACTGGAACCAGACGAAGGCGGCGGAGCTTTTAGGGGTTACGAGGCAGATTCTCAGAAACCGCATGATAAAGATGGATCTTCTCAACTGACGCGCCGCGCCCCGCGCGAGCGGTTTCCGAATAAGCTTCCGCGTGCCGAGCTTCGGCCGGAAAGCTCACCTCGTCCCATTTTCTCTCCGCCCTGAATCGAGGGGTATAATATTAAAGAAATGCTCAAGTGATTACCTAAGTCGGAGCTTCCTTTTCAAATAAGGAGGAATTCAAAATGGCTGGAATATCCATCGGCCGATCCATAACCGGCGCATTCATACTTGGAGTGATTCTCTTCGCCGCTTCACGCTCGGAGGCTACGCCTTTTGCGTACCTTACCGATCTCGGTGAAACGGTAACAATAGTAAATACCGTGACGAACGAGGTATCGGGCTCCGCGTCGCCGCCTGTCGCGTCCAGTCTTTTCGGGCTGGCTGTCAGCCCGGACGGAAGCACAGTATATGCCGTCGACTCTAACACGCTCATCCATATTATAGACGTCTCCGGCACCACACCGACCTACGACAGCATAAACCTGGACGACTCCCTCAGCCCCTTCGGCCTCGTCATAACGCCGGACGGCTCGACCCTTTACGTCGCGAACGCCAACAGCAACACCGTATCCGTCGTCGACATTGCGACGAAGGGCGTTACGTCCGTCGACATAGAGTGCGATCGGGACGGCACGAACAACTGCTCGTCTACCCCGTCGATCACTGTGACGCCGGTTTCGAGCGCAGGGCCGGTTTACGTTTACGTGGGGACGAATGCCGGGGTGGCTGTGATAGATACGTCGAGCGAAACGCTTAAAGAGAACATCCCACTTACCTGCGGGAACGACCAGGCGTGCGGGCCTATCTGGCTGGCCGCGAGCCCGGACGGCGAAACGCTTTTCATATCTATATTCAGCCAGAACCAGGTGCTCGGCATGGATATATCGATGGACAACGTCATCGATATTATCGCCGAGGTCGGTACGAGCCCCGAGGGGCTTGCCGTAACGCCCGACGGGAAGACGGTTTACGTCGCTAATATGAACGGGCAGTCCGTATCCGTGTTCGATGTCGATTCGTGCGGGCCGGAGTGTACAGTCTCCACCGTGTCGGGCACGGTCGTCAGCGAGCCCTCGATAATCGCCATGGCGCCCGACGGCGGCAGCGCCTACGTCGGCGGTTCGGGCTCCTCGCTTTCGGTTATTAACACTTCGACCAACGCCGTAACGGCTACGGTGACCGGCCTTTCAGGGGAGACTTTCGCGATGGTAATTTCGGACGGCGACAGCGACGGCGACAGTATTCCGGATTCCGTCGAAGGGAGCGCGGATACGGACGGCGACGGAGTGAAGGATTCTCTCGATACGGACTCGGACGGCGACGGGATTTCAGACAGCGAGGAAGCCGGACCCGATCCAAGGAACCCTGTAGATTCCGACGGCGACGGGATTCCCGATTTCAAGGACCCGACAACAGGCGGCACAGGCGGAAACGGCGGCGGTTGCTCCATTTCTTCGGCGAGTGATGCGACGACTTCCACCCTGGCGCTTTACCTCATAATCCCTGCTTTAATTTTAATGAGAAGAGTGTTTAGAAAAACCGCTCCGGTTAAAGCGGACCGGTAACTTTCCTGAATCAGACTATGAAGCCCGCCCCGTATAATCGACACATACGGGGCCGGGTTACGTCACGTTCAATTTCCCTGTATTTCTTCCTTTTCAGGCTGTGCGTCCGGGAGCGAACATTTCCCTCATTTTAGCGAGGTAGCGATCCTCGGATGTGCTCCACCGCAGTTCTGAGACGAGCTTCGTATCGGCGCCGGCGGGATAGCGAACCCGCGCACTCTCATCAGTCGCGGCGGCAAGCACGGCATCCGCGACCTCCGCTTCTGTGCAATAGGCGGTCGGATAGCTCGCCATCCTGCTGAAACAGGCCTGCGCGTAGCCGATATAGTCGTCCGGGATCAGGCCCTGCATCCGGGCGCCGCCGTTCGCTGTGAAGCTGGTCGTAGGGGCGTAGCCGGGCTCGACCAGGCGCGCCTTGATGTTGAACTGTTCAAGCTCGTATGACAGGGATTCCGTGAATCCTTCCACCGCGCACTTGCTCGCGGCGTAGACCGCCACCAGCGGCATCACGCCGATAGTCACACTCGATGTCACGTTGACGATGATGCCGTGGCCCTGCTCGCGCATCCGGGGGATGATGGCGCGGCAGACAGCGATCGTGCCGAATGTGTTCGTCTCGAATACCTCGCGGATCGTGGCGTCCGGCGTGGCTTCGACGGCCGACGCTAGGCCGATTCCCGCGTTGTTGACGAGGACATCGATCACGCCAAAAGCTGAAATGCCGTCGGCGATCGCCGCGTCGATGCCGGCATGGTCGGTGACGTCGAGCTTAACCACCTTGAGCCGCTCCGATGAGGCAAAGACGCTCGTATCAGGCCGGCGCATTGCTGCTATGACGTTCCATCCTTTATCGAGGAAGAGCTCGGCGAATGCCTTGCCATAACCCGACGATGTTCCGGTAATTAATATTGTTTTTATCATTTACGTCTCCATGGATTGCGATATCGTTTCATGTTTTCTATGATAGACATTCCTCTCTGTATGATCAATAATATATAGTCTCTAAAATATTATCGATCGTCCAAAATGGATACCCTCAGCGACATTATTACCCTCCTCCGGCCGCATGCCATGATTTCAAAGCCGATCACCGGCCGGGGAGACTGGGGCGTTCATTACGGCGCATACGGAAAGCCGGGGTACGGCGTCGTGCTTTCAGGGCAATGCTGGCTTGCGGTCGAAGGGGCGACGGCCGTCCGTTTGAGTCGCGGTGATTTCGTGCTGCTGCCGTCTACACCTGCTTTTTCACTGTCGAGCAGACCTGGCGTGAAGTGTGTACCGGCGGAGCCTTCCATGGAGGCTGTCCGGCATGGCGAACAGAAAGGAGAGCCCGATTTTGAAATGCTCGGCGGAAGTTTTGAGCTGGATGCCGTCAATGCCTCTCTTTTGCTCCCTCTCCTGCCCAACCTGATACATATCCGGGCGGACGCCGGCGGCACAAGGCGTCTCGGCAGCATTATCGACCTCATCGTAGACGAATATGACGGTGACGGACCCGGCCGGGAAATGGTCCTCGAGCGGCTTCTGGAGGTCATGCTGGTCGAGTGCCTCCGCTGGCGCGGTATGAGCGATGACACCCTACCGGCGGGGCTGCTGTCGGGAATGCGCGACCCGACAATAGCCAAGGTGCTCCGCGCCATGCACTCGGACGTTCGAGCGAAATGGAATCTCGCCACGCTTGCGAAGACTGCCGGAATGTCCCGGTCGTCCTTCGCCGCCCGATTTAACGCCTCCCTGGGCTGCCCGCCGATGGAGTATCTTTCGCGCTGGCGAATGACTTTGGCCCAGGATGCGCTGATCCATAGCGGAAAGTCGCTTCAGCAGCTAGCGCTGGAGATCGGGTACGACTCTGCCAGCGCGTTCAGCACGGCCTTTCGCCGGCGAATCGGCTGCTCGCCGGGGCAGTTTCGTTCTCGGCGGGAGCGAGATTCCGCCCGCGATGACACAAACGGGTCCCAATACATAGACAATCAGGAAATGCTTTGAATTTAGAGTCAAAAATAGTAATATCATTTCATACGCTCTTAAGGAGGTTAAAGGTATGGGAATTCTATCGTGGATCATATTCGGCCTCATAGCGGGCGCAGTAGCGAAGCTTCTCATGCCGGGCAGGGACCCGGGCGGCTTCATATGGACCATTATCATAGGCATAGTCGGCGCGTTCATAGGGGGAATCATCGCGACGCAGGTTCTAGGAGATGCAAATTTTCAGCAGGGATTTAATCTCCGGAGCTTCATATTCGCCGTTATCGGCTCCATAGTGCTCCTCCTCATTTACCGCATGGTAAAGGGCAAGGGCTGAGCAGGAGCCCGGCTTGGAATCGGGCGTTAAGAGAGTATCATTTCATCATGCCCGAGCTTAGCAAGATTGTCCGGTTCCTGGACGACTATCTCGAAACCTCCGACATCGAGGATTCCTCGTGGAACGGCCTTCAGGTCGAGGGTAAGGAAAAGGTCGAGAGGGTAGCCTTTGCCGTCGACGCGGGCGTCGAGACCTTTGAGCTGTCCATAAAAGAGAAGGCCGACATGCTCGTCGTCCATCACGGCCTCTTCTGGAATAACCGGAATCCCTCGCTTGCCGGGTGGACGCTCGGCAGGGTTAGAATCCTCCTTAAAAACGGCATATCGCTATACTGCAGCCACCTCCCGCTCGACAGGCACGGGGAAGTCGGGCACAACGCTCAGATACTTAAGCTCATTGGCGCGAAGATAGACGGCGAGTTTTTCCATCACCGCGGGAAGAATATCGGATGGACGGGGCGGCTCAAAAACGCGCGCTCGATCGCGGAAATCGAAACGAAGCTCGCGGAAGGCCTCGGTGCTAAATGCACAACGCTCCCTTTCGGGCCTGAGAAGATAAAGACGATTGCAGTTTGCAGCGGCGGAGGGAGTTACGGCGGATTTTACGAGGCCCTCGACGCAGGCGTTGATCTATACATCACAGGGGACGCCGTCGAGGTCTATTACACCGCGAAGGATTCGGGGATGAACGTTATATTCGCAGGCCATCACGCGACGGAAACGATAGGTCTCAAAGCCCTCGCACGGATCGTCTCGGGGCAGTTCGGCGTCGAGACGGTTTTCATCGACCTTCCGACAGGGCTCTGAGTTTCCGCCCGCTCCGCGAGGCTATCCTAACCCCCCGCAACATTTGACAGAACTCGCCCCGATGCTTAGACTATCTTAAATTGAGGAGGTTTCAGAAATGGGAAGCGACAACGTCGTTAGAATATTCGACACCACTTTGAGGGACGGTGAACAGGCTCCGGGCTGCGGCATGACCGCGGAAGAAAAGCTCAGGGTCGCGCACCAGCTCGAAAAGCTCGGGGTCGACATAATCGAAGCGGGGTTCCCCATTTCGTCCGAGGGAGACTTCGAGTCCGTCAAAATAATCGCCGAAAAGATACGCGGGGCGGAAATAGCCGGCCTCTGCAGGGCGAACTTTAACGACATAGACAGGGGCTGGGAGGCCGTTAAGGGAGCAGAGTACCCGAGGATTCATACCTTCATAGCAACCTCCGACATTCACCTCAAGCATAAACTCAGAAAATCCCGCGACGAGGTGCTTGAAATCATAAGCACGGCTGTGAAACACGCGACTCACTACACCGAGAACGTCGAATTCTCCTGCGAGGATGCGACGAGGACGGACCTCGACTATCTCTGCAAGGCTGTCGACGTCGCTGTGAGATCCGGGGCGAAGATCATAAACATCCCCGATACGGTCGGCTACACTGTCCCGGAGGAGTTCTCTCATATAATAAGGACCCTCAAGGAAAGGGTATCGGGGCTGGATAACGTTATCCTCAGCGTTCATTGCCACAACGACCTCGGCCTTGCCGTCGCCAACTCCATCGCCGCCATAAGAGAAGGAGCGAGGCAGGTGGAGTGCACCATAAACGGCCTCGGCGAAAGGGCGGGCAACGCCTCCCTGGAAGAGATAGTGATGGGGCTCAAGGTCCGTAACGACCGGAATCCCTATCTGACCAGAATAAACACCGAGCATCTTTACCCGACGAGCAGACTGGTGTCGCAGGTGACGGGCGTCAGCGTGCAGCCGAACAAGGCCATCGTCGGCGCGAACGCCTTTGCTCACGAGGCCGGGATACACCAGGACGGCGTCCTCAAGGAAAGAATCACTTACGAAATCATGGACCCCGAGGAAGTCGGCATCCCCTCGAACAAGCTGATACTCGGAAAGCACTCCGGCAGGCACGCGTTCAAGGACCGCCTCGAGGAATACGGATACTTCCTCGAAGGGAACGCTTTCGAGCAGGCCTTTAAAAAGTTCAAGGACCTTGCCGACAAGAAGAAGTATGTTTTCGACGAAGACATCGAGGCCTTGATCAGCGAGGAATTCGTCAGGTCCTCGGACTTCTACAAGCTCATATCGGCCAACTATTCGGGCGGCTCGGACATGCACCCGGTGGCTACTGTTAAGCTGCTCATCGACGGCAATGAAGTGACAGTGTCCGAAAGCGGGGACGGCCCCGTAGACGCAGCCTACCAGGCCGTGTCGAAGGCGACGGGACTTTCGCCTGTACTCGAAACCTATGTCGTAGCCTCTATAACCGAGGGCATCGACGCGCAGGGTGAGGTGACGGTCAGGGTCGCCGACGAGGGCATAATCACCCAGGGGCAGGGCGCCAACACCGACATAGTAGTCGCGAGCGTGAAGGCCTACATCAACGCCCTTAACAAGCTCCGCTGGCGGAAAGAGCACCCGAAGAAGGTCACGTCTCAGGGTATGTAAGCGCGCGGCGGTTTTTACATTCGCCGGCTCCTTATCGCCCCATCTGCTATATACGCTATATACTTAGACAGATATGGCTTTCCCCACAAAAACCATCGAAACGTTCGTGAGGGCAGGGTACCCGATTATCTACCTCGTCTCGTGGGAAGAGGAGCGGGTGGAGAATACGATCCGGTCCATAGGGAAGAATCTTTACCCGGATTCCCCGCGGTTTTCCGTCTGGTCGTGCGTGGACGGCCTCCGCGACGGCGCGGGTCCGTCAACGGAATCGAAAGATCTGCTCGCGGCCCTCGACAAGGTTCTCGAAGAGCCGGGGAAGGGGTTCTATTTCTTTAAGGACGTCTCTTTTTACCTGAACGACCCGCGCGTAATCCGAAAGCTGAAGGACTCATACCAGAAGCTCAGAAAAACGACGAAGACGCTTTTTATTCTTGCGAACAGTGTCGCCATTCCAGCCGAGCTCGAAAAGGAAATGGCGGTCATCGACATAGACCTTCCCGACAGGGCCGAGACAGGGAAGATATTCGACTACGTTATAAAGTCACACGCCGGCGAAGCGCTCCAGAATTCGATGAGCCCGAACTTCAGGGAAGCGGCAATCAACGCGCTCCAGGGTCTCGGGGCGCTCGAAATGGAACTTGCCCTCCGGCGGACGCTCGTAGGAAGGGACGAGCTCGGGGACGAGGCGGTCGACGCTCTTCTCGAAGAGAAGGCCCAGCTCGTGAGAAAGACGGGCACGCTCGATTTCGTCAGGAGCCGCGTCGACATAGACGAAGTGGGCGGGCTCGAAAACATAAAGGAATGGCTCGACGTGAGGCGGCTCGCGTTTTCGAGCGAGGCGAAGGAGTTCGGGCTCGACGTGCCCAAGGGAGTTCTGCTGATGGGCATAAGCGGGTGCGGAAAGAGCCTCTGTGCGAAGGCTATCGCGACCTCCTGGAACCTGCCGCTCCTACGGCTCGACCTGAACCAGGTATACAGCGAATCGCAGGGTAGCCCGGAAGAGGCGTTTAGAAAATCGATCAAAACTGTAGAAGCGACGTCGCCCTGTGTCCTCTGGATAGACGAGATCGAGGCCGGGATAACGAGGAGCGGGGAAAAATCCGGCGACAGCCCGACGTCGAGAATTTTCGGCTACTTCCTTACATGGATGCAGGAAAAGAAGTACCCCGTGTTCGTCACGGCGACGGCGAACCAGATAGACCTTCTTCCGCCCGAGATTTTAAGGAAGGGGAGGTTCGACGAGATATTCTTCGTCACGCTCCCGAACCAGAAGGAGCGTAGAGAGATATTCAGGATACACCTCCTTAACCGCGGCAAGAACCCCGACACCTTCAACCTCGATTCGCTTGCGAAAAATACTGAGGGCCTCAGCGGGGCAGAGATAGAGCAGGCCGTTATATCGGCCCTCTTCGAATCGTTTTCGAAGGGAAACGAGCTCAACGACAGGGACCTCATCATAGCGTCTTCGTCCATAGTGCCGCTCTCGACTACGATGCGCGAAGAGATATCGAAGCTCGAACGCTGGGCGTCGAACAGGGCTGTGAAGGCGTCGCGGTAACCCTTAACAGTAATTGAAGCCCGCTGTTTTATGTGTTATATAATTTGCCAGCCGCAGGCAGTTGCGTGCGGCACCGGGAGCGCATGAAGTCGATGCCCTCCATTTCCCGAGTGGGGATGTAGCTCAGCCTGGGAGAGCGCCGCGTTCGCAACGCGGAGGTCGAGGGTTCGATTCCCTTCATCTCCACCAATGATTTTAGGTGGATGTGATATTGTGCAAGGTCAATTTATTTTCTTCTGTCAGTAGAAATATTAATTCTATCTTCTTGTTGGGCTGATATTAATCTTTCAACAAAGGAAAAAAGGATGACAATAAGGTTATTTGCTAGTTTTGGTATAAAGTCGTATTTGTTATACTTAATATGAAGTATTACTTCAAATGATTGGTGTCACTATCTTGACTAAACATAAAAAAATAGTATAAATGATACAAGTTTACAAATATTTCATAGGGAGAAAGCCATGCTGGAATTAAAAGGA
>ENA-OOOU01000011-OOOU01000011.1-human-oral-metagenome-genome-assembly--contig:-NODE-11-length-10314-cov-9.016197_pt1 | contig 10314 bp, 8 predicted proteins | sample MGYA00245293_ERZ501128 | MGnify/ENA primary metagenome ERZ501128 (study PRJEB25959, sample SAMN05335049) | human oral metagenome | host: human-associated | place: USA: California | collected 2014-05-17...
TTTTTTTCTGTTCGCGGCTGAAGATAGCGAGAGCGAAGTTGCATCTATTTTGCTACCGAAATTTGCTAGTGTGCAAGCGGCGTACGAGCAACTGCCTACTATGTTAAAGGGGAAATCGTGTGGTGAGTATATTAAGTTAATGAACTCTGTGCTTCTCTCTCTAAGATAGCCTTCCTCTATATGAGGTATCGTTGGGTTCTCTTATAACCCCAATGAAGCCGTACCAAAGAAGAATGTCAAAGAGCTTTTCCCATTCATTTTCACCGATAACCTTTGTCAAAATCTCTTTCACCATTTCTCCAGACATTACCTCTTGAGCTTCAATAAATTCGTAAAGGATATTTTCCCCTGAAGGAAAAATATCCCTGATTTCAAAACCAATATTATTGAGCAATTCACTTGAATAAGCTTCCTCACCCCGTTCAATGTCATTCACTTCAATTCTTGAGTGTTGCAAGTTGACGGCGTGGCTTCTGCAAAAACGCAATAATTCAATTAGCGCACGAGGACGCATTAGACTGCGTTCAATCAAATACTGGGATGTCTCTTCTCCTTGAATATGAGTGACCGCAATTTGCCGCCAAATCTCATCGAAGACTGGGGTGCCCAATAAATCCCTGTCTGTGTAGAGAAAACGTTTCCTAAGAAGCTCCCGTAGCAAATCGGGGTCTGTCCAATCTAAGGTGATACTAGAAATCTTACCCCTATCAGGAGTGTTCTCAACAAGAAGTTCGTAGACATCATTTCGAATGAAAACGACACCGTGGGACTCTATTTTTCTTTTGCGTAGCTGATTTTCAATTTTGGCCATTGCATCAATCAAACACCTAAGAGTTAACACGTCTTCCGGTGTTACGCCATGCGGTGGCCACCCTTTATCTAAATTGTCAAAGAGAATCCAGAGGCCATCCTTATGCTCAAGATATTCAATGAGCAAGTCACGCAGTTTGGCCACATCGTGCTTATAAAGTAAGCCTGTTATCTCACCGGTGGTTAAGCGCGAAAGTTTTGTTGAATCTGGGTAGGCTTCCTCAAAATCATCGGCGATACGCTCCATCAGGTGCAGCATTCGCTCGGCAAAATCTCCCTCAAGTATGTACTCATCCGCATAATACGCCTCTACCAGTTTGCGGTAAGGCCCGTATAGCCGATTGTTACGCATATGTGTCAGCTTATCTTTTTCAAGGATTTTGTGGCACGCCTCAAGGAGAAGTAGATATTCCCAGAATGCTGTAACTGTGTGCTCGTGAGCCCCAACACTAAGGTAATCAAGAATACGTTCTTTGAGTTTAACTAATTGAAACCCCTCCGGTCTGAGGTCTAAGACGACCAGTGCCTTATTCTGACGAAGCTTGTCACGGAGTTGAGCAAAAAGAGCTGTTTTCCCCGCGCCTTTACGACCTGTGACCACACGTACTTCCCCTCTCAAAGCGCGTCGGTACTCATCTGTTTCAAGGTAGTAGTTTCCTAAATCAGAAAGCTCATTCTCAGCCGATGAGGCACCAAGATTTAGTCGCTCTAGTAAAGTTTTTGGCTCTTTGGATACAGGTGGGGCATTTGATTGAAAACACGCCCCAACATCATTTGAGAACTCGCCAACGTACTCGTTGAGTTGGTCAGGAAAACGAACTGAAAAAACCAAGTCGCGGTAATCAATGGGCACCGGGTCATCACCTTGCTGTAGTAGCAAAAGGACCTTTTCTTGTGCGAGCGTGAGGCCTGCGACGAATGCCGCACGGTAATTGTGAACGGCTGCTTCTACTCGTTCGGTTGAAAGAAGTGGAATAACGACACCATAAGATTGGGCAACATTATCTATTGCATCTCCGGCGGCAAGTCGCCCGTGTTCTTCTGGGTCAAATGTTCGAAAATGTAATCGAGCTTTTTTGATGCGTGAAGTGAGCCGTATTTCAAAATCTGTCTTAACGCGAGGTGAAACCAAATATACCGGAGCCACAGAATTGATTTGGGTATTATCAAATGGGATTGGTTTTGTATCTTTAACAGTACGTAAAAGATCGGCCAACTCCCAAGAGGTTCCATAGGTTTTATAGCCAAGGGTGTCGAATATTCCGACTTCTCTAATGGCTTCAGCGGAAGTAGTGATTGCCTTATTTTGGACAAGAATCACACGCTTTCGGCGACCGATAGCGTAACCGATTTCAAAAATGACATTGAAATTAAGACGTGTAATGTCAGCAAGAAGAACATCTCCTTGGTCAATTTCACTTAGGATGGATGCCACAATAAAGCGCCCTGCTATGTCATTTTCTTCCCAAGGAGTCAGTTGTGGTGCTGATGAATCACTTCGAAGCAGTTCAATAGCCGCTTGTATCGTTTGACCTATCAAAGGAGGATTTGAAGGGTAAGCAACAAATCCGCTAAAAGGCTGCACGTTAGCTTCGTTTGGCATATTAAAACCAAGACTCTTTTAATGGGCGAGTTTTGAGGCCTTATCACAGACCTTCAAATGGCAATTTGTTCAATATTAAGTGTTAAGACTTCTGTCGCTCGTATTGTCGCAAGGCTAATGATTGGGGCAATGTCAGTATACATTAAGGTTGGAGCCTTCGCTAAGCTGTTTACTGAGCGGTCATTCTTTTAAGGTGCTGCCCGCTAAACTACATCTGACCTCTGGGCGGTTTGTCCGATTGCAAAAAATCCCATAAGTGCATAGGACGCGAAATAGGTGCTTTACTGTACCAAGTCAACTTTGCAAACACCGGGAGCGTTTGCTTCCCAGTGATTTACAAAAAGCCTTACGAAACGTATCTTCCGTCAATCATTTTGTTGAACATCAACTCTCTCACTTAATTAGAGCTACGCTCCATAGCTTGATGGTCTTGTCATTACTCGCTGATGCAAGCGTCTTGCCATCAGGCGAGAAGGCTACTGAAAAGACACTGTCGATATGACCTGTAAGCGTGCCGAGCTCCTGTCGTGATTGCACATCCCATAGCTTGATGGTCTTGTCATTACTCGCTGACGCAAGCGTCTTGCCGTCAGGCGAGAAGGCCACTGAATAGATAGCCCTGACGGGCTCAGTAAGCGTGCCGAGTTTCTGTCGTGATTGCACGTCCCATAACTTGATGGTCCTTTGTATGTTTATATTTTCACGCGCAGACGCAAGCGTCTTGCCATCAGGCGAGAAGGCAAGGAAAGGCCCGCCACTTGATAAAGGTCCTAAAATTTTATCCTCAGTGTGCTCTGTAAGCGCGCCTAACTCCTGTCGTGATTGTACGTTCCACAGCCTGGTGGTCTTGTCTTTACTCGCTGACGCAAGCGTCTTGCCATCAGGCGAGAAGGCTACTGAATAGACAGCGCTGGCGTGACCTGTAAGCGTAGCGAGCTTCTGTCGTGATTGTACGTCCCATAGCTTGATGGTCTTGTCTTTACTCGCTGACGCAAGGGTCTTGCCGTCAGGCGAGAAAGCCACTGATGAAACTCCAATTAATGAGGGTTCAAAAACTTTATCCTCGGTGTGCCCTATAAGCGTGACGAGTTCTTGCCGTGACTGCACGTCCCATAGCTTAATGGTCTCATCCCAACTCGCCGACGCAAGGGTCTTGCCGTCAGGTGAGAAGGCTACTGAATAGACAGCGCTGGCGTGACCTGTAAGCGTGCCAAGCTCCTGTCGAGACTGAACGTCCCACAGCTTAATGGTCTTGTCTTTACTCGCCGATGCAAGGGTCTTGCCGTCAGGCGAGAAGGCCACTGAAAAGACACTGTCCGTGTGCCCTGTAAGCGTGGCGAGCTTCTGTCGTGATTGTACGTCCCATAGCTTGATAGTCGTGTCGCTACTCGCTGACGCAAGGGTCTTGCCGTCAGGCGAGAAGGCCACTGAAGAGACACCGTCGGCGTGCCCTGTAAGCATGCCGAGTTCTTGTCGCGATTGCACGTCCCACAGCCTGATAGTCTTGTCTCCACTCGCCGATGCAAGGGTCTTGCCGTCAGGCGAGAAGGCCACTGAAAAGACACTGTCGGCGTGCCTTGTAAGCGTAGCGAGTTCCTGCCGTGACTGCACGTCCCATAGCTTAATGGTCTTGTCTATCCTCGCTGATGCAAGCGTCTTGCCGTCAGGCGAGAAGGCCACTGAAAAGACAAGGTCAAGGTCGGTGTGCCCTGTAAGCGTGGCGAGCTTCTGTCGTGATTGTATGTCCCATAGTTTGATAGTCGTGTCGCTACTCGCTGACGCAAGGGTCTTGCCGTCAGGCGAGAAGGCCACTGAAAAGACAGCGCTGGCGTGACCTGTAAGTTCGGATTTTTCATTGTGGTAAATACCCCACAACCAACCCCATTCAAAACGTGGGAACTTGGTTTCTGTCATTGACTGATGAGCCTCTAGTAATCTTCTTACTTCCGTCGTATCTTCTCTTTCAGCAGCCTGAAAAGCCGCCTTCATATCTGCTACATAGAGTAGTGCTTGGTTTCTATTTGATTCGGCTGAGGCTTGTTGCTTCTGGCGGTAGGCAATCAAGGATAATATCACTGAAGCGATGAGCAGAATGGCAAGGCCAGCTAGAAAATACCTTAGTCGGGCGCTTGCTCTTTTTTCAGTTTCTGCACGCTGTTTCTCTGTCTCCGCCAGTTTTTGTACGGCTTTTAGTTCGCGCTGTTGCGTCGCCTCTCGCTCTTCTTTTGCTCGCATTTTGCGCGCTTCACTCGCTGCCAAAAATTCGCGCTCCATCTCATTCAGTCGGGGTTCATTGAGCGCTCTCCATTCCAAAGCCACAGCAAGCCTCGCCCCACGGTAGAGAAAACTCTCATCCCGCTCTGCAAGCCGCCATTCCTGCGCCGCCTCATTGATTCGTCGTAGCGTCCGCAACCCCGCACGGTTATCATCAATCCACTTCTTTAAGCGCGGCCAATCTCGAATGAGTGCTTCGTGTGAAACATCTACTACTTGCTCGGAGGCTTGTTCACCTCCGCTCGTCGTCAGCAACCGCGCATCGGCAAATTTCCTGACGACCTCAGACACGAGATTCGTCTCTTCGCTAGACGTAATAAGCTCATTCATCAGCGCGCGGCGACGTGTGTCTTCCGTCCCCTCACCAGGTTGCGTCAAGCGCAGCATCACGCGTTGAATCGTTTCTTGCTCAGGCTGATTCAACGCCTCATAAATCTCTTCGACGCGTTTCTTCAGTGCCCCTTTGACGCCGCCAATTCCCCGATACGCCGTCAGCGTTAATGTTCTGTTGTGTTGTTGCTGCCACACTTCGTAGAGGGCGTGTTCCAGCAATGGCATTGCACCGGGCTGATTTCTCACATCTTCCAGAATGGCTTCGACCAGTTCAGGCTCGACCTTCAAATCTACTTGCCGGGCCGGTTCTTCAATCACCTGTCGCAGATTGGCTTCATTCATCGGCACGACGGTGAATTGATGTTCTGCAATCGCTCGGGCAAGTTCTGGATGTGCTAGACACTTATGGTAGAAGTCGGCGCGAATCGTTATCAAAATCGTGCAGCGCCCATTTTGCGCGGTTGCAGCATAGAGGAGACTATCAATAAAAGCTGCTTGCTCGTGCTCGCCTTTGCAAAGTGTGAAGACTTCTTCAAACTGGTCCACCACCCAAACGATGCGGTTTTCGGCTGATTGTTGTGCAAACGCAAGCCGCGTGTTGAGATGAAATTCCCGTGCATCAGCCTGCATCTCATCAATCATTCGGCTCATCTGCTTTTCTGAACCGAGACTTGAGAGACCAATAGCCAAGCTTTCAAGGGGATGCACACTTGGTGTGAAGGTGTGGAAACGCCACGCGCCACTATTAGGCAGAATACCTTTCCGTAAGGCGGGAATCAGGCCAGCGCGCACGAGAGAAGATTTGCCGCTGCCCGAAGCTCCAACCACAGCAAGGAAGCCTGTGTTTTCGAGCTGCGTGGCAAGATTTTGAATTTCCTCCGTGCGCCCAAAAAAGAACGGCGCGTCTTCTTCATTGAAGGTGCGTAAACCGCGATAAGGAATGCGGCTCTCTAGCAGCGGGCCTGTCATCAGTGAGCCGTTCAATGACAGGCCATCTAAGGGTTTTGCTTTATCTCCTCAATGGCTTTCTCAATGCCTTCCACAACATTCGTGTAAGCCTCGGCTGGACGCTCCCAATTTTCGATGGGCTTGGCCTCTTTCGGCAGTGCCTGCAATTTACCGAAGGGAGCTCTGTACCAGCGGCAACTGCTCAAGATGATGGGAATCACGCGCGCTTCTCCCTTGGCGTGGCGTTCCATCGCGCGCTTTAGCTCGATGTCATAACAGTAATCCGAAGCGAGAAAGTTGGCGCTGACGAGGAGCAAAATGACTCCGGCTGATTCGAGATGTTCATCAATCGAGTTCTTCCATTCCGTTCCGGCGCTGATATTGCGGTCGTGCCAGCCTTTGATGAGGCCATCACGCTCAAACACGCGCAGATGCTTAACCAACTCTTCTCTAAATTTTTCGTCTAAATGAGCGTAGGAGTAAAAAATTTCGACAGGTTTGTTTGTCGCATCAGACATTGAACGTGTCTCCTTCGAGGCTGCGAAAGGTTGAGTGCAACTGAAGGCCTCGAGCTCCTGGCAACTTCAGAACTCGAGGCGTAAGCAATAATAACTTTTTCAAATCGCGATACGCTCAATCTCGTCAAGACTGATGGTATCGCTCGTGCGGTCGTATAACTTTGTCGTCTGTGAAGAAGCGTGCGCAGCAATTTGCCGCGCCTTCTCTAGCGTCCCGCCATTTTCCAAGTAAGCCGTAATACCGGTGGCGCGAAACGAGTGTGGCGAAATCTCTTCGACAATTCCGGCTTCTTTCGCGCGCCGTTTTACCATCGCCCACGCATCAAAGCGGCTCATTGCATTTTTGGTAAATGCTCTGCCTCTGCCGCCGGCACTACGAAAAAGCGGTGTGTTCTTTTCGTCAACGATGCCGGCCGCGTCGAGATAGGCATCCAGGAAAGCTTCAGCTTTGTGATGAACGGGCACTTCGTGATACTTGCCGCCCTTTTCGTGCAAACGAATGAAGAAACGTTTCCCCTTCGGAAAATAATCTTTCACGCGCATCTTGGTGATGGCCGACACGCGCCCGAAACTATAAACCATCAGGCCAATCAAAGCGCGGTCGCGCAGACCAATTACCGAAGAAGTATCCATCTGCTCGAGAAAACGGCGCATCTCTTCGACGCGAAGGACGGGCGTTTTGCCTTGTTTGATGGAATAACGTGGGCTGCGCACGCTCGACGCCGGATTGAAGGGAATGCTCTGGCCCGTCACTAACCAATCAAACAAACCTCGGATAGCAGCAAGATGCTGCTTCACTGTCACCGGCGAACGTTCCTGCGTGAGCCTTTCGATGTAGGCGGCAACGTGCAGGGGCTCGATGCTAGCGAGGGTCAGGCCGCGCTCGTCGCACCAATGCAGAAACCGGGCGACCGCGTGCGCATAAGCAATCCGGGTGTTCGGGTTCCGAATGTTGGCGGCGAAAAATTCGAGAAAGCGTTTGGAAGTCTTGCGCCCCTCACGCGTGATGAGGTCGGGCAAGGCGAGTGTGCCCGGTCCAGCATCTTTGAGGGGGAGAAGTTCGGCGCTCATCGTGGGCAGTTTACCCACCTGGGACGCCCCTGGCAATGGCCACACATAACTACTTTTATGTGTGACCATTGCCAGAAGTCGTAGAAGCGTATTTAGTGAGAATGTGAGTTTCTCGTTCGAGCAATCTCCTCCAAAGACTGCGGCTTGCTTAATTCATCTTCAATTGTGGCTCGTAAGCTCTTTTCAAATTTCCCCATTCCCCTTGGCGTATAGCTGTAAATAATTACCCGAACGTGGCGAATGTCAAAAGGAATATCTTCTACGGTCTGCGCTATCAAAATAACTGGCTTCCCGAGAGTGTGCGCGATGCCTATTTCATAAAAAACGTTCGGATTTCTTCCTGTGCAATCTGCCACTACCATTTTGGACGCATAAATTGCAGACCAAATATCAGAGATAATTGAGTTGGTAGTGAAAAAATCATCTCCTCTCGCTACCGAAAGATTCAACTCGCCTGCAACACTCTTTATATGGTCCTCATATACAGGCTTCAAATTAGCTAAAAATGGCATCACGACGAAAATATCTGATTTGACCTTAGGTAGGTGTGGCAATCCAAAATGCGGAGTGCAAACCACAGACTGATGCGTGTAGGTCGTTAGCTGTGTCAGACTGATATTCAGCGCCTTCAAGAAGTCCTTTAATAAATCAGTCGGCTTGGCTTCATAAGTATCTGTGACACTTATGAAGCCAATTTTTCTGTAGGCCTTCTAGAAGACTATGAAAAAAGTGGTAATCACCTGAATGGAAACCTTCATAATGAATGTCATAGAGGCGCGTGACCAATCCATCTCTGATAAGTTTTAGAAACTCAAAAGGCCGATGTAATTTCCCCATATTATCTCATTTCTCAGCCACGAAAGCTGTTTGTTCACGAGAAGTGAAAAACTCAGCGAGTCGGCCAAAAACGGCCTCCGTATTTGCTCTAGGTTGAACGATTGCGGCGCGGCCTATGCTCTAGCATCCCTATAAACAGTGGCTTTTCGCCGTGCCTGGTGTTTTGGCGAACTCAATTCGCTTCGACAAACTCGACCAAGCCAAGCTCGCTTGCCAATCTGCTCCGGGCGTCTCTTCGCTCATCGTAGAAGCCGCGACAGCACACATCTTGCCCGTTGATGGATGCCTTGTGACAAATGAAATGCGTGTTGAGTTGCTGGCACTCCTGCAAGATTTCTTCGCGCCGGGCCTCGCTCACCAGCTTGGCATCACTGAAGAGGCACTCATCACAACGTGTTTGTTGAACAAGAAAGGTCGTTGGCACGCGGGGGATTTCGATGCGCGGGCGGCATTGGTCAAGACTCCGACACTTTTGCGTGTCGAGTTTCTGCAATTGGCTGAAGACCAGGGTATGCGCTGGCTGGCATCGCTCAATACGGAAAATGTCAGGTCGAAAATGTCATGACAGTATGCGAGAGCACACTACCCTTAGCGTGATTGCAGAGACGAAATCACGGCGGCAAATTGATTGGGAAATACGCAATCATTTTCGCGACGCCGTAATCCGACAGTCAATTGATTCAAGTGAATAGGGATACCCAATCAATTGGCAGATGCGGCTAGTTGATATGAAAATGCGAAGACTGTCATGAAAAGAAGTTATGATTGCCTCGGGTTATCCTGCTAATAGCCCCTTCATCAAAACAGCGTCAATTGCAGCTTGGGTCCGCCCGGCATGTCTTCCGACAGAGGCTCTGGCTTTTGCTTGAGCGCATCGGCAGCAGGCCCAGCGGGCGCTTCCGGCACAGTTTCAACGAAAGGCTTTTGCACGCTGATCGGCGGCGCAGCGATGATCTCGTGCGCCTTTTCTAGCGCCTCTCTGCGGCGCAGCTTCCAATCCCAACCGCCCATGAAATGCGCCGGTGTGTACCAGCAGCCATATTCCTCCAGGCTCAGCGTATTGCCGTGAATGACAATGGCCGGGATGTGCAGTAGCGTAAATTGCACATAGGCCATGTGTGCGCATTTGGGGTCTACGTCAATCGCGGTGACGTGCAGGTGTTCCTGGTAGTTGATCCCGACATCACGCATCGCCCTGGCGAGCGCGATCACCATTGCGCCTGAGCCGACAGCCGGTTCCTGCGCCGTGATGAAACCGCGCGTCGCAATCCGCTCGCGCAGATCGGCGGTGTCACCGACCGTCATCGCGGCCATCATCTGGCAAATGGCATCCGGCGAAAAGAACTGCCCCGCCCATTTGTTGTGCAATTCGAGATCGTGAAAGGTGCGCCCCAGCACATCGCCGAAATGCTCTTCCAACGCCATGACGACTTCAGCGAGCAACTGCGGGAAGATGTCCACTCCGCGCGCTCATAGGCTCTGACGATTTGCAGATAACGCTCTTCGCGCTTTGTCGTATTGGGCTTTGTCTACCGCATTGCTGAAGGTAATGGCGGCCATTTCACAGAAGTCTGCAAACACCCGCCACACACCGTGCCGATAGGCCAGCTTGTTGAACAGCTTGACCAGCTCCTTTTGATGATCGAGCGCGGGCGGCAGCTTCTTGCCAGGTGGCGGGCGCGCATGGTCATTGAAATCAAGTTCATTGAACGTCTGCGCCTGCATCGCCTCACCCTTTCCCAAATGGCTAAACGGCGCACCTTACACATAATCCTGCTGCTCGCAAAGGTTAATTTGACGCCGCGTGCGAGGCCTGTTGCGCCCGCTACCAAGCCCTATTTGACGGTCAGCACCTCGTCCAGCCGCGTGGTGAAGCGCCGCGAGCGCCGTTGCTGCTTCATGCGCCAGCGTCCCTTGATC
>ENA-OOOU01000012-OOOU01000012.1-human-oral-metagenome-genome-assembly--contig:-NODE-12-length-10138-cov-15.672760_pt1 | contig 10138 bp, 7 predicted proteins | sample MGYA00245293_ERZ501128 | MGnify/ENA primary metagenome ERZ501128 (study PRJEB25959, sample SAMN05335049) | human oral metagenome | host: human-associated | place: USA: California | collected 2014-05-17...
GATAAGACCTCGCTTTCGGGGAATTTGCTGACCGTATTCTCCGGAACCCCGAACACCGCCGCGGCGACGTCGCGCGGCGTATCGGCTATCCATTCCGAAATTCCTATCTCCTCGTAAACGCCGTCATACAGTCGCTTCGGGCCGGTGTTGTTCCGAGGGTCGGCATACATCACATTCAGGTAGGAAGGGTTAAAGAAGTTCAAGCTCTTCTGGACGATATAGACAGGGTTTCTGACGGCGGTTCCGCCATTCGTTTTATCATTGGAGATTATGGATCGGGAAAGACCTTTTTTCTTTACCTGGTAAAGACAATAGCCATGGAAAAAGGACTGGTATCCGCGCAGGCCGACATGACGCCAGACCGCCGTATACACGCTACCGGCGGGCAGGCAAGAAACCTTTATGCCGAGCTTATGCGTAATCTGTCCACCCGTACGAAATGGGATGGCGGGGCTTTGCCGAGTGTCGTCGAAAGGTTTGTCGGTACCGCGGTTCAGGAATCGAAAGAGAACGGTAACCGAGTCGAATCGATTATCCAGGACAGGCTGCAAAAGCTTTCCGAGATGGTAGGCGGCTATGATTTCGCCGAGGTTGTCGCTGCATACTGGAAAGGTCACGATACGGATAACGAGCAGTTGAAATCCGATGCCGTAAGATGGCTCCGTGGGGAATTCTCTACTCGTACAGATGCCAGAAATGCCCTTGGGGTCAGAACCATAGTCGATGATTCTAACGTCTATGATTATTTGAAGCTGATGGCGCTTTTTATAAGACTGTCCGGATACAAAGGACTTATCATTGGGCTTGACGAGATGGTGAATCTCTACAAGCTTTCAAACACCAAAGCACGGAATTCGAATTACGAGCAGATACTTCGTATCCTGAACGACAGCCTGCAGGGTATGGCGGGCGGCCTGGGATTCCTGATGAGCGGCACGCCTGAATTTCTTATGGATACGAGAAGAGGGCTATACAGTTACGAGGCGCTCCAGTCGCGACTTGCGGAAAACGTATTCGCCACAGCCGTAGACATCGTCGACTATAATAACCCGGTTCTTAGATTGGCGAACCTGTCTCCAGAAGATCTCTATTTGCTTTTGTGCAATATCCGGCACGTCTTCGCAGAGGGGGAGCCCGATAAATATCTGGTTCCAGACGAAGCACTTAAATCATTCATGGCTCATTGCTCGAACCGCATTGGCGACGCATACTTCAGGACTCCGAGGAATACAGTCAAGGCATTCGTCGACATGCTATCGGTGCTCGACCAGAATTCTCATATCACCTGGGACAGGCTGGTAGAGGATATAAATATCGACTCGGACAGTAACCCGGACCTTGAACCTCTGCCGTACGGGGATAACGATGAGGAAGAAGGCGGTCCTGACGGCTCTATGGGAGAAGGAGACGTTGACGATGACCTCAAAACCTTCAAGCTCTGACGACGCGAATACCGACGGATCCAATTCATTCGCTTTACTGCATACCAAGGTTCAGAGCTGGATTTACAAGCAGGGTTGGAAACAGCTGCGCCCTATTCAGGCCGAGGCAATAAAACCCATACTAGCAGCTGATACAGACGTCATAATTGCCTCGCCTACCGCAAGCGGGAAAACAGAAGCTGCATTCCTTCCTATATGCTCGAATATCATCGAAGATCCGAGCCAGAGTATCAAAGTGTTGTATGTTGCGCCGCTGAAGGCACTGATAAACGACCAGTACGACAGGATATCTGGCTTGTGCGAACAGCTAGATATCAAAGTAAGTAAGTGGCATGGCGACGTGCCTCAGGGAAGAAAGCAGGACCTGCTCAAGAATCCTGCCGGTATTCTGCTTATAACTCCCGAATCACTGGAAGCGATATTTTGTAACCGTGGTCCGGAAGTGGCCCGTATTTTCTCTCATCTTACGTATGTAATCATCGATGAGCTTCACTCTTTCATCGGGCTCGAGCGCGGCCGGCAATTACAATCGTTGCTGCACAGGGTCGAGCAATTTATACGAAGGCGCGTCCCCAGAATAGGGCTTAGTGCAACCTTGGGTGATATGAAGATTGCCGAGGAATATCTGCGCCCCGCAAATGTCTACCCGTTCAAATTAATAACTTCCAAGAATGATCAGGAAATTAAGCTCCAGCTCAGGGGATATAAGGTGAAGCCAGTGGCTATCCGCAAGAAGTCCGATGATAAAGGCGGTACTTCGAATGAAGCGGAGCAGGGTGATACTCATGAACTATGCGGCGACCTGTTCAGGATTTTGAGAGGAAGCTCGAATTTGATTTTCGCAAATAGCAGATCTCAAGTCGAAGAATGCTCGGACCTTTTGAGACGCATGAGCGAATCCGAACATTTGCCCAATGAATTCTTTCCTCACCACGGAAGCCTCTCCAAAGAAATTCGGGAAGAAGTTGAAATACGGCTCAAGAATAAATCCATGCCTCTGAATGCTGTCTGTACTACTACCCTCGAAATGGGGATCGACATAGGAAGCGTAACGAGCATAGCACAGGTAGGGCCTCCTCCGTCTGTCGCGAGCATGCGCCAGAGGCTAGGCCGTTCCGGCAGAAGAGGCGAGGCGGCAGTTTTGCGTCTCTTCATTCAGGAAGATGAAATTACGGAGAATATGTGGCCGCAGGACCGTTTGAGGGAAGACCTAGTTCAATCGATTGCGATGGTGGAGCTGCTTCTGGAGAGATGGTGCGAGCCGCCAATCTCGGAGCGTCTTCATTTATCGACGCTAGTTCAGCAAGTGATGTCCACAATAACTCAGCTGGGAGGCGTAAAGGCATATGAGGCGTGGACATTGTTGTGCGAGAGTGGCCCCTTTAGAAACGTAAGCCAGGAGATGTTTGTCAACCTCCTTCGCAGTCTCGGCAAAAATGACTTAATAGCCCAGATGTCGGACGGGACTTTAATCCTCGGAATGAAAGGAGAGAGGATAGTTAATCATTACAATTTTTACACAGCGTTCAATACATATGACGAATACATACTCATGGCGGAAGGAAAGAACATCGGCAAAATACCGATCAATTATCCACTTATCGAGGGGATATATATTATTTTTGCCGGCAGGAGATGGAAGGTCGTTGAAATCGATCAAGAGGGAAAGGTTATAATGCTGGAGCGTGCAAAAGGAGGCCATGCTCCCAGATTCATCGGCGCAGGTGTTGAAGGGATACACGACACGGTAAGACAAAAAATGCATGAGATTTATAAGTCTCCATACGTACCTCAATATCTAGACCGCCGGGCAGTCGCCTTGCTTAAAGAAGCGAGAGAGAATTTCTATAGATTCGATCTGGCCGAACGATGGTACATCACTCACGGGAAAGACGTAATAGCATTTCTTTGGAGGGGAAGCAAATTGAATAATACCTTTGGGGCCTTGTTTAATTCAAAGGAAGTGGAGGTTCTTCAGGCCGGGTTTGCTACGGTTCTATCTAATCTCGGCGAAGAAAGGTTTCTCGATTTAATCGAAGAAATTATTTACGATGATGAAATAACCGAGATTGAATTGGCCGAGATGGTTAAAAATAAAGCCTGTGAAAAGTATGACCTCTATCTCTCCGAAGAATTACTCAGTGCTGAATATGCCGCCCGGAGACTCGACATTAAAAGAACCAAAGAGCTTCTTACAGGGCTTCTCGGTCACGCATGAGGTGAGATCCTTAGGGCGACTATCTGTACTAGTAAAACTCGAGCGTGTAATCGGGAAGGGCTGGATTGTTGGGAGAGTCGAGGCCTTCGACGGGGTAGCCGAGGCTCGATTCGGCGTCGGGCCCTTTGCGGAGGGACCTGTTCTCGAACGTTATCTCGATGGTCATCGGGGTGCCGTTCCCGTCGGTGACGCTGAAGTTGTTGACGTGGACGTGGACGATGTCGAGCTCCTGTTTCAGCTCCCTGATGCAGTAATCCATGACTTCCGGGAACGAGATAACGTGATGAAACTCGATCACGAGGCCGGTTATGCGGGGGTAGTAATCCGTGAGCCCGGAGAGGACGCTGTATTCCCAGCCCTCGATGTCCATTTTTATGAAGACCGGTTTGTCCCCGGGAATCCTCGAGAATATCTTCCTGAAATCGGAGCTTCCGGGGCCTGTCCCTACCTTTTCGGCATAGTGTTTTTTCCGGCCGGAGAAAAATCTCCTGTACTTGAACGGGAGGGTTATTTTCGGCATGTCGAGAGGCTCGAGTCCCCCGGCCCAGGCTTTCGCATGGAGGTATGCGGGTTTAAAGAACTCATCGAAGCCGATAGTATGGTCGTAGCAGTGGACGGCGCATCGCGTCATCCTGTGAAATCCCTCCTCGAATGTCCAGTTGTGCTCGACGCCGAGCCCGACGAGGACAGCTGCCCTGCGGACGGCCGTTTCCGTTACGACGTACCCGCCGTCGTTTTGTGCGCCGAGCCTTATAAGGTCGCCGCGGTGTCTCGGCTTCCATGCGAGCGGGAGGCGCGCTGTGCGGCGGCGTTCCGCGGCGTTTTCTTTCGTGACGGCTGAAATATCCAGTTTGAAACCTCGGGCCCGGAAAAGAGCCTTAATATATGAGAGAATATTTTTCACAAACGAATCGAAATCGTCAATAAAAGTGTATATATCTTATGACCCGGTTGTAAATCTCTATTCTGATTCAAGGAGGATTCGAACATGGCAAAATCGGCGAAGGCAAAATCCAGGGGGAAGGCCGGGAAGAAGCAGGGGAAGTCCGGAGGGCTCCGGTTTACATACGACCTCGAGGGGCAGAAGCCGGCTGTCTGGAAGGCGGGGAACTCGAAGGAAGTCTCCGTGAGGGAGCTTCCGATATCGAAAGGCGTCGCGGGCGTTTCGATGCGTCTCAAACCGGGAGGCATAAGGGAGCTTCACTGGCACGCCATAGCGGCCGAGTGGGGCTTTTTCATAACCGGAAAGGGGCGGGTGACGGTCGTCAATCCCCAAGGGCAATGGGACACGCAGGAGTACGGGCCGGGGGATATATTCTTCGTCCCGCAGGGGTACGCCCACTACATAGAAAATATCGGGGCCGACGAATGTCATTTTCTCCTCGCGTTCAATAACGGGGAATTCAACGAGTTCAGCACTTTCAGCATCACCGAATGGATAGCGCAGACGCCGAAAGAGGTGCTCGCCAAGAACTTCGGGCTGCCGGCGGAGGTCTTCGATAAGTTCCCCGGAAAGGAGGTGTACATGGCCCTCGGCGCGCCGCCGGGTAAAAAAACACTTTCGCAGGGCGGGAAGCTCGACACGCCGAGGCTGAGCCACAAGTTTCAGCTGAGGGCGCAGGAGGGGAAGGTGTATTCCGGGGGCACGGTCAAAATGGCTACAATCGACAACTTCCCGGCGTCTGACGTTATGGCGGGCGCGCTGATGACGCTCAAGCCGGGCGCTCTCCGGGAGATGCACTGGCACCCGAACGCCAACGAGTGGGGATACGTTTTGAAGGGCGACGTCGGGATCACGCTCTTCGCCGCCGACGCGGGGTCGAGCACGGAGAAGGTAAAGCCCGGCGGGGTCTTCTACATACCGATGGGCTGCGGGCATTATCTGGAGAACGTCGGAAAAGAGGAAGCCGAGATGCTGCTCGTGTTCGATAACGGCGTTTACGAGGAGATAGGAATTTCGGAATGGATAGCCGATACGCCGCGCGACGTCGCCGCGGCGGTGTTCGGGGTTCCGGAGAATACGGTCAGCAAATTCCCCGAAAGCGAGGTCTTCATATCCGGCGGAAAGCGCTGACGTCGAAAACCCGGCGGCGTGATGCGATCACGCCCCGGGCGTAATCAGGGCTGGCTTATCTCGTACCATATATTCTTCTGGTAGCCCTGGGAGTCGACCTCGGAGAGCTGCTTTCCGGCGACCGGCGCCGCGCCGTCGCACTTCCAGTCGTAAACGGTCGAATGGCCGGTTACGTACATCGGGATGAAGTCGGAGCCCGCATTCTCCTTGCAGTATTCGTTCATGCCTCCCGTAGGCTCCTTCCGGACGTCGGCCTTCGATTCGCAGGGGAGATTCGCCCCGACGTTGCACGCGAAGACCTTGCCGTCCATGCAGCGCCAGTAGGTGCCGTTTTTGAACATGTCGAGCGGGGTCGATTCAGGGGAGCCGAACGCTTTTTTAAGCCCTACGGCTATCGACTCCGGGACTTTGGGGCCTGTGTAATCCGCGCCTGGAGAGTCTACCGTCCCCACCGCCTTGCAATAAGCGAACGGGTTTTCAAAAGTCTTTCCGGCTTCGGGGGATTTGTCTCCCGCCGTGCACGCGGCTGCTGTGAATACGAGTAATACGGGTATAAACAGGAAAAGGCTCCATGCTTTTTTCATTTCGCTATCCTCCGGGTCGCCCTGCACCGGGACATCCGCTGCCGGGCAGGGGCGTTACGAAAATTATATATCAGGGCCGCGGTTTTGGCAGTACCGCATTTTCATATCTATGAGACGGCGGAGTCTTGTTGCACGCGACGGAGCTTTGTGTAGTTTATAGTTGTATGCGTATTTCGCAGGCGATCCATGATTAACTCGATCCCGCTGAGCTGGTACAGGAGCCGTAAGCTCTTCATCGACCTCCGAAGCATTCCGCTTCCGCTCTCGAAATTCGACTGGGTATACACGGGCGGGGTGCCGTTTGGAAGCGGCTTCGAGGAGATTTACGAGGAGCTTAGCTCACGGTTCGGCGACAGGTTCCTCGTACGGGGATGCTCTCCGGAGATAGCCGCGTTCCTTAAAGGGGAGGGCTCGGGGGCTGTCGCGACGGGCTCAGAAGCCGTGATAACCTTACAGGGCTGGAAGCCGGGCGCTTCGCTCCGCGAGCTTTGCCGGCGCGGCCTGAGGCACGGCTGGATAACGGAGGCCGATTCTTCATCCGATAACCTGAAGAGGCTCGACGCGCTCAGGTCCCGGACGCCCTACGGCTCGAAGCCATTCCTCAAATATCTCTTCCGCACCGGACTCGACGACGACATGAGATGCTTCGTTCATTCCGGCGGCGACGGCAGGTGGCTCGGGGCGGTGACAGTCTCGAAGACAGCGCATGCCTCGGCGCACGTCGAGACGATGCTGAGATCGCGCGCCACGCCCGCGGCGTTATGGAGGCGCTTTTCGAGCATGCGATACGCACGCTCGGCCGGGACGGATACGGGGAGCTCAGCCTCGGCGAGGTGCCGTTCGTTCTTCCGGAGGAAGGTGCAAAATCCCTCAAGGAAAGGCTCCTCTTCGGCTCTGGGCATCTCCTCCGCTTCGCCTACGATTACAAGAGCCTCTTCCGTTTTAAGGACAAGTTCGGCCCTGCCTGGAGGCCTGTGTACATGTGCGGGGGGCGCGACGTTTCATTCCGGGCGCTCGCGGACCTGTTTATAAAAACAGGGTACTGCAGCCTCTCGGGGGCAGAGCTCGTGTCGGGTTTCAAGAGACTCGCGTTATCCCCTTTCAAGACCTTACATAATCACTTAGGGCGGTAAGCCGCACATATTTCTGTAATAGTTTCAACTATTATTCAAGCCGGATGTTGTGTAATATAAGAATTCCGGAATCAACTCAATTCATTGTAGTGAGTTGCGCTTTCTATTTCAAGTATTATATTAAAATATTTTAATGTGATGCTATAATGATTTCGAAATACGTACGGAGGTCGGAATCCATTCCGGCGATTTAAATGTATACAAAGAAACCGAGTTTTAAATATCGAAAGTCTAAAGCGTGCTTTAATATTCAGACGGCTGTATAAAGACGATTGTAAATCCATGGCCTCTAATTAAGGTAATACGGCATGCGTTCGTCTAAAACATCCCGGCATCAAAACATTAATTTCCCGGACGGCTTTGTGGCCGCTCTTGAAAGGAGACCCTTTGTGTCATGGGGGCATAAGGTTATATTAGTGTATAATTACAGGTCTAAGCGATTAAAATCCGCCGGTCAAGCATGTTCCAGCTCACATTCATAGCCTACGTGGTTTTCATAATTGCCGCGACTCTGGTCCCCGAAGCCGGTATGGGGGTTACGGTGTATAAGGACAAGGTCGTGCACATGATAGCGTACTTTGCCATGGGCGTCCTCGCCTGGGTGGCGGTTGCTACGATGTGGAGAAGGCTCTATCTTCTTTTCTTCTCGGTCGTTCTCGGTATAGCCCTCGAGTTCCTTCAGGAATTCGTTCCGGGCAGGTCAATGGACGCCGCCGACGCGGCGGCGAATGCGGCTGGGGTCGTGCTGGCGTATCTAGTCTGCAGGTTCTGCGAGCTCTACGTCGGCTGGGGGACTTACGGGGTCAAAAACGTGGAAGAGACCGGCCCGGAGAGACCAAATGAATATAAAATTCTGCAGCGCATCCGGGTCATGTGATTGAAACGCGACGGCGCGGCGCAGGTTTGAAAGACGGGAGATATTATATACGAACAAATACGGCTTTGCTCGACTGTCCGGGATGTAAAACAGTTCGGAGTCCGCCTCGCCGGAGGCTGCGCCCCAGCCGAGGAATCACCAGGGCTGAAATCTATTCTCAAGGCCCCTGATTCACTATCGTGGTGAGTTTCTGAATATCGCCGCCGTCAAGTCCTCTACCGCGCGAAATCGATTCGCGGTTTTAATTGAGGTCGTAAATGATCGCCGATATCTCGCCCTCGTCGTTAAAGACCTCGATCGCCTCGGCTATCGACTCGAGCTCTCCTATATCGTTAACGTAGAGCGCATAAACCAGGCGCCGCCCGCTCTTCGCGTCTATGTAGCCTGCAAAAACCTGGGCCTTGAAAAATGTACCCAGCACGGTCGTGCCCGTCTTCGCATAGACCCTTCCAATAGCGGGCTCTATGACGGGGTTCGGCGGATCCACTCCGACAGCGGCGAGTGAGCCGTCCACGCCGAGTATCGGAAACGAATTGAAGTAAGACGCGAATACGTCCCTGCTCCCCATCTCTCTTAAGAGCTTCACGGTGGCCGACGGAGTAGCCTGGCTGTCGGGGCTTCCGCTCCCGTTCGTCGGAAAATTAAAGTCGGAGTCGTTTATACCGAAGTCGTTGATCAGCGTTTCCCTTTCGGCGGCCAGCGCTGTGTCTATGGTCCTCGCGCCCTGCGTGAGACCGAACAGCATCAGGCTCAGGTTCGCGCCAAGGTTGTGGCTGACTTTGAGGATCAGCTTGGAATATTCCGAATAGGGAAGCGAAACGAACTCGGCCACCTTATCGTCGGCGGCATAAGAATTCTGAGGCGGCAGCTTCTCGGCCGGATTCACGGCGATCGTTTCGGCCGTGACTTCCACTCCCGCTCTCTCGAGCGCTTCTATGAGGACTATGCGTGCGTAGGACGCAGGGTCCTGTATGCTTAAAGTCCGTACGAGCGTGTCCACGCCCGGGAGCGCGGGTTTGTAGCCGGCCGGTATCTGTCCCGTTACAGTGCCCTTGCAGCCCGGCGTACCTATGCAGCCCGGAATTTCGCTGCCAGTGAAAGTCAGCTGCAGCTGTCCGTCTGCCGGGCCCGTCGTAACGTTGGCTTCGACGCCGAAAGCGGCCGACTTGGGTCGCCAGTCGACTATCGCCGGCTGGCCGGGCTCGGTAGGAATTATCGTGATGTCGACGAGGTTATCGTTGATTAACATCGGCGTGATGAGAACGTTTCCATTGGGAACCCTGAAGAGATCGAACAGCCTGTCGTCCACGATCACGTCCCCGTCAACGACCGTAATCCCCGAAGCAGCGACCTCCGCCGCAAGCTCGTCTATGCCCTGAAGCGGGTCGGGCTCGGTCAGAATGGCGCTGCCCAGCGAATTGGCCTCCGTATGATCGAAGCTCGTGAAGGCCACGGTGCCCTGGGGCGTATTCCTACCGCCCATCGTCAGGTCCCCGTCCGCGACGAGTATCAAGTCCCCTGCAAGCACCCCTTCGGTTATATCCCCCTGCCTGTAGATCGGGGTTTTGAAGGTATGATCTGAGCCGAGTTCGTTAAGGGCGAGCCCGACGGAATAGGTCTTCCTGACGGAGCCCGTGAAAGCGAGGAGGTTCGGATTCAGGTCGTAAATCGCTTCCCCGGTTTCGAAATCGATAACCCTGAGGCACCATGTAGCGTCCGCATATCTGGGTTTCTGCATAACTGCCAGAATTCCGTCGGGGATAGGTTCCACTTCCTTGTTGTTGCCGTTACAGCCCCCCATGGAAAAAAA
>ENA-OOOU01000013-OOOU01000013.1-human-oral-metagenome-genome-assembly--contig:-NODE-13-length-10118-cov-2.816535_pt1 | contig 10118 bp, 10 predicted proteins | sample MGYA00245293_ERZ501128 | MGnify/ENA primary metagenome ERZ501128 (study PRJEB25959, sample SAMN05335049) | human oral metagenome | host: human-associated | place: USA: California | collected 2014-05-17...
ACAAGCCTTGATCGACGCGCTCACGACTGCTGGCAAGCCAGCCAACGTGCGGTTGATGGGCAATGTGGATGATGGGCAAAAGAACGGCCTGCTCCACAGCTGCGACGTGTTTTGCCTTGCCTCACGCGAGCGGACCGAAGCCTTTGGCATGGTGCTGCTTGAAGCCATGCAGCATGCCAAGCCGTGCATCGTATCGGCGCTGCCAGGTTCAGGCATGCCTTGGGTACTGGAAACCGCTGGCGCGGGCCTGCAAGCCCCTGTCGAAGACGTTGCGGCCTGGGCAAATGCTATCCAGCAGATGCAAAACAGCCCCACCCAACGCTCGCACTGGGGCATGACAGGGCAACGCGCCTTGCAGACACATTTCTCCATTGCGGCTTGCGAGCAACGCGTTTCCGACCAATACGCACTGGCGGCGCCCGAGACCGACCATTACCGTGGTAGCCGAAAAGACATGCTCATCGTCATCCCAGCCCGCAATGAAGCAGCCACGATCGGCACATTGCTTGCAGCCCTCAGAGCAAAGGGCTGGCACGACATCGTCGTCATCAACGACCAAAGCACTGACGATACGGGCGCCATCGCGCATGCAGCCGGCGCACGAGTGCTCAACCCGACATTACCCATGGGCGCCTGGGGCGGAATGCAGGCAGGCATTTGCTATGCGATCCGGCATGGATACCAAGCCGTCATCACCATGGACGCCGACGGCCAGCACGAAGTGGACGAAATCCCGACGCTGCTCCAGGCGCGCGATCAGGCCGACCTTGTTGTCGGAGCCTTCCCCGAACGGGCAAGCCGCATGCGCCAGCTTGCGTGGCGGTGGTTTCAGCAACTGGCGGGCTTTGATCTGCGCGACCTGACCTCCGGCTTTCGGCTGTACAACCACAAAGCCATGAAGACACTTGCGTCGCGTGAAGCCACGTTGCTCGACTACCAGGACCTGGGCGCGCTGTTGCTGGTGCGCCGCGCAGGCCTGACGATCACCGAAGTCCCCGTGTCCATGAATTTGCGCGCTGTGGGGACATCACGGATTTTCAATTCGTGGTTCAACGTGGGCAAATACATGATTGCCACCACCCTGCTCTGCCTCGCGCAGTGGAAAGTGCGCAGAGAGCAATCAGTGCGCAAGTAAAAGCGGGATACGCACGCGGCGCGGCCACGCGGTGCCGATGCTGTGCTGAAGGCACCACCAATTTTGCAAGCCGTGTGATGAGGTGGGAGCACGACACCCCTGCGCCTTGCCAACCGCGCCGGAGCGCGCTTCCACACCCAAATCTGCGCTACCGCAGGCCTTGGCACGCAACCTGCCAAAGACGCAAACTACCGACGAAAGGCACTCATCTTCCGTCTGAGCGCGCTTGCCACGGGTGACAATCTGCATTAGATTTTGTCTGAAATTTACATTGAATTTACATTGCAAGTCCAGCCGAACAGCCCCGGCTCGCCGTAGTGCTGCCCCGTTGCTGAACCTATTGCCCCGCAAGATGAAAAACATAACTACTCAAATCAGGTCAGCGTGGAGATCGATAATATTTTTATCGATCACGTCGACTGCCATTTCTTTTGGAGCAGCCCACGCCCAGCAAGTATTGCAACTGGTTCCTGGGAAGCCGCACTCAGAAACAATGGCAACCACCGCACTGAATACCAAGCCGGGCGAATCCTTGCGCATAGAAAACCTGAAAATTAACGACGAAGCCCCCTCAGTTGTTAATCTGGAACTTCGCCGTTCTGAAGCTGTTAGTAGCGGCACGCAATATATCGTCGTCGATGACAAGGGATCGCGCATTTTTCCCCTCGCTACCGCAGCTCACTTTATTGGCAACCTGCAAAACCAACCAGACAGCCAAGCTTTTGTGACGGTATCTTCTGATGGAGAAATCCGGGCCATCATTCACCAAGGCGATGACACGCTGATCAACGAATTGCTGCCTGAACGCAGCGCAGGCGGAGGAAAAGCCGTTTCGCGCCTGATCGACCATCAAAAAGACTTTGTCAACCGAGAATTTTCGTGTGGCGTAACGCCTACCTTTCTGAGAACCGATCCCGTTCAACGCCAAGTTGGTATTGAAGAGCTATTAAAAGCTGGCAGGAAAAATTCTCAAGAAATTCTTACAGAGAAGGCTGGTAGCCCACGGCGCGCGGACATTATTATCGACAGTGACTACGAGCTTTATCAGAAATTTGGGACTGAATCGGCCACCTTTAACTATATTACCAATCTGCTCACCTATATTAGCAGCAGATACCAAGCCGAAGTTGCTACCCGATTTAATCTTTAAGCAGATTATCGTACGCACCACTTCTGCCGACCCCTGGAGTACAACTTCATCCACCAACGTCATGCTGAATGAACTCCAGCGTTTTGGAACGCTGGGGTAAATGCATCGGTCACTCGTCATCACGTCCACCTAATGAGCGGTAAAGCTGTGGGCGGCGGTATTGCCTATGTGGGCAGCCTGTCCAGCCCCACCATTGCCTACGGCGTGAGCGCGGGTCTGTCTGGCACCTTCAATGCCTCAAACCCCCAAGTCATCTGGGATTCCATCGTGGTGGCCCACGAAATTGGGCACGCGTTTGGCAGCTCGCACACCCACACCTATGACAACCCCTTCATCGCCCCGTCGCCCAACACAGGCGGGGCCATTGACTGCTGCTATTCGGACAATGCCACCGGCCAGTGCGGCGTAGCACTAGGGGGCGCTGGACGTTATGGGAATCTGCCGGGCACATCCTCAATCACTGGAGGTGGAGCGGGCCAAAGAAACGGCACCATCATGAGTTACTGCCACCTGCTCAGTGGCGGCATGGGCAATCTTGCATGGACTTTCGGAACCGATCACCCCTATGGCGTGAACCCAGGGCGGGTGCCTACCGTAATGTCCAACCAAGCCCAGTCAAAGTTGCCGCTGGACACATCCGGCACCTTCGACCTGACGGTGAGCAAGTCGGGCTCAGGTACCGTGACAAGTTCTCCTGCCGGGATTAACTGCGGAACTGACTGCACTGAATCTTTGGCCAGCGGGACGGTCGTTACGCTCACTGCAGCACCTGGCACGGGCTACAGTTTTTCAGGATGGTCGGGAGATTGTTCTGGAACCGGTACATGCACCGTGACCATGAACTCCGCCAAGAACGTTATCGCCAACTTCACAGCAACCCCCACAGGCTTGCTATCGATAGCGAAAATCGGGACTGGGACCGGCACCGTGACACGAACGGGCGGCGCCATCAACTGCGGAAGCACCTGCACGGAATCTCTGACACCCGGATCCGCCGTAACCCTGACGGCCAGCGCCGCTGCGGGGAGCACCTTTGTAGGCTGGAGCGGAGGAACATGCACCGGGAGCGGCTCGTGCGCGTTCACCTTGAATGCCAACACCACGGTCAACGCCCAATTCAACCTGAATGCTGGCGGACGCACCTCCACGCCTTTGCTCCAATCAGATCGTTCTGGCGTCAGCGGCTCGATGCAGTATTACTCTGTCAATGTACCTGCAGGAGCCAGAAATCTGAGAATTCAGATTAGTGGTGGCTCTGGTGATGCTGATTTATATGTCGAGCTGGGGCAGACACCAACCTTGTCTTCGTACGACTGCGCTCTCGCCAGGTTGGAAATTACGAGTCATGTGACTTTCCGAATCCAACACCGGGAACGTACTACATCATGTTGTACGGATATACCGAATTCAGCGGAGTTACGCTAGCCGCGAGTTATCAGAATCGTATTGTCGACATTACCCCCATTATCCAACTCCTCCTCGAATGAGGTTTATAAAATGAAAATCATTTCTCGAATCACTGCTGCATCCATCCTCGTGCTGCTCGCCTGCACTGCGCACGCGGGTTCGTCGTCGGGCAAGGTAACGACGATGTTGATCAATTCAAGTAATTTTCTGTTCTTCACTGCCGGTGTCAAATCAGGCTCGCCAGCATGCGGAAACAACAATGAATGGGCCATCAACTTGGCCACTGCACAGGGTAAGACGGTGTATGCGCTGCTGCTCGCAGCGCAAGCACAAGATAAAACTGTGGTTATTGCAGGGAATAACACGTGCAATAACTGGGGCGATCGCGAGGACGTTCTGTACGCGAGCTCGCTCTGACATCATGCTCAATCCGACACGAAAATACAGTCTGTCTTGGTTGTGCGGGCAATCAACCAAACGATATGTCAGTCTGAGTTTGGCGGATCTGCGTTTTGTTGAGGCTGGTTGTAGTCAGTGCCTTGCGCGTTAACATCTCGCGGTCGTGCGATTCGTTAATAGTCGCAGCAAGGCGAGCTTGCCAGCGAGATTCGAATGGTCATTCGGCCAGACGGTTGCGGCCTACGGGACCCAGGAGATTGGTTGCTCTGGCTCCACAGGCTCATGGAACGGTACTTCTTGTCTGGCGCCCCGTTCACGCCCCGATGCTTCCCCGAATTACGTTGCGTATTCGGGTTGCAACTGAACGCAACTTTATATGAGGAATCATCAGCCCTGCCAGCGCCGCCCGCTTGGGCTCGTCAAACTGTGCGGGCGCACTTGCTTGGTGATGGTCGTTACGCTCTTTGCTGAAACATAGGGGTGTTTAATCGACTCCCCGTGAATCTCGCCGCAAGTTGTTTTCCAAGCGTCTGAGAAGGACTTTCAATCAGAACGTGTAGCAACCATGACAGGAACAGACAGGTAGCAGTGACAATCAGGAGGGACGACCAAGCCTTAAATCCCATATCAAGCATAATTCGGAGCGCAACATATCCAGCGACACCATGAATGACGTATAGCGGATAGCTAATGTCAGCAAGGAAATTAAATACACGATTTGATTTGAATAGGTTCGGGAATGAGTACGAAAATGCAAACGTCAGAAGTGCGAATGCATAGCTCCAAGCCACTCCGAGGTTCTGCGAGTATGGCCCTGCCCATCAGTGAATGCAGAACATTGCGAACAATCCTCCGATACCGAGATATGCCTTGTTGGCATCAATCTTTCCACGATAGAGGTAATGAAACAGCACGCCGATGAACATGTAGATGACGTACTGCGATACGTTCATGTATGTCATCGCAAGCTGCCAAGCAGATGCGTTTGTGTTGCCCCAAACTGGGATTAGCCGGTTAAGGTAGAGCGCGAACGCGAAGAGAGCCACCGGGGCGAAGAACACTTTCAGGGACTGCTGCCGGAACCAAACGATCAATAACGCGCATACGACATAGAACTTCATCTCGATTTCCAGCGTCCATACGATGCCATCAATTCCCCTTGACCACATGATGTCCCGGATTCCGGGGATGTAGTGAATCAGTACTTCTCGAGCGCTGAACGGCCATTCTTTTGAGAAGTATTTGCTGCTTATCAGTATCGCCAAAAGGGTGACACTAAAGCCAACAAAATAGGTAGGCATAATTCTCAGGATTCGATTGATTGAGAAGCCAACCCAACTCATTTTTTGAAGCGAAAAAGGAATAACGAATCCACTGATAATAAAAAACAGAGCTACACCATAAGCTCCCCAATTAAATATCGGAAACATATGAAGCCACGATATGTATCCCGGTATCGCATGGGTCTCTAACGGGAGGGCTGGGGCGTTCGTAAGGGCTTCGACTGCTGCGCGACTTGACCAGAAAACGCCGTAGTAGTGTGAGATGACGACCGCCAGCGCCGCAAATCCGCGTAAAGTGTTGGCAAAGTCGATTCTTGAATTTCCCTGCATACTGCCTCTCTGTCGTTCTTCGTTGTGGCAAGCGGGGCATTCTCTCATGCGAATTCGGGCGGTCACGCCTTTTGGGGACGTGGTTCGTCAGTAGCTCCAGCTTGAAAAGATCAACGCCACAGTACTCGAAACCTATCGCGTTGAATGTGCGGCGCAAGTCATTCGGCCGTGACCTTGCTGCCCGCAGCTTCGCTGACCTAGCCCATTGTGTCGTGTGGATAGGCTATTTGATTCTTTTGGCCGGCGCACCAACATAAACACCTGCTCGTCGACGTTCCTGACCACGACGGAGCCCGCGCCAATTGTGATTCCGTCGCCAACCACGATGCGATCAATGACAACGGCGCCAGCACCCACCATGGAGTGACAACCGACTCGGCTGCGTCCAGCAACCGTTGAGTTGACGGAGATGTGAGCATAGTCACCTACGATGGCTTCGTGCTCCACCAAGGCACCTGTGTTCACGATACACCCGCGTCCAATCTTGGCCATGGGACCCACGTGGGCATGGTGTCCGATGAAACTGCCTGGATCGATGGAACTCCCGACACCCACGGTCGCAGACGGGGAAACCAATGTCACCAACTCCCACCCAAGGGTGGCAATCTCGCTGCATTGGGCAAGACGTGTTTTGGAGTCGCCAGATGCAGCAAAGGCATGCAGTCTTTGACCGGGAAAACCGTCGACATTGCGAACGACGACATGTCCCAAGAAGTTCTCACCCGGTTGCGCACTGGCCTCTATAAAAAGCAGGTCTTGATATCCACATGCTAACGCCAGATCCCCAACACTTCGTGCATGCCCCCCAAAACCAAAAATAGCAAGCTTCTTTCTCATAGGCGAGATTGCGCTCGAACCGCAATTTTTTCCAAGACGTCTACATGCTCTCGCACCACATCAGACCAGGTGCGGCCACTCAAGGCTTGGTATGCGACCTTTTGAACTTCCAACAATTTCTGCCGATTATGGACTGCCCATTCAATCCGGTTAGCGCAGTCTTTCCAGCTATAGGGGTCGAAAAATGTCAGCCGACTCAGTTTTTCATCTGACAGAATTTCCTGTGCGACGGGTATTCTTGACATAACCACCGGTGTCCCCACCGACAACGCCTCGGTAAACGTAAAAGGACATCCGCCTTCACTCAGGGTCGGATTGACCGCTATATCTGCAAGCTTGTAGCAGGCCGCCAACTCTGAAATACTGAGCCCGTGCAAAAACAGCACATCGCCCTCCAGCCGGTTTTCAACAACGAAGCGCCATATCTCGGGCATTGCCGCTGGACTTCCAGTCAACAGCAATTTATGCCCCAAGTATCGCTTACGTAATAAGTGCTCATACGCTCGTAAGAGCAGCAGAACGTTCTTGTTCGGCCTCAGCTGGCTGGCATAAAACAAGAATTTGACGTTCAAGTTCGAAAAATTTGCTGCATAGGCGTAATTGCCGCTCTTTCTCAGCGCATCAACCAATAAGCCCTGGCAAAAATTTCTGGATGGAACGTCGCCGTTTTCGAAACCATGGATATTTACCAGCGCGTCTAGTGAATTAGTCGCATGCTGAATAACTGCAACATTATCGGCCGGCACATTATACCGATCCACCAAGGTGTTCCATTTCACGGTTTCGCTGTAGGTGACAAAATACTCACCACCCCGAATCGCCGTCTCTACGGCCTCGAATGTTCGGAGAAACCTGTCACCACCGACACCAGAGAAACCAACCGGAAAATCACAAAGCACAACATCTGGCACACACATCAGACGAGGCGCTTTTATTTTGTGAAACGCAGGCCAGAACGCCGTCGGGCAATACCACGCTCGAATGTCTTCAACAGCCTTTAACTTCGACCACATGCGACGAAGCTCTTTCTCCTGCATTTTATCAAACAAATCCAACACCCAAGCGTGGGCCTCGGGCTTCTCCATCAAACTGGAATATCTTCGAAAAACAGTCACCCATTTATTTTTTGCTATGCGAGAACCAATATATTTCCAAAGAAAACTCAGCCTGCCAACTACGGAGACAAGCAATATCAACGGCGATAATATGACAGCGAATGGCAAGAATACCACGGCTAGCGGGACCGCGTATAAAACAAAAAGAATGAGGCTCCAGACGTTATAAACGGCCACCCCTCGGGCCGACACTGTGTCTACAATTTTTTTACCCGATCCAACCGCAGCGCCAACGAATCTGGTAACCAAACTTGGGCGTTTTGGCCTGGCGCGATATGCACGAAATAACTCATACAAGCGCAATGCATAGGGCTTGCGCGATGGCGCAACTACGTCAAAAATGCTTGCTGATACTTGTTCACTCTCAAAGAGTGATTCGAGGGCATCCTTGGTCCAGCTGGACACAAAATAGTAAATTTGATATCGTCGATGGGTTCAGCACCCTTAAGAAACATCGCAAGATGCCTGCCGAGCCCCTGGTCTCGAAGATCGACTGTAGGTGGATAAGCGACGAAGATTCCGTAATGCCTTACATGCATGCCGCCACCTCTTGCCAATACTTCATGGCATGGGCTTCCACTCGCTGGCACTTCAGCTGCTCTTCGGTCGGCAACAGTTCGACGCGTGCGTGAGTCTCGAGCTCCATCGTTTTCAATTGCTGCGCCATGTTCTGCGGTGAATCAGAGTCCATCCAAAGCAGATTCAGCGAGAATTGTTTGTCGATTTCTCTCATCGCAGGATAATCGCTTGATAATGCGGGTACGCCCGAGCAAGCAGCCTCAATCACGCTGAACGTTCCATTATCAATGCGGCCAGCGTGCCACAGAAACTCGGCATTCCTCAGCTGTTTCCTGTATTGCATGTCTGGGAGCTCGCCCATCCATATCACCTTTTCTGACAGCACCTTGCTTTGTTGGAAAATTTCCGACATCTGCTGAAGGTGAGGCAATGCACTGCTTAGCATTCCACCAGTATTGACGCCTGTTACTCGACAATTGAGGCGGCCATCCAGCTCCGTGTAATATATTAGTAGCGCTTCAGCGGCGTTTTTATGATTCTTATGGCGGGCCGCATTTGTCGTCCACACGAAATAGGGTCGGTGGTTTTTTTCAAATACACTTCTTTCACGCTCGATGGGGAATTCGGGTGCCAACATGGGAACCTTGACGACCCTGCGTGGTTCCACACCAGCGTATTGCAATGCGTCTTCTTTGGTGAACTCCGTGGTTACCAAGACGCGCTCAGCCGATCTGGCTGCATCCAAGAATGGCGTATCGGCACCGTGCGACAATATGTTTTCATACCTCTGCAAGTAGTCGTAGACCATCAAAACCAATGGCCGCAAAGGAATGATGGGATAAGGGAGGCGATCGCTTACGACAACCCAGACGCTACAGTCCAACATTTGCTGCATCCCATCGTCGGGCGCCATGTAGTCCTGGTCCAGAGGCTCCCAGTTCTCGTAGCCGGCATATCGCATAGCTCTCCTCGCCTCAGCCGGCTTCAGTATTTTCCACTGGTAAGGCCTGCGCGCAATGTCCGGAGAAAGGTCATTGAACTCCTCTTCCGTATAAGAGGCAGGATCATCAAGATGGGCGAAAACGATATCAGAGTTCGCGTTGGATTGCTGACTGCCAACTTTTAGCGCTTGGCCAAGGTAAAGGCACCACGCAGACTTCCCCCTCTGTATCCGACGGGGAGAATGACAGCAATTTTCTTTATGGAACTGGTCTGCGGCCGCACCGACTGTTCTGAGCGCCAGGAGGCGAGCTCTGCTGCTACACGCTGGAAACCACGGGACCACGGACCTTCGCAGTTTTCTGGCTCCATGGAGCTCAGCAACACTGGCTGACTGGCTTTGATGCTTGCAATGAGCTTTTCGTCACCCGCCAATATGCGCTCAACTTTTCTGCGTGCCTCCGCAAAATCTCTGCAACGACCCGGCAGGTTCTTTCCACCGAGCAAGTCAAGCATGCCCCCTGCCATGAACACCAACGGCATGCCAACCCGGATCGCCTCAAACGGGTGGTAGTGAATATGATTCGGCTCCTGAGAGTGATAAAACATCACCCGACTTTGCTTCATTACTTCGGCATAACGAGAATTGCTCACAAAGCCCAGAACCCGAGAGTCATTGATTGGTATTGGCTGCGCCCCGCCAATTCGGTATGGGATATCTTTGAAGACTTTTAAAAAATCAGTGTACACCCGCTTGGAATACGGGGACGATCCGATTCTGGGACAGACAAAAAATACCAGGCGATCGTTGCCTTCCCAGACGTCCGACAGTTGCGCGTTCTTCATGCCCACCGGCATGTATACGGATCGCCGATCAACAAGCCTTGATCGACGCGCTCACGACTGCTGGCAAGCCAGCCAACGTGCGGTTGATGGGCAATGTGGATGATGGGCAAAAGAACGGCCTGCTCCACAGCTGCGACGTGTTTTGCCTTGCCTCACGC
>ENA-OOOU01000014-OOOU01000014.1-human-oral-metagenome-genome-assembly--contig:-NODE-14-length-9620-cov-33.411250_pt1 | contig 9620 bp, 10 predicted proteins | sample MGYA00245293_ERZ501128 | MGnify/ENA primary metagenome ERZ501128 (study PRJEB25959, sample SAMN05335049) | human oral metagenome | host: human-associated | place: USA: California | collected 2014-05-17...
CGCCCGTGAAAAAAATGTGATGGCGGCCGGAATTGTGAACCTGCCGTGAAGTCAAGAGGGTTACGACGGCCCGAGCATCGTTTAACCCCTTCGGGGCTTGGATTTTTTCGTGCCGTGATGATAGAATAAACACTCAAAAACCGGAGGAGATAATGAGAGCGACAAGTTTTCTGTTGATATTATTGATGACAATAAGCGCGGGTATTGCCGCATGCGGCCAGTCCGGAGAAAAGAGCGAAGGGACCACGGCCGGTTCCGGTACCACGTCGCCCGAGAGCATTGTCAAAGAGGCTGAAAAGGAAGCCGAAAAGGCCGGGGACGACGCGGTCGAAAAAACCGAGGAACTTCACCAGGAGCAGCTCTCGAGACTCGAAAAGAAAGCCCCCGAGGAAATGGCCAAGGAGCTCTGGAAGCTCATAGAAACCGAGCAATACAAGATAAACTGGAAACAGCACAAGGGCGAAGGCGCTGCGGACGAATCGCTCGTAACTTATTTAAACCCCATAGCCGAGAAAGCGCTCGAGAGCAAAGCAACCCCGCTTCCGCCGGGCTCGATAATAGTCGAAGAGCAGTATGACGAGGCCAAGGAGCTCAAGACCATAAACGCCGTAATCAATCTAGGCGGCGGGAAACCGGAAGGGGGCTGGTTCTACGCCCAGTACTCTCACGACGGAAAAATCCTGAAAGCGGCCGAGATGGGCCACGGTATAGGCGCTCCGCAGTGATCCCCTGCGGGCCGTTTCTCGTTAAAGCCGTAAAATTACGGCGCGCACAGAGGGGTAGCCTTCGCCGTCGGCCTTGGGACTTTATACAATACTGAAACACGCTTCCAACGCTGCCCGGCTATCCCGCCGGGCCGCGGCATTTCCGCCTCTTCGTTCTGGTATACTAATGCCCTGAGACAGGCCTCTTGAAAGGGCATCCCCGGCGCTTTCCAACGCAAATAATTATGAGCAAAAAGAAGACTATATTATCTCTTCTCCTGAGTTATAAATACTCGTTTCTCGCCGGCCTTCTCGCCCTCTCGATAGTCGACCTCTGCCAGCTTTCGATTCCCCTGGTCATAGAGCGCGTCGTCGATGCGCTCACGCTCGAAGGCGCGGATTTCAACGACATATCGAAGTACGGCCTCGTGATGCTCGCCATAGCCGTCACCATGTCGATATTCAGGTTCTTCTGGCGCTATTTCATAATGGGGGCGGCGAGGAAGATAGAACAATCCCTGCGTAACGAATTCTTCGAGCACCTCCAGGGGCTCCAGTTCGATTTTTTCTCCCGTAAAAAAGTCGGCGATCTCATGGCACATACCGTGAACGACATCGAGACGCTGAAGTTCGCCTGCGGGCTCGGCGTTCTCATAGCCTACGACGGTATCTTCCTTCTCGTATTCATATTCGGCGCGATGCTCTACATCTCGCCCGTGCTTACGCTCTACGCCTTCATCCCGTTCCCGATACTCGCCTTCATAATCATCAAGTTCGGCAACATGATAGAAAAGAGGTTCCAAAGGGTGCAGGATTCCTTCTCCGAGCTTACCGAGAGCGCGCGTACGTCCATATCCGGCATAAAGGTCGTGAAGGCGTTCGTGAGGGAGAAGGAGGAGGGCGCGGATTTCGGCAAGGCGAGCGCGGATTACCTCGACAAGAACCTGAGGGTCATAAAGATATGGGGCGTCTACCAGCCCGTCATCACATTCCTTGCCGGAGTAGCGACCGCCATATTCCTCTGGCTCGGCGGGGTTAAGACGATAACACTCGACATAACCCTCGGCGACTTCGCCGCGATACTCCTTTACCTCACCATGCTCACCTGGCCTATGATGGCCATGGGGTGGGCGGTGGACATAATCAAGAGGGGTAACGCCTCGCTCAACAGGATTAACGACATACTCCTCGAAACCCCGCAGTCTGTAACCGAAACAGGCACGCGAGACGTCGACATAAAGGGCGACGTCGAATTCAGGAATTTAAGTTTTTCATACAACGGCAAAAGGGTTCTCAAGGATGTGTCGCTCAATATCCCGAGGGGCTCTGCCGTCGGAATCACCGGGGCCACCGGCTCGGGCAAGAGCACCCTCTTTCAGCTCCTGACGAGGGTCGAAGAGCCCCCGTTCGGGACAGTCTTCATAGACGGCGTCGACGTGCGCGACATCAAAAAAGAGAGCCTCAGGAAAGGGGTCGTTTACGTCCCCCAGGAGACGACTGTTTTCAGCGGGACTGTCCGGGACAATATCTCGTTCATGAATCCAGCGCTCTCCGACGAAGAGATAGGAAACGCGGCCAGGATCGCCGAGATATACGACGACATAATGGAATTTCCCGGGGGCTTCGACGCGAGGGTCGGCGAGAGGGGGCTTACGCTCTCGGGCGGGCAGAGGCAGAGGATAGCGCTCGCGCGGGCTCTACTTTTAAAGCCGGCAGTGCTTATACTCGACGACGTTTTCTCGTCCCTCGACCTCAGGACGGAGAGCCTCGTTTTAAGGAACCTCAGAAGAGAGATGAAGGGAAGGACGCTGCTCGCGATATCGAGCAGGGTACCGTCCATTAGCGGCTTCGACTCCGTGGCCGTATTCGAAAAGGGAAGGCTCGTCGAGCACGGCGGGCACGGGGAGCTCATGCAGAAAAACGGGATTTACGCCGGGCTCTACAGGATACAGACCTTCGAGACGATTTAATCGTCGAAAGGCGACTCCGAAGGCGTCCCAATCACACGCCGAGCTTTTGAGCGAGGTCGATTATGCTTTCCGCGACGACATCGAATTCTCCCTGAGAAGCCGTATCCGGCTTTCCGTCCGGGCCGAACTCCAGCGGCCGCGATATGAACGCGGTCTTTAAGCCGAAGCTCCGGGCGGCTTCGAGGTCGTCCCTGTGCGCGGCTGTCATCATCACTTCATCCGGTTCGAGACCGAGAAGCGAGACGGCCATGAGATAGACTTCCTTGTCTGGCTTGTAGTGCCTCGCGAGCTCGGACGAGAGGACGCAGTCCCACGGCAGCCCCGCGTTTTTCGCCATATCGACGAGCAATGAAACGTTACCGTTCGAGAGGCTTGCTACGACGTAGAGCGTCCTCAATCTCTCCATGCCTGCTATCGAATCGGGCCACGGGCTCAGCCTGTGCCATGCGCGGTTGAGGTTATCCTTCTCTTCTTCCGTCAGCTCTTCTATCTCGAATTCAGAAAGCAGCCTGTCGAGCACCATCCTGTGAAGGGTGTCGATATTCGTCCACTTGAGCTCGCCTTTCCTTACGAGGTTCATGGCCGGGGCGTAGCCCCCCTCCACTCGTCGGCGAAGCGCGCCCAGTCGCGTATCATGCCCTTCCGCTTGCCGAGCGCCTCGCATTCCCTTATTATCGAGCCTCGCCAGTCGACGACCGTTCCAAAAACATCGAAAGTGAGCGCTTTTACGTCAAATTTATCCTTTGCCATATTGCTAGGCTCCCTCTCAGACCCCGGCCTGTTTTGCCTTTTCTGCGGCCTTGGCCGTGAACTTCTCGGCGTCGACGACGAATCTCTGATGCGTCCCCTCGGTTATGAGGTCGACGCCGTCGTGAGCGGATACGGCGAACGAGAGCTTCCTGCCTTCGACGGCAGTGAGCTCTCCGTTTACCTTTACAGTTAAACCCGGGGGTGTGGCCGCCAGGTGATTGAGCCTGACGTCGATACCTACGGACTGCTCCCTCGGCCAGTCGAGGTGGTCTTTCGTGAATCTCACGCACGCCCATTCGATGAGCCCGATCATGAAACCCGTCGAAAACACCCTCGGCATTATCTGGAATTCCTCGGATTCGGGATAAATATAAGGTACGGTCTTCGATTCGGGTATTTTGAAATCGAATTCGAATTTAAGGCCCGGCTTGAGAGTATCTTTCATTAGTCTCCTCCGTATGTCGTTCCCGCTATGCGCTATCCGTGCTGTCCGGAGCCGCATCGGCGGGGAGTTTTATTATTATAGCAAAGACAAGGTTTTTCACCACGGATGCCGAGATCGCTCCGCTGGATTGAGAGCCGGAGCGCTCGGGGAATTCGCACGTAAGAAAACCGCGGAGCGCCGCTGACTTTGAGGTATACTCATATTCAGAAATCTTTCTTTCGGAGGTGCAAAATGGCCGATGATATTAAAAAGCTCCATCGCTCCAAAACCGACAGGATGATAGCAGGCATCTGCGGCGGGTTAGGGGAGATGTATTCCATAGATCCTACGCTTATAAGGCTCATAGTCGCGCTTATAGGCCTCTTTACAGCCGGAACCGCCATTCTCGTCTACGTGCTTGGGTGGATAATCATTCCAGAGGCTCCGGCGGAGTAACGCTTCCCGGCGCCCGCTCGACCGATGCGGTAAATTCAGTCCTGTTTTAAGAGGTATCCGCGACTCCCTCCGGATAGTGTAAAATAATGCCTTCGAAGCGCGTCAAATGTAACAACCTGGCTGTATGGGAGTCTAGCTTGAGATACCTCGAAGTAGCTGAAAAGGCGGCAAGGGAAGCCGGCGCAATCCTTATCGAACACCTGGGGAGAGTCAGGGACATAGATTACAAGGGAAAGAACAATCTCGTCACCGAGGCCGACAAGCTCTCCGAGGACCTCATCGTCAGCCGTATAAAAGAGACGTTTCACACGCACGACATATTCGCCGAGGAATCGGGTAGGCATTCGAACGGCTCGGATCATGTATGGCTCATAGATCCCCTCGACGGCACTACTAACTACGCTCACGCATATCCATTCTTCGCCGTGTCCATCGCGCTCGAAATAAAGGGGCAGCTGAAGGCGGGGCTCGTATATGATCCCGTGAAAGACGAGATGTTCACGGCGGAGCTCGGAAAGGGCGCTTTCCTGAACGGCCGGCGAATACACGTAACGAAGACGAAGCGGCTCGACGAGAGCCATCTCGTCACGGGCTTCGTTCACGAGAGCCCGAAGATCGTCGAAGATAATCTCAGGCACTTCGCCAACTTCATCAGGGCATCACGCGCTGTCAGGCGGGACGGCTCTGCCGCGCTCGACCTCTGCTACCTCGCATGCGGAAGGTTCGACGGATTCTGGGAGCTCGGCCTTAACCCCTGGGACACCGCGGCAGGGGTCTTGATAGTCGAGGAGGCGGGGGGCGTAGTCACCCGCTTAAACGGAGAGCCTTTCAGTATTTATGTGAAGGAAATCCTCGCTAGCGCTCCCGGTATACACAAGAGTATGATGGAAATCCTCGCCCTCACCTGACCGGGCAACGCCGCTCTTTTCTTCGCCGGGAAGAATTCAAGGGCGGGTCGCGAATCTCTTCGGTAGCCGCCCTTTAGAGGATGGGGAATAAGTGCGTGTACTTCGATTTTAAAACGCCGCATTTATAACATTGCAAATTTATAACAGTGCAAATTGAGTGCCGTTTCCGAATGATATCATAATCCCTTTTCAATACTGCATTATTTCCTGAAGCGTTTTCTCTTTCAGCGCAGCCGCGCGTCAGAAATTGGAAAATTTGCGGCACCGGTTTGACAAAAAATCGTAACGCCAGGCGGCCAAAATAGTCTGGAGTGGATTTCCCAGCCGGTTATCCCGTATTATATTTTAACCTGGGTCTAAATCGGAGATTCAAAGGGGAGCTCATAAATGAAAACGTGGAAGCGGATTGCAGGCGCTCTAGCCATGCTGCTTTTTTTCTCGGTCCTCGCCGCGCCGGCGAATGTCTCAAGCCAGGAAGATGACCGCCCCGAATCGAGATACTACTACACCGGGATGCTGGGCGACGGTCTCTCGATACAGATGGAGCTCGTGATGGACTCGTCCGGCGTCACGGGTTCTTACATGTACGACAAAATAGGAACGCCGCTTTCGCTTACGGGCAGCATCGATACGGAAACCTCCATCGTCAGCCTCGTCGAGCAGGACGATAAGGGCAACAGGACGGGGACCTTCGCCGGGAAGCTCGAATCCGAGGGGACCAACTACGCGAAGACGATCGAAGGGAAATGGATGAAGGCCGGCGGGAAGGACAAGATATCTTTCAAGCTGAATAAGGTCGCATACTACATCTGGTCTGAAACGAAGGCCGGCGGGAAATACGAGATGTCGTACATGTATCCCGATTTCATTTCGGGATTGAAACCGTTTGAGGAGATCTCGAAGGACCTCGAAAAGAACGCTCTAGCCGAGCAGGCGAGGTTCACGAAAGAGGCGGAGGAATACTTCAAGACAGAAGAAGCGAGGGCCGAATGGCAGGAGAGATATAACTACGCCGTCGAGTTCTACTCCAGCGATCTCGTGAGCCTGTCGGGGGAAATATTCGTATACAGCGGCGGCGCGCACGGCAACACCAATTACATGTCTTCGAATTACTGGATAAAGGACGGAAAGCCCGTCCTGCTGAAGCTCTCCGATCTCTTTCTACCTAACTCGAATTACCTTAAAACGCTCTCGGATTACTGCATCAACGAGCTTCGCAGGCAAAATGCAGGATGGGTCGTCGACGGCCAGTTAAAAGAGCTCGGCACCGATGACCTCGGCGCGTTCGCCGTCTCCCCGAGGGGCATATCGATAGCCTTCGCCCCGTACGCCGTCGGCTCATACGCCGAGGGCTCTTACTTCGTTACGGTTCCGTATTCGGCCCTGAAGGAAGTTATAGACCCCGCGGGGCCGATCGGGAAGCTGGCCGGCCTCTCCTCCGGCGGCAAATGATCGGCGCGCTTTTCAGCGAGCCCGACGCCAATTTATAACTGATGTGAAACCGAATGCCGGGATAAATTTGGCCTGACGCGCGGAGGTTTGTATAATTTATTCGCCGGAATAAATTCACCGCGCCGCGCATCGGGTCTTCCGGTTTTTCGCTCCGTCCCCGCCGGCAATGGAGGCTAAAATGTCAGGTTCCGGTATAGGGGTTCTTGTAGTCGGCGCGGGCCCGACAGGGCTCACGATGGCTTGCGAGCTCGCCCGAAGGGGTATTTCGTTCAGGATAATCGACAAGGCCTCAGCTCCTTCGGACAAGTCGAAGGCCTTCGGCATCCACGCCCGGACGATGGAGGTCTTCGAGAACATGGGCCTCATAGACTCCGTTCTCGACGGGGGCAACATATGCAACGGCTTCGACATATACGACCGCGGGCGGCCGCTCGCGAGCCTTTCCTTCAGCTCGATAGAGAGTAAGTATCCCTACCTCCTTATACTCGCCCAGAGCGACACGGAGAAGGTACTCAACGAGCGCCTCGAATCCTACGGCATAAAAGTCGAGAGGGAAAAGGAGCTGCTCGCGATAGACAGGGGCGCGGACAAGTGCCGCTCGCACGTGAAGCTCCCCGACGGCTCGGAAGAGATAATCGAAAGCGCATACGTCTCCGGGTGCGACGGGTCGCACAGCACTGTCCGGCATATTCTAGGGCTAGAGTTCGAAGGGGCTCCCTATCCCAACTACTGGCTCCTGGCGGACTGCGATCTGGATTGGGAATACCCGTTTCACCACCTCTCTGCGTTCGTTCATCCGAAAGGAATCACGGCTTACTTTCCGCTCTACAAAAACAGGGGCCGGCTCATGTTCGAGCTCCAGGACGCGCCCGTAACCGAAGAGATGCCCGATCCCACGCTCGACGACGTGAAGAGACTCATGGGCGAGAGGGAGATAAAATACAAGAGCGTTACCGATCCCAACTGGCTCGCCTATTTCAGGCTCCATCACAGGATGGTCGAGAGGTACGGCGACGGAAGGATTTTCCTCTCCGGCGACGCCGCGCACATACACAGCCCCATGGGCGGGCAGGGTATGAATACGGGGATACAGGACGCCTATAACCTTGCCTGGAAGCTCGCGCTCGTGCTCGAAGGGAAATCCCAGGAGTCACTCTTGGGCAGCTACAACGCCGAGCGGCACCCCGTCGGCGAGGAGGTCGTCAGCCTGACGGACAAGGCGACGCGCATGGCCGGTATACAGAACCCCGTACTCGCTGCGATAAGGAACAAGGTGGTGGGTATCGCGTCCCGCATCGACGCGGTTCAGGAAAAGCTTATCGCCACGCTCTCGCAGGTCGAGATACATTACAAGGAGAGTCCCGTGGTATCCGAGAGATGGTATCAGCCCGATATGGCCGAAGGCTACCACGGCTACAGGCACGACCTCACGGCTGGCGAGAGGGTTAGGGACTATCGTCTCAAAGACCTATCCGGCGGGGAGGGAAACCTCTACGGGCTTCTCAGGAACGGGATTCACAATCTCCTACTCTTCACGGGGGGCGATCCCGAGGACATGGAGCTCGACGAGCTGAGAAAAATCCACGTCGCCGTCGCGGCCGACTACGAAGGGCTCGTGGATATACACATCGTCGCCGGGCCGAAGGGCGTGCCCGATGATTACAAAACCATGGGCTCCGTATGGACCGACGGGGAGCTTCACATGCACAAGGATTTCGGCGCGGGAAGGGCTTCGCTCTTTCTGATACGTCCCGACGGATACGTCGGGTTCAGGAACCAGCCCGCGAGTCTCGACGACCTCGAGGAATATCTTCAGGGAATTTTCGTTTGACGGCCCGTTTCCAATACTCGTTCGCCTCGCCGGATTTCGGGGTTAATGAATTCGTAATATACTTTCCGTAAGTAAGTTGAGCGCAGGGGTATAATGAGCGATATGACGCCTGAACAAAAGAATATGGTCGATCTTTGGACGGAGCATACGGACTGCGAGTTCGCGACGAAGAATGTCGAGGACACCATGAAGACCATGAGCGGCGGCCCGCACGTGAATCACGTCCCCGTCATGACGGGCGGATACGGGACCGAAAACGTGGTCGATTTTTACTCGACCTGGTTCATTCCCTGCCAGCCCCCGGACGTCGAGATCGAGCCGGTCTCTCGTACTGTGGGGAGCGATGCTATCGTCGACGAGCTGATATTTAAATTCACGCACACGGTAGACATGCCGTGGATGCTGCCGGGTATACCGCCGACCGGAAAAAGGGTGGAGATTCCCATCGCGGTCGTCGTCGGATTCAAAGACGGGAAGATCGCGAGCGAGCACATTTACTGGGACCAGGCGTCGGTGCTGGTGCAGTTGGGGCTCCTCGATCCCGAGGGGCTCCCCGTCGCCGGGGTGGAGACGGCCCGGAAGGTGCTCGATCCCTCCCTGCCTTCGAACACTCTCATAAAAAAGCACGTCCGCTAAAAGATAAAGCCGGGAAGAAGCTCTACTATAGAGGATTTGAGAAACTCCCTCTCGTAGACGTCGTCGTCGACGACCTCGCCGTTCCATACCAGTATATCGAGGTCGATGGTACGCGGGCCGTATTTGTTCTCCGCTCTGACCCTCCCGAGAGCGGTCTCGATCTCCCTCAGGCGAATCTTGAGCGCCGCCGCGTCCAGTTCCGTTTCAATGAGGAGGGCTCCGTTTAGAAAAGGGGCCTGCTCTTTAAATCCCACGGGCTCTGTCGTGATGAAAGAGGAAATTTTTATAAGGCCGAATTCGGCGCGGATCATCTCCGTCGCCTTGTGGATATTCTCTTCGGGATCGATGTTCGAGCCCAGTCCGAGGACTGCCCGGTTGGTTTTCATTTGATTGGGGTTTTTATCTGGACTCCGTGTGTATAACGGAAACCGAGTCTGCGAATCGGAGCGCCCCCGGCTTGTCTATCCTGACTGACGCCGCTTCGACCCT
>ENA-OOOU01000015-OOOU01000015.1-human-oral-metagenome-genome-assembly--contig:-NODE-15-length-9441-cov-27.880825_pt1 | contig 9441 bp, 8 predicted proteins | sample MGYA00245293_ERZ501128 | MGnify/ENA primary metagenome ERZ501128 (study PRJEB25959, sample SAMN05335049) | human oral metagenome | host: human-associated | place: USA: California | collected 2014-05-17...
CCGTATTTTTGGTACAGGCTGCGGACTTCGGCTTCCAGCCCACCATGTGCTTGTTCGTCTAAAACAGATTTGAGCATTGGTCTAGCTAAAAAATTGAATTGCGAAATCATCGCTTGTGATTCTAGAACAGTCTATAAATATATGGACATCGGAACAGCCAAACCAACCGCTGAGCAACAAGCAGCAGCGCCTCATCACTTGCTCGATATTGTCGAGCTGATCAGATTTATACAGCCGCTCAATTCAAAAATGATGCTGGTCTAATTTTAGAAGATCAATTCAACAACAAGCTAAAAGAATTCGCAATTGTATGCGGTGGTACAGGATTCTACGCCAAGGCACTTTTGTCTGGGCTGGCGATTCCCGAAGTACCGCCCCAGGAGCAGCTGCGCGAAGAGTTGAGATTACGTGCTCAAAATTTTGGAGTTGAAACTTTGTATAGCGAACTGGAAAAAATAGATCCAGATGCTGCAGTAAAAATTGGACGCAATGATTTATTTCGCATAGTGCGAGCACTTGAAGTGAGTCAGTACCTGGGCATTCCCTTCTCCAAAGCGGCAATAAAAAAAGATGTGCCTTTCAATGTAATTTGGATCGGACTTACTTTTGATGATAGATCTGTTTTGAAAAATCGAATAATAGATCGATTGGACGAACAAGCACATGGTGGGCTGGAAGCCGAAGTCCGCAGCCTGTACCAAAAATACGGTCCCTGCCAGACACTGATGAATGCTGTTGGCTACAAAGAAATTATCGAATATATAGATGGAAAAACGACTTTTGAAGCCGGAATTGAAAATTGTGTTAAACATACTTATCAACTTGCGCGAAAACAGCTCATATTCTTCCGCGCAATCCCTGACATAGTGTGGTTTTCTGTGGACAAAGAAAATGACTTACTTGAAGCTGTGCAAAAACATATCTCATTTTGACTAGACGCACGCGCATTTAGGACTATACTAGGAGAATGACGAACCAGGCAGAGAGCGCTTCGATAAAGCAAGTCGACCTACCATTCTCGAATGGATTGATGTCCGCGAGAACTTGGAAGACAAACGACCGACACGTAGCTGCCGTACCTGAGCTTGGTTTGCATTGCTACGGCGAAACAGAACAAGCCGTATGCTTCAAACTTTTCACTGTCTTGCTCAAATACTACAAACAGTTGAAAGCAAACGAATCAAGCATAAGCGACAAGGGTCGCGAACATCTCGAACTTTTGTGCAAATGGGTAGAAGGTATCGAGCGTCGCATGATGACACCGCGAATCGAGCGTGAAAACGTAATTCCTTTAGGTCGTCGTCGATGAGCACAGAGTGCAGAGCGCTAAGCGCTTAGCGCTCCGCGTTAAGACTTCAAACCACGTTGCTGCAAAATTATCTCAGTCTTCAGTTCATGCAATGATTTTTCCAAACCCACCGGATATTGGTGCGGATTTAGTAATCGCTTGTTACCAGGGTGCAAGCTAGCTAATTGATCACTTACATAATTACGTGTTTGAAAAAGACTGACGTTTGTATTTTGCTCAATCAATTTGCCATCGCGCATAATCGGCACAAGCAGATCAATATATTCAGTATTGGAGCTGATTTTTTGCGTCTGGTGAAATCCACTGGGTCAACGATTGTGCGGGTCTCAGGCTCCCCTCGAGCGCTATCGTAAACCATGTCTGCGATAAACTCTCCATCGCTTTTGAAGCGTCTTGTTTGCAAAATTCCTGGATTTGAAATTTTGGCTTGTTGCTCAGACAATTTGACGCAATAACGCCAGTTCTCTTCACCGTCTTTGTTTGAACTTTCACTCAGGGCAGACAATTTATAAACTATTCCTAGTGCCGGTTGGTCATAACAAGTAACGAGCTTGGTTCCCACCGCCCACCCGTCAATTGCCGCACCCTGATAAATAAGCGAATCTATAATGCCTTCGTCGAGATCGTTGCTTGCCACAATCTTTGTGTCATGCATTCCTGCTTGGTTTAATAACTTCCTTGCTTCAACACTCAAATAGGCAAGGTCGCCTGAATCAAGACGAACACCCATTAGTTTTTTGCCTTGCTCTTTTAATTTCTGTCCCACTTTTATGGCAAGCTTGACACCATTTATAGTGTCATAAGTGTCAACAAGCAAAAGACAATTTTCAGGAAAAACTTGTGCATAGGTTTCGAACGCTTCAAGCTCGTCTGTGAAAGACATAACCCAGCTGTGCGCGTGCGTACCGATAACGGGAATGCCATGCAATTTTCCGGCAAGCACGTTTGATGTTCCGTCGCAGCCGCCTATGTATGAAGCCAGACTGGCACTGAGCGCACCATCTGGTCCTTGTGCTCGACGCAAACCAAATTCGTACACTGGCATTTGTCTTGCAGCCAATTTTAGTCTTGCTGCTTTAGTAGAAACAAGTGTTGAAAAACCCAACATATTTAAAAGTGCAGTTTCTAAAATCTGGGTTTTTACAATGTCGCCTCTTACTCGCAATATCGGTTCGTGAGCGAAAACAACTGAGCCTTCTGGGCAGGCATCAACATCAACATCGAATTTCATGCAAGCTAAAAAATCCAGAAACTCGCGCTCAAAAAGGGGCTTGCCATCGGGACCTGGCACTTCAGAGAGATAGTCTATGTCGTCTTTTTGAAAACGCAAATTCTCCAGATATTCGCACACGCGCGATAGCCCTGATGCAATAGCAAAGCCACCCCCGAAAGGATTGTGCCTGAAAGACATGGTAAAAACAGATTGATGTTTGGCTTTGCCCGACTTCCAATAAGCGTAAGCCATGGTAATTTGATACAGGTCTGTAAGCAATGCCTGCGCAGCGTCAAGCCCTTGCCTGTTTGACTTGTTTTGGACAGATATTTTTTCTTTGGACATCGACCTGACGACCGTAATTGCTTAGGATTTAAGCAGCATACTCTAGCATGGAAGCAAGCTAAATGACTGTCTTGTGGGCATGGGCCTTTGTTCTTTTGATTTTTGCACAAGTGACGATGGAGTTATTGCCCGTCAGTCCTTGCTTTGGAGAAGAATCGCCGGGGCAGAAGTCTGAAAAATCGAAGGAAAGTGCCTCCACCCAAGCCACTAACCAATCTCAATTAGAAGACAAGAATAAGGGGACGAATTTATCGGATACTCAGCCCATATATTTAGGAAATAAATTTTCCCAAAAATATCATCTCAAAGGTTGTCATTTTGCCCAAATAGCTGACCCTGCGAACATTTTCACTTTCGCCTCCTGTAAAGAAGCAATAAATTCTAACTATCGTCCTTGCAACTGGTGCCTTCCAACGTGGCAAAAGTTTGTTAAGGGTCAAATTATAGGTTTACCAAAAAATCGAGAAGCCGATGCTAAGAAGTCGTCCAGCCAGTGAAGGCGCCTCAAATTATGGTATAACCACTTTGGGAGAGGCTGCTATTTCAGTGGGCACTTTTAGTAAATGCAACAACTAGAACAAGAATTTGCAAATGCCATAGGCTTTGTCATGGACAACGCTATCGATCCACCCAAACAACTGGGGATGGCGTTTCTGGTATCGAAATCGCGCGTTGTCACATGCGCATCAGAAGTTTTCCATTATGTTGATGCCCCGTGGGCAATCAGCATTTATTTTCCTTTTACCGACGTGCGAGTGGCTGTTAAATCCATAAACTTACACGCCGACTTCGACAAGGTTGATGCACGCACCCGCTATCTGGGACAGATTGGCTCACCGCAGCAAGAAATGCACAGCTATATGAACGACATAGCGCTGCTCATGCTCGATCCTGCACCACCTGAGCCAATGACAGAGCGCTTAGCCGAGCTCAACCGCGCCTTGTGCTTGCCCTTCTCATCTGAAAAGGTAGAAGCATCAGGTAACCTGCACGGAACCGAATTCGTTCAGTTGATTCAAACCATTATCGAGTCTGGCAGACAAGGTCTTTTGACTTTGTACGATCACAGAAATATTCCTGTAGCCAACATTCTCATTGCACGCGGCGGCATTTTAAAGGTATTTTTCCGCCAGGTCATGTCTTCTGAAATGGCTTTTTGCGAATTAGTTCACCGCGCACCAGCTGTGGCTTTTGCATTCAGACCAGAAGGAAATATTAACTGGGGCGAAGTACCCGACGTTCAGACTCCGCCAGACAGATTGGTATACGAAGCCATGCGTCGCGCTGGTGAAATCCCCAAATTGTTCCAACAATTGGGCGGACTTAACGCTCGCTATAAACACGTTATCCAAACTTTCGACCCGACCAATGCATCGGAAGAAATCCAGTGGATGGTTCAGCCACTCTGGAATTCGCTCGACGGCTATATCACTCTAGACAAACTGCCCAAGCGCATTGGCGTAGACACTTATACTACTCTTATTGCCATTCGCGAATTGGTAAACAGAGGCGTAATTTCTCCAATTAGCCAATCGTCTCCGTTTCCTTGCACAGGAATTATGGGCAATCCGCTGGTTTCGCACACAGATTTCGAGGTCCACCCCTGGGATCCGTTGCAAGCTTTTTATCTCGATCCGCTTTCATACGGACCTCAATGGCTTAAGGGCAATTTCTTTGGAGTAGCAAATTCGCTGCAACCCAAGAACATGCTCCACACAGTTGCTGTACCGAACGACTTAGTTGGTGGTCTGATTTTAAAAGACTACAAACTAATTGGTATTCATAGCGGACCCCAGATTTTAAAACCAGGTCAACCCGCACCACCAGTAAAGTGTTATCAATTTATGTGGATGGGCGCGCTGCTTGAACTATCTTCGCGCAAATACAAAGCGAACGAATCAGAAGACGGAAGCACGGTCGGTTCTCTTCGAACCCTGGAGCACGACGCGCAAGAACAAGGCATTGCACCCGTTGGTTCAGAGAAGAAAATTCAATGTCCTAATTGCTTTGCCTCCAACTCAGAGTATGGTGAATGTGCAACTTGCCACACGATAATCGAGCCGCCAGTTGAAGACGAATCAACTAACGCAAAAGGCGCTAAAGGCAAGCTCAAAAAATTCCAGAAAAAACACGGTTTATCGAATCGCTATGTGGCAATACTTGCCGGTTTAATTTTATTGCCCATTATCTCTTTTGGAATGTCTCAACTGGGCAAGGTAGCTGCTCCACCTCCACCACCCGATAAACTTGTAAAAGAAAAACCTTCAGACAGAAAAGCTGTAGATTTAGCCTCTGATTCTGCCGGTTTTCCTGCTACGCCTCCACCAAAATACAGATATGCAGACACTTCTGAAAAAACTTCTCCATCTAAGTCTTTCGGGATTGAATCAGAGCAAGCAAACCAGAAAATTCTATTTGTTATTTATGATGATATGACTCCAGTTGATGCTCTGAGTAATTTTGCTGGCAAGCCTCCATTCACCGAAGTTGATCGAACCGAAACGGATGTAAGCACGTTCGACTCCGGCGATCAAATTTTAGGTAATGGAAAACTAAAATGGATTTTAGGCAAATACACTCAGCCCGGCAAACAAAAGCCACTTAATTTACTGCTTGCAGCTTTTCCAGCAGCACAAGAGGGCAAGTCAATCTTGGTCATTGGTCAAGGTTTAGCCGATTCAGACCAACGCCAGTACAATCACAAAACGACTCTTTTCTTGCTTGATGAGTTAGCCAGTGAGACAACTGCCTATCGACACAGTAAAGATCTTCAAGATCTGAACAAAGATCAATCAGCCAAGAAGCTGGAAGATGAATTAGGTGATGACGAAGATGAAGAAGGCGGAAAACAGCTAGTCAAAGAATCTACACCTGAAGAAATCGACAAATTTGTAGTCGAAGCTCAAAAGCTGATTCAAGAAAAGTTCGAAATGCCAGAAGATGCAGCAGAACATGCTGACACAGTCGAAAAAGAAACCGGCAAACCCAAAGTCTGGAAGATGGCTGGTTGGGTCATAGGTATCGACCGTGATGGTAATATCAAACGCCTTGAGAAGAAAGGTATTGATGAGAATACCAAGTATGAAAAACTGAGCAAGGCTATGGAAAAAGCTGTCACCGACGTTGGCAAGTTTGAAAATCCACCGGTCACTAAAGCGCAAGAATTCAAATTCCGCATGCGCTTGAAAGGAAAGGAAATCGAAATCAAACCAGGCGACTAAACCTCGCCTGTCGCCTGCATTTAATGATGCTCAGTCCAGTTTAATATTGGCTCTGGGACGCTTACGGCGTGGTTGTCCATCGTCGCCAGTAGTTGTCTCAACAGGCCTTGATACAATCGGTTTCTTACCAGTAAGAATGAAATCGGCTTCGTCTTTTTTGTAGAGCTTATTCAAGACTGCCGCCAGCTCTTTTTTTGTTTTGACAAAGTCTTTGTTATTGGGCGCAAGATGCTTCTTCTGCACCTCATAAGCACGTCTATAGCTCTTTTCTGCTTCTTTGTAATGACCTTGCTTTTCTTGCAATTCTCCAAGTTCAGTAGCAGCTGTGGCGATACGAATATCGTCAGAACCAAATTCAGCATCGGTCATTGAAATCGCTTCTTCATAGAGCGATTCAGCCCGCTCTATCTTTCCAGCCCCAGCTTTTTCACGAGCGAATTCCATGTATTCGGTAAAAGTTTCAGGATGCTTTTCGTACCAACTTTCTACTTCTTCCATGGTCCACTGCTTGAAGCAACCACTTAAAAGCACGAGACTCGATAGCATCACACTTGATACCATGAACATTCTCTTTAAAGGAGACTTTCTCAAATCGACCTTCCTATTTTGATTTTGAAGCGTCTGCCTCTGCTTTTTCACCAGCTTTGGTGGCATCGGCAACTGGATCTTTTTCTTCTAAGCCGTATTCTTTTACTTTCGATTTTACGAGCTTGTAGTTCTTGCGCAATACAGTGAGATCTCGCTGTGGATCTACCTTTTGCACAATTTTGATATCTTCTTTGTAGGCTTTAAATGCTTTGCGCCAGTCTTGTGTTTCGCGATAAAAATCAGCTAATTCTTCGATACACATTGCAGTCTCGACGCTTTCATCGCCGTTTTTCTTTTTACACTCGTCAATTGCTTGAATATATAATTTTTCGATATCAGCAGCTGTACCGGCTTTACGCGCAGTTCTTGCTGAAGCCAAAGTATTGACCCAGTTGGTCGCAGCTTTTTGTTCTCCGCCAAAACTTGGACCTTTGACGTCTCCGCATCCAGCAACAAACAAGCTTATAAGTAAAGTTGCCAAAGCAGTTTTCGATTTGCTCTTCATTCAATTAATCCCGACGGCTTAACGTCTAAAATCGTACACAGACTCCCAGTATTCTTATCATAAATCGGACATAAAGGCTATCTCACACCTTGTCAATAGAAACTTGAGAGTAGTAAAGCTTGAGTATGGACTGATAATCGAAACCCGCCTTAGCAAAGCCACTGGCTCCCGATTGCTGCATACCCACGCCATGTCCCCAGCCAGTTCCACTGATAGTCAAATTGGCCAAAAGTCCAAGTTTGTCTTTACTCTGGTCAAAAAATACTCGCGCGCTTTTGAGTCGCTTGAGCCCAGCCGATGGAACCGAAAAGAAGTCGCGAATGACAAGCTCTTTCTTGATTGTCCACTCACCACTTGAGGTCGAAACGCCAAGTTCGATTACAGTTCCAGCAACTCCTCGCTTGAGAGCACGAAATGCGCCGATGTGACCAAACTCGCCGCTTTTCGGTGCCACTATATATGGTGCACTATCCGGGTTCTTTAGTAACTTAGTTACGTTATTGTGTAAGTGCGACTCCAATTGGTTTGCACTCAAATGTACTTTCCATCTGTAATGCGCACTTGCTCTATCTTCGGTAAAAGGAACAGCGGCATAAAATGCACGCAAATCATCTTCGTTGCTTAAATCAAAAGCTCTTGAAGTCTTTGCATTTTTTGTTTCCCAAACGCCTTTCAAATAAGGCAGAGCAGGCGGCGGAAACTCTTTGGTGTCGGGGTCAGAAAAACAATTGTCGAAACTTTCTGTGTGACCACCGGCGTTCGAGCTAAACAAAGCAAGAATTGGCTGTGAATTATATGTAAGCACTTGTCCTGCAGTTTGCTCGATTGCTTTTAAATGATTCTCACCGGGGGCAGATTTGGTCCCGCCGAAATATTGACAGCACAGATACGAATCACAAACGTTTATAGAATCGTGCTTCATATGACTGATGCGTGGACGCAAAGCATACGTGCGCGCAGCCACGGCCTGGGCTTTGATTGCTTCAAGGGGATATGAGGCTGGAATTTCTGACTGTAAAACGCCTTTAAGATACTGGTCTAAATCGATACGCAGTCCAATGCGCAATTTGCCTTTATGCACAAAGGCTTCTAAATCGCCTTTATAAACCGGGTTGGAGCGCCCCTTGGCATATTCTCGCGTTATAGATGTAAAAATGAAACTGGAGCCTTTGTGAGGCTCAATCAGAAGCTTTTGCGAAGTGAGATAACTGAGCTTTTTTCCATCATAGCGAAATTTCACTGCATCACTGCCATCTGTATTTTTATCCAAGCTCAAGTGCAGAATCTGTCCGGCAGGAGCGGGCGATCCCAGAACGCCTTGGCACCGCACCGTGAAGCCACCAGTAGACGATATTGCAAGCGCGCTATGGTCTAGTGCGGTCAAATCGCTTGTGGTAATGCCGACTAATACTTTCATGACATTTAAAATGGCGGAGCAGGAGGGACTCGAACCCCCAACCCTTTCGGGCAGCCGCTTTCAAGGCGGTGTCTTCATCCAGCCAGGTCTGCTCCATAGCTTTCTAAAAATAAATACTGGCACAAATTAGAAGATTTAGGATCAATCGACGTGAAACAATTAATAAGTATTGCTCAAAATCAAACGAAGAAGTCAAGCGCCAGAAAATCATTATGACCGATATAACCGAGCAAAAATCAGACCCCAAACAAAAATCTCGCCTTGATGCCGCTTTGCTTGAGCGTGGTTTGTGCGCCAGTCGGCAAGAGGCTCAGGCTATCATTATGACTGGTGGAGTTCTGGTCAATGACGAGAAAGTCACCAAATCTGGTACCACAGTACGCGCCGACGATAATATTCGATTACTAGATAAATTTGTCACATCCAAATATGTCAGTCGCGGTGGATTGAAATTAGAAAAAGCACTGCAAACTTTCAATCTCGATGTGACCAATCTCATTTGTCTCGATATTGGAGCATCGACTGGCGGATTTACAGATTGTTTATTGCAACACGGTGCAGCATTCGTTTATGCAATCGATGTTGGCTTTGGACAAATTGTGGGGAAACTGCGTCAAGACCCGCGCGTCATGGTGCTTGAGCGCACAAATGCCCGCCATTTAGAATCGCACGAACTCTACATTGACAAAAAAACAGATATCGCAAGTCTTGCCGTCATCGACTGCTCTTTTATTTCGCTCGATAAAATTTTGCCCGCCACAATAAAATTGCTTGGCTCAGATTTTCAAATCATTGCCCTGGTCAAACCACAATTTGAAGCAGGCAAGGACAGAATAAAAAAAA
>ENA-OOOU01000016-OOOU01000016.1-human-oral-metagenome-genome-assembly--contig:-NODE-16-length-9193-cov-9.415619_pt1 | contig 9193 bp, 7 predicted proteins | sample MGYA00245293_ERZ501128 | MGnify/ENA primary metagenome ERZ501128 (study PRJEB25959, sample SAMN05335049) | human oral metagenome | host: human-associated | place: USA: California | collected 2014-05-17...
AAAAAAAAACAAAGAAGTCACCTTAAAGATCAGAACCGTCCTCGGATTGAAGCGTTGATGTTTTTTTCTAGAAACCCCAACACCCCAGTACTTTTTAAATTCAGACACTACCCCAGAACCACTACTTTCTGTAACAGCATTTGCGAACAATGCATCTTCTTTAGACTCCACCGTTTTCGCCCAAGCGATTTTCGAACCTCTTCTAGCTATCATTGGTGGCTGTTCAAATTCGTCTTTAGAACTTGCAAAATTATGAGAATTCGCAGGAAGCTTCAACCTGCCGCTTCCCCTTTTCGCCACGCCATCGTCCTCAGAATCATATGCATCAAACGAGCCTCGATAATTTGCAAATCTATTAAGTACAGCTTTATCAGAATCATCGGAACTACAAGAATCATTATCTCGAGCGGCATTCACCAAAGACATATCCAAAAATAACCTTTGAGCCGCATCACCAACAACCTCAGAACTACTACTAGCTCCCCCCTTCTCAGAAGCGTCAAAGACTGGATTTTCATAGGACGCTACCCCATTATTTCGCCTTCCAGTCACTACATCTTTTGATGACATAATCCGCTCCCTTATTACTTTGATGAAACGCTTATCTAGCCAAAGTTACACAAATGATATAACCATCTAAACATCAACGCAATGAAAACAATTATTTTACTATTCAAGCTCTTATAAAATCTGGGCAAAAAAATGACTGAAGTAGAAAAACATAAAAATAAGAAAAAACAGTCTGCCGGCTTTGAAAAGCCGGCAGACTGTTAATAAAGTTGTGAAGAAATAAGATTTTTTACTTTTATGTGTCTTTGTTTAAATAAGCCCAATTCCACTCTCTCTCCTGATCTTTGGCTTCCTGAGCTGACCGCTGTGCAAGAGGCGCTTGACTTGAAACACTTTGAAGAATGCTCAAATCGTGCTTCTCTGAATGCCCTGGAGGTATTTTACTAGGTGCTATCGCCGTTCTTTCAAGACAAACTTCTTGAGTCATTAGATTTCTATCAGAAATAGATAAATTTGATACAACACAAAGCATCTCAATCACTTCTGATTCAGTACATTTTACTTTATCCGTATCTGAAGAATCATTAAAGTATCGCACCATACTCCTAATTAGATCAGCTTTCGCCTTAACATTATCGCGAAAAAAACAACAAATTTCTTCTGCAGTCGCATCTTTAATCTTATACGCAGATACCACATAAGCTACATGCTTTCCCGCCCAGTCCACCTGAGCATCGGTTAATTTCGCCTTCCAAGAACTACCGCGAACAAGAACTGCTTTAGTTAATTTAGTGCGTGCAGGAACTACCCGACCTTTAATAGGATTTGCCTGACTATCGCCCGTTTTAGGCTTACCATTTTCAAATACCTGCATTTCTCTTGTATTCCCCTTTGCTTTCTGTATTAAATAAGCCCGATCTGCTGCCGCGAGGGCTAGTACTGACAATCCATCGTTCATAAATTCTCCATTTTGGAGCTTTCGATTAACTTTAAATAATAATTTAATCAAATAAAAAATTTATTTTTAATTAAAAAAATTTAACAATGTAGGCGCAAGATTAAAATTATCGCTTTTTCCAAAATAAAAAAGACTGTCTTGTCAGTTACAATACAGTCTTTGTATCTTTCTATAATTTCTTATCTTTAGGAATGATCAGTCTATCTCATTTAATGTATATCCTGCTCCAGAGTTAGTGCTCGTTTCTGCTTTTTCGAGCGGTACATTTTCTTCTTCTCCTGCAAACAATGGACCTAATATAGAATCTGACAAACTTATTTCTTCTTGAGGTGCAACCGGTTTTTTTCTGAGCTTGGAGTTACAGTAAAATGCAGATCATTTTTAGGCTTATCTGATTTCTCTTTTTTTCCCTCAGGCTGAAAAGTCTCTGAAGTATGAGATTTTTTGGTAGCTGGAACTTCTATTGGCTTTTCTTGAGGCGCAGTTTCTTTTATGCCATGTTTTTTAGGATTTAGTAAAAGGAACTTGGAAGCTTCGTTGAACATTTGGAATGTGTTTAAGTCCCCACCTCTATCAGGATGGTGAATCAAAGAATTCTTTCTGAATGCTTTGTTTACATCTCCTGTAGTCACATTCCCATTTGAGAGATCGAGCCCTAACATGGCTTCACATGCTGCTCGATGTTGCCCATATGTAGCGTCGCCTTCATTTGGACTATTTCCTTTATTCTTTGCAAAGTATGCTTTAGCTTCATCAAAAGACATTTTCGGTGCTGAAAAATTGCATGAATAATCAGCAGTCTTGGCTTGTGTTCTTTTTTGATATCTGGACCCAGATGATTGATAAGTATATCCTTTTCCTGTAAATCCGTTATTAGCTGGTTGCGTATATTCTGTGTGCCCATAAAAATTAAAATCATTTTCTTTGCTTTCTTGCTCAAAAGTTTTTTCTCGAGATGAAGGACTGTTTGTATTTTCTAGATATAAATGGAATATATTAAGAATGCGCCCATCGTCTCCCTGTACTATGACAATAATCGACTTATTCTCATAAAAAGCGAAATTGGATTCTGAAGAGTTTTTATATTGTTGAATCATTTCTTGGACATACAAGCTTAAAATTATTTTAAATAGTATTGGCGTTATTTTAGAGATCGAATGATTTAATTCATTTTCTTTATTTGAAATAAATCGTGGGTTGTCTCCTGGAGTATGTGAATTATTAATTAAGCTCATGATTCCTCTGTTTTTATTTAATTTAATAATCTAATTATATAATAAAATCAACTTTAAATCAAATTAAAATTTTAATTGTGTAGGCGCTAATTAGAAATGTCAGGTTTCTCCCAAATAGAAATGTCAGATTTACGTTCCTAAAATAAAAAATATTACACGCCAAATGTGCTAACCATACCCTATCATATAAGGAGGTTAGCATCTGTAATGGAGGTTTTATGTCAGGAAAATCGCTAAAATATCTTGAGGTTTTAGAAAAGGTTAAAGAAAAAAAGATTTCACAAGAAGAGGCGGCAGAAGAACTTAACCTTTCAATCCGTCAAACTTATCGAATTTACCAAAAATTCTTAAAAGAAGGCGCAGGAGGCTTCTTGTCCAAAAAACAAGGAAAACCAAGCAATCATCAGCTGTCGAAAATTATAAAGGCAAGAATTTTAGAGTTAGTTACTTGCGATCTCTATAAGGGATTTGGCCCGACATTCATGAATGAAAAGCTTTTAGAGATCCATTTTATCGATGTTTGTATCGAGACTAAGAGGCAATTGATGATCGAATGCGTAACCTGGATTCCCAATAAAAAAAGTGCCCTGCAGTACATCAGCAACGAACGAGAAGGTCTCGGCTAGGAGAACTTACTCAAATCGACGGATCCCCCCATCGCTGGTTCGAGGATAGAGGAGATGTCTGTTGTTTAATCGTATTCGTAGACGATGCTACAGGGCGAGCATTCGGCAAATTTTTCAAGACTGAAACATGCGTAGCTTATATGAGCACTCTTGCAGAGTACAGATTAAAATATAAAGGCATTCCCAACTGTCTTTATAGTGACAAGCACGGAATTTTCAGAATAAATAGGCCGAATTGTGTCAGTAAAGAGCAACTTACACAATTCGGAAGGGTTTGTAAAGACCTTGGATTGGGGCTAATTTGCGCCAATTCGCCACAAGCGAAAGGACGAACTCAACAGGATCGTTTAGTAAAGGAATTGAAGTTAACTCTAAAGAAATCGATCGGTTTTTAAAGGAACATGAACATAAGAAAAAGTCTTCTAGTGCTTGGGCTAAAGGTCAGAAAAAAAGCCTACCATTAATTTCTAAGGAAAAGTGTTTCCAGAGCTTCACATTCAGGAGAGAAGACAAGAGTCCTCTCTCCTTTTCTAGAACGGGTAGGCTTCGCTATATAAATAATAAAAAAAGGGGAAAGGGACTCCGTCCCTCTCCCTGGATCTAAAGTAAAAAATACACAAAAGAGAAGCTATGGTAAAATAAAAAAGGGTAAGAAAGAGGAATTAACAAAAGAGAAGAAAAAGGGGTAACCTGACATTTCTAATTTGCAGGACTACCTGACATTTCTATTTTGCGCTAAGATTTATTTCAACAATTTTTTAACAAAACAAAATAACGAAACAACTAACAACAAAAACTCAACACATTAGAAAAATACGAAAAAATTTGCAGTTAAATAGCTGACCATAGACAGGTTCCCTGCTCAAGAATCTGAAAAGAACCTGTAAATTCTCTATACTTTTGAAGAGGTTCTGGATAGAATTCGAGGAAAACTTTGGAGAAATATTGTGGCCTTAATCCCTATTTATTACGATACAGAGACTACTGGAATCAAAGCAGACAAAGACCGAATTGTGGAAATCGCAGCTTTCGATCCTGTGAACAATCGAACTTTTTGCGAGCTTGTTAACCCAGGAATCCCTATACCTCCAGAAGCAAGTAGCATTCACCATATTACAGATCAAATGGTAGCTAGCAGTCTCTCTTTTGCTGAAGTGGGACAAGCTTTCATAGATTTTTGCGGCCCAGACGCTGTGCTAATTGCCCATAACAACGACGCTTTTGATAGACATTTTCTAGACAACGAATGCGCAAGACATAACCTATCTCTTCCTAAATGGCCACAAGTCGATTCCCTGAAATGGTCTAGAAAATACAGACCAGACCTTCCCAAACACTCTTTGCAATTTCTAAGAGAAGTCTATGGAATAGCTGCAAATCAAGCTCATAGAGCTTTAGATGACGTAATTGTACTACATCAAATCTTCTCACAAATGATCGATGATCTTTCTATGGAAACCGTCATCGAGCTTTTGTCAGCCCCTTCGGTCATTTCCAAAATGCCTTTTGGCAAACACGTGGGAACTCCGCTTTCGCAGGTTCCCAAATCGTATGTCAAATGGCTGGGAGAATCAGGAGCTTTTGAAAAACCAGAAAACAAAGACCTATACCAAAGCTTTGAAAAGCTTGGATTCTTTAGTCCTCAAGATCTGGCTCAAAGTCCTCTAGTGTCTTAGATTTCTTACCGGCAATCAAACGAATGATTGATAAAATCCATCCTAATACGATGTATCCCCATGTGATCACCATTAGGATGACCGAAAAGAAATAAAAGATTCCATATAGAATAAACAAAGCAAGAATGACAGTTAATAAAACAAGGTGAAAGGAAGGAAGTCTAAAGTGTAGAACTTTAAGACTTGGAAACTTCCACCGACTGATCATAAAAAAGCCTAAAACGACCATAGCAATGGTAAGAATAATTGCTTTCGCCTCGGGCGATGTCGGATAATGAATCATAACAAATGGAGATTCTAAAAGCAGGTTCAACGAAACAGCAGCTAGCGCAGCTGCTGGAATCGGAAGACCTGTGAAATGCTTTTTCTGATCAGCCAGTATATGCGTTTTTCCCTTTGCTTCAGAAACTTTAACATTGAAACGCACTAGTCTTAATACTCCGCAAAGAGAAAAAAGCATCGCACCAATGACAGCAAAAAAAGAAAGGCCTGAGCCTTGCTCCAAAGAAAGATTTTTGAGCATTAAAATGGAGGGTGCAACACCAAAAGAAATTGCATCCGCTAAAGAATCAAACATAAAACCGAATTCGCTTTCGGCATTCATAATACGAGCGATCGCCCCATCTAGCAAATCTGCGAACGCCGCTAAAAGAAGGAGCACAACAGAAGAATAGAGCACTTCATACGTGCTAAATCCAGGCTCCACCATATTGAGCTTAAAAATCACGAAAAGACCACAAGCAAGGCCAAACGCTGTAATCATATTCGGGATCAGATGAATCTTCCTCATAACCCGTTTACTCATTTGGTCTTTTGTATCTGACATGTTTTTTTCTCTCAGGTAATTAGTTAATATTATTGGCAGCTCTCACAAGATCCATCTAAGGGACAGCTTGTGGGTTTATCCATAGGCTTGTCATCTGCTCGTTCAACTTCTATGTTGCTAGATGCAGACTTGTTTTTCATCCATCTAGGCTGTAAGCCCCGTTTGTTGATGTCTGTAGTAGACTTTTCAATTTGAGTTGCGGCTAAGGACCTTAAGTAGTAGTTGGTTTTAAGTCCTTTGTTCCAAGAAAGCAGATACATCTGATGGAGCTTTTTGCCGCTTGGTTCAAAGAGGTATAAGTTTAATGATTGTCCCATGTCGATCCATTTTTGACGACGGCTAGCACATTCAATGAGCCATTCAGGGTCAATTTCAAAAGCTGTAAGAAATACCTTTTTTACATCTTCTGGAATTCTTTCGATTTCTGCAATGGATCCATCAAAATACTTGAGGTCGTCGAGCATATCAGCATCCCAGATTCCTCGTTTTTTGAGTTCTTCTACGAGATACAAGTTTGGTGTTGTAAACTCGCCAGAGAGATTGGATTTGACGAAGAGGTTTTTGTACATCGGCTCAATGGACTGAGAAACTCCAGTGATATTGGAGATGGTTGCTGTAGGAGCAATCGCCATTGTGTTGGAATTGCGCATGCCGTGCTTGCGAACGCTTTCTCGTACAATATCCCAATTCATAGAGGAATTTCTGTCCACTTCTATAGGAAGACCTCTTTCTTTCTCTAAAAGATCGATTGTATCGATAGGTAGGAGCCCTCGATCCCATTTGGATCCTTTATACGAAGAATAGGTTCCTTTTTCAGCAGCAAGTTCGGATGATGCCAAAATTGCATAGTAAGAAATCATTTCCATGCTGCGATCGGCAAATTTGACAGCTTCGTGGCTAGCATAGCTGATGTTTTGCATGTATAACGCATCTTGGAATCCCATTAACCCAAGTCCTATAGGGCGATGTTTCGCGTTGGAATGTTTCGCCTCTTCGATGGGGTAGAAGTTGATGTCAATAACGTTATCTAGCATCCGTACTGCTGTGCGAATCGTTGCAGCAAGCTTTTTCTCGTCGAGCCCTTTGTCTGTTATGTGCATAGGTAAACTGATGGAACCTAAGTTACAGACAGCCGTTTCAGTTGTAGAGGTGTTGAGCAAAATCTCAGTGCAAAGATTTGAGCTATGTACAACTCCCACATGATCTTGAGGAGATCTGACGTTAGAGGGATCTTTAAAAGTAATCCAAGGATGGCCTGTTTCAAAGAGCATGCTGAGCATTTTTCTCCAAAGTTGCAAAGCCTCGATCTTTTTAAAGAGTTTAATTTTTCCTTCTGCTACTTGTTTTTCATATTCTGTATAACGCGCTTCAAAAGCTTTTCCGTAAAGATCGTGTAGATCAGGAACATCACTCGGGCTAAACAATGTCCAAGATCCATTTTCTTGAACACGTTTCATGAAAAGATCAGGAATCCAGTTGGCTGTGTTCATGTCATGCGTGCGGCGTCTTTCATCACCTGTATTTTTGCGAAGCTCTAAAAAGTCTTCAATATCTAGGTGCCAAGTTTCCAAGTATGAGCACATTGCGCCCTTTCTTTTTCCTCCTTGGTTGACAGCTACTGCGGTGTCATTTGCCACTTTTAAGAAGGGGATAACTCCCTGGCTTTTTCCGTTAGTTCCTTTGATCTGCGCTCCTGTTGCGCGGATGTTGGTCCAATCATTTCCAATACCGCCGGCCCATTTAGAGAGCTGCGCATCGTCGGAGATGGTTTTGAAAATGTGGGACAGGTCGTCCATTACTGTAGAAAGATAGCAAGAACTCAGTTGAGAGTGTAGAGTTCCGGAATTGAAAAGAGTAGGGGTGCTAGATGTGAAAGCAAAGGAAGAGAGCAGGTCGTAGAATTCGATCGCTCTTTTTGTTTTTTGCTCTTTTTCTATTAAAGCAAGGCCCATAGCAACGCGCATCCAGAAAATTTGCGGCGTTTCCATTCTTTGTTCGTTATCGTGGATAAAGTAGCGGTCGTAAAGAGTTTGTAATCCGATATAGGAAAATTGATCGTCCCGTTGGATTTGAAGGGCTTGAGAAAGTTTGTCTAAGTCAAACTCTAAAAGGGCAGGAGAAAGTCTGTGTAAAGCAATTCCTCTTTCTAAGTATTCTTTAAAATATTTACGGTGTTGAGAGGCTAAAAGAGGGGAATCTGCAGAAATGTTCATTGTTTCTCGGTACAAAACATCTAAGAGCAGGCGCGATGCAACTTTCGAATAAGCGGGCTCGATTTCGATCTTGGCGCGTGCTGCCATGATGCCTGCTTGATCCACTTCTGTTTCTTTCATTTCTTCGTAAAAATTTTTTCACAGACTCTTCTAACAAAAGATCGGCAGAAACGAGATCTTCAAACCCACGGCAAGCAAATCTAAACTGATTATAGATCTTAGATTCTGCGATAAATGTTTTTTGGCCATTTTGGTTGATGGTGATGAATTGTCTTTGCTTGGGATTTTCTTTTTCCCGTTCTTCTAAGGGAGTTTCAGATTGCTCTCCTAAGGATGCTCTATTCAAGATAAAGTCTTTTGCTGCTGCGAAAAAACCCTCTTGCATGAGCTGGTGTTCGATCTCATCTTGAATGGTGTCTACAGGAACAGCTTCTCCAGTTTTAGCAAGAGTCACGACTTTTGCTACAACTTTTTGCATGACGATATTAACGCGTTCTATGGTGAGTTCGTCAGAAGGGCCTTGTGTTTTTTTACTGCGCCGAAAAGACTCTTCTAGCGTCTCTGCTACTTTCATTGGGTTAAAGCGTACAATGCTTCCGTCTTTTCGAGCTACTTTGACATTTTGAGGGGAATCTTCTCGAAGGGCTTTATGCTGGTCTCGATAGATGATATAGTCTTTAGCTACATCGTGATGGTCTAATCGCATTAAAGTCACTTCTACGAGGTCTTGGATCCCTTCTACAGAAAGACAAGTTCCTTGCGAGGCAAGTGTTATTAGCTGCTCTACAACTGCGTCGGTCACTTCGTTGATTGTTTGTAAAACATCATCGGAAGTAGGAAGGTCTTTATTGATTTGTTTTGTCTCGCAGAACGCTTTTTCTATCGCATTGAAAATCCGCTCCCTTCGAAATGGCACAAGGGAGCCATTTCGTTTGACCACGGTAAATGAGTTTTCTTTCGCACCCTTTTTTTGGAGCGAAGCAAGTTGGTTTTTTACAGACTTGGACGTGTCATTCATGGTCAAACTCCTTGACGTTTGCTAGAAAGTTTTTCTATTAGTATGTTAGGGCTAGATACTACATCTAGTAGCATTTATCTTCTATATACACCATATATAGTATGCGCGAGCTTTAAGTCCACAAAAAAAAA
>ENA-OOOU01000017-OOOU01000017.1-human-oral-metagenome-genome-assembly--contig:-NODE-17-length-9168-cov-28.717067_pt1 | contig 9168 bp, 7 predicted proteins | sample MGYA00245293_ERZ501128 | MGnify/ENA primary metagenome ERZ501128 (study PRJEB25959, sample SAMN05335049) | human oral metagenome | host: human-associated | place: USA: California | collected 2014-05-17...
TTTTTTTTTAATACTATCATGAAAAGCCATGAAGATGGGCTGTTCGTCTAACCTATATTAAAATGAAAGGAGTTCTTATGAAGAAAATCATTCCGGCTATTGCTTTGTGCTTGTTTGGCGTATCTTGCACTCAAAACCAAGACGGCTATTCTAGTAAAGAAGCCAATGTGGACATGAAAGATTCTGAAATAACGTTAAAAGTCAAAACGGTGATTTTAGCCGATGATGCATTAGCTCCAAGTAACCGCTTTGTATCTATAACTACAAACAATGGTGTTGTCGTAATCACCGGCAAGGTTTCCAATGCAGATCAAATGCGAAGAATTGCTAAAAAAGCAGAGAGTGTATCTGGAGTGAAAAGAGTAGATAATCGGATGACTCTTTCTGATTCGTAGGGCTAGCCCTCCATCCTTAAAGATGGTTTATTGTCTGGTTTTTTGTTTATCACATTAACAATCAGCTAGAAGCATTAGATTAATGCGGGTTTGTAAGATAGATGAAAAACAAAGGATGAGATATGCGTAGTTCAAAACTTATGTTGGCTCTGATGGCCATTGTTGGCACTCCATTTATGACTGTGGATTGTAGTGCGGCAGATAGCACGCAAGTTACAAGTATAGGGCAAAATACAGGGTCGCAGTCAGACGTTATGATGAAGAAGCTGTCAATGATTATGAAAAACTTTAAAGCGGATCCTGGCGCTGCTTTAACAGATCAAAATGTGTCAGATCTTATTATGTACGCAACAGATTCTACGAGTCCAAACTATGATCCTTTAAGTAAAAAAGATAGGATTGTTTTAAGTCAGATTGTGAATTTGAACGCAGATCGCTTTAGTCCCTCTGTAATTATGAAATTCAATAACGCACAAAAATTAGCTGCTAGAATGAGCACGCAAGATATCGAGGCTTTAAGGCTTATTGTCGTAGCTATTAGAGATGGCCAGTCTCTTACTGAAAGACAGGTAAGCGATTTAAGAGATTTTAAAACTATGGTTTCTAGAGATCCTTATGCGTTTATTCCAGATATTTACATTACTACTCAGTATGTTGCAGTGAATCAAAATTTATTCAGTTCATCAGACCTTGCTGTATTTAGACAAGCCTCAAGAGATGCGTCGGGAATTACAAGTGATGATATGGTTCAGTTAGTTGCTATTGCCAATAGAGGCTCCACAGTGTTAAATCAGGATGACATTGCTGTTTTGACTTCTTTCGCAATTAGAGGCCCTATAGGTTCTTTAAATGGATTAGAAGCAAAAGATGTACTCATTCTTAATCAAATCGTCAATCAGAACGCGAGCAGTTTTTCAGCTAACAGTGTGTCGAGCTTTAACAGGGCTCTGAATGACAACCAAGCGATCTTATTATATGCCAAAGCTAATGGTCGAGGGGATGTAAATAAGTCAGGAAATCCAACATCTGCTGGACAACGATAGATTTTAAATAGTTAAGGAGAATTTTATGTTAGGTACAATTTTAATTGTGATCTTAATATTGTTGTTGATAGGTGCTTTCCCTGCTTGGCCTCATTCTCACGCTTGGGGATACTATCCTTCTAGTGGTTTGGGATTGGTGCTAATAATTGTGATCGTGTTACTTCTTTTGGGGAAACTCTAAGGACTTATTTGACTTGTAGATATGGTTGCATTTTTTTAATTAGGCACGCTTCTTATTTGAAATGGGATCCTTATTTTTCATAAAAGGCTGCTTTAAGACCTCACAAGAATCTAAAAATACAGTCACAGATACTTTCAATAATCCTCAAGAAATAGGGGTTGGCGAGGTATCTGTGACCTCACTTCTTATTAGAAAAGCATAGTCTAAGAGTCGATAACTGCTACATTTCGCATCAATAGTGAAGCTGCTCCTACGGAGCTGCTTAAAAGACTTGCTCCAAGAGAGACTCCCGGGAATAGATACAGTACGCAGAGATTCACAACCCCTAAAAGTGCGTTCACTTGCTCTCCTGTTCTGTGAGAAATAATCTCATTTCTTCCAATAAGAGCGGTGAAAATTTGAAGAGAGCTAAAAGTCAAAAGACTGTAGGCAACTACTTTGCAAGCAGCTCCCCAGGCAAGAATTTGGGGGGAAAGGGCTAGCGTAACTAATACGGTCAAGCTTAGAAAAATAGAGCCTTTATTTCTTAGGGCAAGTTCGTTGACCTTGTGAGCTAATGAAGTTGAGCTGTTTTGATGAGTCTTTGGAGGTGTTAGTTCTAAAAACTGTTTTTGTTCTGTGCTATTTAATATTTGCATGATTTCTCTTTGTTTAAGTGTTTTATTTATTTAGATGATAAATAAAATCGACACATTAATCAATGAAAGAGTTTTGTTTATCTATTTGTTTTAAAGTGAATGTTTTTTCTGTCCGGAATTTATCTGCCCGGACAGAAATTTGAATATGGTTAATTAGATAGATCCATTTGATTATCAACCCTTTTTACTCCAGATACGCTTTGTGCTTTTTTAATTATTTGTTCCATTTGATTTGCGCTGAAAATTGTTCCAGAAATGATTACAACGCCATTTTTGGTAGTTACAGAAGCGAGTCTATTACTAGGAGATAAGGAATTGTCCCCGAGTAGTGCTTCCTTGACTCTTAGTGATATTTCCGTATCTGCGAATGGACTGTTAATAGATGGACGGTTAACAGATGGACTGTTAATAGATGGATTGTTAATAGATGGATTGCTAATAGTTTTATTGTTTTGATTGGTAGTTGGATTGGATTTACAAGATACACTTAATACACATAAGACTAGAGGTAGTAAAAATTTTTTTCATATAATCCCCGTAATTTTTGCCTATATTAGGCTGTTAGCTTCCTTACAGATATAAAAAAATGTTTTAGCGAGCAATAAGTTTTTAAGAAATAAAGTTATAAAGAAAGAGATATAGCTGATGGTCAGCTATATCTCAGATTGATTGATGGCAGGATTTTTTAAAAGTCCTTATTGATGGTCAGTACGACATCGGTTGCCCAATAGTTTGCCCCAAATTCCCCATCAAGTCCTAACTCGATTTTTACGGGTTTCTGTTTGCCTACAGCAAAGACAAAGTCGAGGCCAACTGCTCCTAAATTGAGGTTTTTGTTAACAGAGGTAACTGTAAAGCTGCTAGGAGCTCCGACAAAAGATGCGTTGACGTCTCCTGTCCCGAATGTTTTTTCAAAGACATAAGAAGCTTTTTCTTTTAGGAAGAAAGATCCCCATGTATAGGCCCATTGTTCGCTGAATTTAAGACCCGTTTCACTGCGAACCATAGAGCTGTTTTTAGCTTTTTGCTTAACATTGAAAGCGGAAGCTCCGTGCTCTTGGTAGCCCCTTTGCCAGGAGATAGCCCAATCAGCTTCTGTGAATGGAGCCATCTTTCCCCAAGAAAATTCCATATTATACCCAGCTTCTAAGTGTGGGATCAGCTGCCATGCATAAATATCTGCCTTAGCCTTTTGTTCAAATCCAGAAAAAGAGATTTTTCTTGTATTTTGCGTCTGATTAAACATACCCCATACCGCAGGAGATAAATAGAAGTCTCCCATAAAGGCATTGCCGTAAAGCGAGGCAAAGTAGTAGTTGATATCTCCATGGCCTGCATGTTGATTTTCACGATAATAAGTATTTGCGTACCCAAGCGAAGCTCCGACTAAGTCTTTATTCCCTAGATGGTAGTCAAATCCGGCCAGAGCCGCTTCTGAATTAAAGTTAAAGGAGGGGTTTTGCTCGGCGGCTTTTTGATGAGCGTATTCTCCAAAACCTGTTATCCAACCAGAAAATGTGTTTTCAGATGCTTGATTATTTTGTGTTATCGTATCCGAACTATCGGCCGTTAGCATAGCGGTGTAGCCATCTTGAACAGCTCCTCTTTCCATAAATCTAGAGTTATCTAGATGTATGCTTAGTGCATTGCTTAAAGAAAAAGCTGTTTGCGCTGTGATATAAGTGCCAAATCCATTTCTTGCAGGAGAAACGGAGTTAAGACCCTCTGGTAAGGCGTCTGCGGTTAACATGGCAAGTTGCGTAAATCCATCCGATGGTGGCGCGTAAGCGTTTAAGTAGTTAGCGGTTTTTAGCGCGTTTCCACTAAGTCCACTCGTAGGTATAGCAAGCGTGTAATCTAAGTAAATTTCATTTCCAAGATAGTTTACGTTAAATGTAAACCCAGGAGATGAAGTTACAGAAGCAAAAGTGCCGTTCAAGCTATTTGCTGAAACCAGAAGATATCTGCCTTGATGCGCGTAAGCATCAACTTCAGGAAGAATTGTCAAAGCTCCATCTATGCTAGCGCTTCCCGTTACCGTAATACTAGAGGCATCTGTTGCATCCATATCTAAGATAGTTGTAGCTCCAGAGTTTAAGTTTAAACTTCCCACGATTGGATGCCCGATGGAATTGCCAGGATGATAGGATCCACCAGGTAGAATGTTCAAATTCCCTGTTCCTAGTGTAGTTCCTCTGAGTATACTTCCACTATTTACTGTGATATCACAGGCAGATATCCCATTCATGTACGTAGTTGTTCCTTCTCTTAGGTTTAGAAGGCCTGAGAAAAAGAACTGTCCGTTAAAATTAACTTGGCCAGTTCCTGTTGTATGCAAAGTATAGGTGGGCTCTCCAATGACGTTGCCATCAATGGTTATATCATACCCGTTTGCCGTGGTATCGATTGTTCCGTTGTTTTGAAGGAGTATGTCAGCTTTGAAAGAGGGAAAGGCCTCTGCTAATTGGAAAATTCCATTTCCAGCTCCTGCAAAAATCATTTGCTGCATCCCCTCTCCATTGGCTGTAATGGTCGATGGTGTTGCGTTCAGCGTCCCGTTATTGATTTGCACATTTCCTGTAAAATTGTTGCTTGTGTTCGTGAGCGTCAGTGTCCCGGTCCCTTCTTTAACAAAAGTATGGGATCCTGCTACTACACCACTTAGTGTAACGTCATAACTATTTGTGTCGATAACCCCATTGCCAGTCAAAACGATAGAGGGAAAGCTTGAAAAGCTGCTGCCAGCTTGAAACCTACCAACCTGAGGGCCTTGGAATACGAGCTGTCCGACTGGGCCTCCTACAACTGGGAATGACAACGACGTTCCATTTAGGGTCCCTTCGAGAATGGTCGTTCTTCCTGTGAAGTTGTTGCCATTATTGGTTAGAGTGAGGATTCCAGCTCCAGCTTTTGTAAAGGGAGCGCCTCCACTAACTTGCCCGTTGATGGTTACGTTATAGCTGTTTGTATCAATTGTGCCGCCAATATTCATGCTAACTGCTTGTTCCATGGTCAAATCGCTGGCAGCTTTCAGAGTTCCGCTATATCCTTGAAACGAGATCGGGCCGGATGGTAAAGTGGTGGAACTTGCTTGTAGTGTTCCGCCTTCGATGAGGACAGGTCCTGTAGTGCCTGTGTTAGTACCATTAAGAATAAGAGATCCTCTTCCCAGTTTTATCAAAGTTCCAGCACCGGATAAACTTCCAGTACAGGTAATGTTGCTGCCGTTGGTAGCTATTGTTGTTGTGCCAGTCATTGTAATGTCTTGAGTCAAAGTAGTCGGATTTGGTAGCTGAAACTGCAAGGTTCCGCCGCCACCTTCTATAGTAAACGAGGCTATACCTCCGACGGAGTTTGTAAAGAGAGATGATCCACTGTCTAAAGAGACATTTCCCGTGAATCCTGTAAGGTCTCCTAGCAACGCTAACGTTGCGTTATTTTCCATAAGCAAATTTCCGCTACCAGTTACATCTCCATAAAAAGGAGTGGCATAGCTTCCATTATTGCTTAATGTGAGGTTAGCACTTCCAAGAGCTAAGGTTGTGCCGGTAGTTCCTGATATTCCTCCGAGTGTTTGATTAAATCCATTGAGGTTTAACTCTGCAGTATACGTATTCCCAGCTGGTTGGGTAAGAGTTACAAGAAGAGGAACCCAAGCAGTGCTTCCCAGCGAGTTTGCTGCTGTTGCTTGTAGTGTCGTATTTGCTGCAGATCCTGATGTGATGTTAATGCTTCCGTTAAATGTAGAAGTTCCTCCAACATTTAATAATCCTGACAGTACATTAAGCACCCCACTGCCAGATAGTCCGCCACCATTAATATCCCCAATAGCACTACCACCGGTTGTGGAATACACATTCAATGCGGAAGAGGGGGATGCAATATTTATTGTTGATTCGATGGCAGAGCCTGTCGTATTGAAATTGATGACGCCTCCGAACGCGCCGGAGATTAAAAGCGAGTCACCATTTAGTGTGTAAGCGGTACCTGCTCCAAAAGTTATCGTGTCGAATTGAAAATTGGCACCCAGATCATTAGTAGGTGTATAGTTTGAAGAGGAGCCTGGAAAGACAATGACAGTGCTTTGGCTATCGACTGGAGCTACAGCTCCAGTCCAGTTGCCCGCATTGGTCATAGAGGAGCCAGAGCTTCCTGACCAAGTGTAAGTTGTCGTAGCGTGGGCGCTTAGACTGTACAAAGACATACATCCGCACAACATAAATAAACGTTTCATGAAATTTTTCCTGTGTTTTTAGTAATGTTTCTTTTTCCTGCGGACTATCCTTCCCACCCTGGAGGGGAACTGTTAAATTGGAGGGTAATTGGAATTGGATCTATTGAAGTTCCAGCATGCCCGGGGCTAGTAACAGTAAAAGTGAAATTGGATTGAAACGCTTGATCTGCTGCGGAAAAGGTGGGATAAGTACCACTATTAGTGCCTCCGGTAGTTGGAATAACCACTTGTCCGAGTAGATTAATGTTAAATACGTAGTCTATGCCGTTGAAAGTAAATGTTGCATGAAGATAGTCAGAAGATCCTCCTGTAATGGGAGTTCCTCCGAAGATTTGCCCGGGAATTGCAGTGCTGCCTGTGGCAGTTGCTGTCGTTGATCCTCCATTATAGGTGAAAACAACTTGAGCTCCGCTTGCTGCAGGCCCGACCGTCACACTGTAGTAATAGGGGTCTGTTAAATCAGGGATAGTTCCGTTCATAGCTCCCAATACCATGACCACATAAGGATTTGCAGCTCCAGGAACTTGGGAAGGATTCCCATATTGATCTTGGATGGGAAGTCCAGAAATGGTGCCATCCATTCCAAGCAAGTCATCATAATCAAAGCAATATCCAACACCTAAAAGAGGATTACTAGGAAGTGTTCCGGCTCCAAGCTCTTGTAAGTGGAAGGCTTGGTCATATAAGTTATATGCGGGTTGCGCTCCATTACTGGCTGGATTTGGGAAGTAACTGATGTCGGTGTATCCACCATGATTTACCCCGCCAGCTTTATAATCGAAAGCATTGTAAAAAGGTTTGAGATTTGTGGTGGCAACCATTAAAGGAAGCTGCTCTATGTCAAACAGGGCAGAGAGAAGTTTTCCGAGTTCAGCACCAATGGGATTGGCATTTGTAAATCCATTGGCAAAGGTAATATTTCCACTTAGAAAATCACCTAGAGCAATTGTATAAAGATTTACGTTGGTATCGTTTGCAGAGTTCCTGGTGACCCCGTCAGTTTCATAGGCTTCGAAATTAAGTTGCCCTGGAGTGTTTGGATCAGAGTAGACCTTATATTCTACAAGTCCTGCAGCTGGAGTGATCACGGTCCATAGAGGGGAATAGGTGTTACTGTTGCTTGCTAAATAATAGTTGTAAAGATTTTGCATGTAGTAGGTTCCTGACTCAGAGGGGCCTACACTAGCATTGGTTAGATAGTCGCTGGGGAAAGAGTTAATTGTAGGAATTCCCCCTGAAAAAGTTCTTCCTAACGCGGTGCTGTTTTTTGCTGCTAAAAGACGTACAGTTCCGCCGCCTGCAGAACTTGTATAAGGGTTTGGATAGAACTGAAATGGTAAAGAACCCCAGGTGTCTTGGTATGGGTATTGAGTATTCACTAATGGGTTTAGAACATTGTTCACTGCTGTTAAGACAGATGTTTGTGTGGATCCCGCAGGCATTCCTGAAGCGTACCCGGCAATTGGAGGATCGATGGCAAGTCCTTGGTAGGATTTGGCGGATAAACGATAGGGGATGCAAAAATAGTCAACGTACGACATGTTCATATAAACACTGGTAGAAGAATCTGTATCGCTGATGCCGAATCCAAATTCAAAGTCTTGATATGGAGTCCAAATATTAGGGTCATTTAAGGAATTAGGTGCGGGGCTATTAATGGCTATAAGAGCTTTTGCCGGACTGTATGTAGTGCTTAAATGCATCGGTTTCCCGATAGAAAAATAGGACCGTGCGCTAGAGTTAACAGGTATGTAGATGAGATAGGCAGGATTAAGACCAGTTCCTGAAGCTTGTGGTAAATTGGAGAGTAATACACTGTTTTCGACAGAACCATTGGTCCCGTCTGCATGGGGATATTCATAGGAACAAATTCCTGTAGAGGAGCTAGGACGAAGAAAACAAGGGATGCCATTACTATCTAGGGTGGTCAGCACAAGATAAACTGGCTCCGTGGTGTGATTGACAATGACCGCGGGAACATAATTTTGTACAGGTACGGGTGATAAAACAGCTTGGGTTAGCACTTCAGGAATAGCTTGTAAGCCCGAAAAACATAAAAGACTAAGAGCAGTCATTGCAAAGCAGTAGTTTTTTTCTACGATCAATCCTTCTGAAAAATAAAAGAATAAATTACAGGTGTAGAGGAATTTTAGTATTTTTGTCAAAAAAATAATGACTGTTATGAGGGGCGAATTTTCTGAATATTAATAGGATCTAATGTGATCAATTGCTTCAATCCAAAAAGTCCCTGAGGAGAGTTCGGAGTGGGTAAGAAGGTGACGTGCTAAATGAGATAACACATGTGTGTGAGAAAGTAAAACATCTGGATTTTTTTCGTTAGGGTTGTCGTAGAAGGCGCGAGGATCTGGTTTGGATAAAACAACTCCGAAGAGGTTAGCCTTGCGATCGTTAAAATTTTCTTGGTTCCAATATTTGTCCTGATGAGCGTTAATGTTTTCTTGGTAGATAGGGGAGAGTTTTAAATAAGCTACAGAAAGCTTGGAAAACGTTGCGGTGCCTACAATGGCAAATCCGGTTGGGTAGTTTTTAATAAGGTCTTGATACAGCGCTTGGATTTCTTGTTTATGTCGGATCTGTAATAACGTTTTTGGTTTTTTTGGTATTCCCATAAGAAAGGCGGCTTGAAGAGTCTGTTTTTTCTTCCCATGTTTTTTTT
>ENA-OOOU01000018-OOOU01000018.1-human-oral-metagenome-genome-assembly--contig:-NODE-18-length-8821-cov-10.077640_pt1 | contig 8821 bp, 8 predicted proteins | sample MGYA00245293_ERZ501128 | MGnify/ENA primary metagenome ERZ501128 (study PRJEB25959, sample SAMN05335049) | human oral metagenome | host: human-associated | place: USA: California | collected 2014-05-17...
TTTTTTTTTATTTTGTTTGTCAGTCTTTTTATTCTCGTGCAATAGAGAAAGAGCTCTTGTTACCGAAAATAAAATACCCTACCTGTATGATAGCGTGAATGTGTGCGATGTGTATCCATTTCCGGGCGACACCTGTTTTGTGTTGATTCACGGAGGAGCATGGGAGGGAGGCGACAAAAGTAATTTTTACCGTTCGGCTGACGTATTTGCCACCTATCACCGGGCAGCCTGCAATATGAACTATACCGTAAAGAAAAAATACTGTGGCGACCTCAATCAGACGGAAGTTAAAAGTTGTCTTGATTTTTTAAGCGGTCAGTTCCGGTATAAAAAATTTGTGTTGGTTGGTATATCGGCCGGAAGTACCATTGCAATGGATTATGCCTACCACACCGGAGATTTGCGAGTGATAGGAGTTGTTTGTTTGGGAACTATTGGAGATTTGACTAAAAATGCCAATTCAAAAGTTTTATTCAATGCAGGCTATGCGTATAAAGATGTGGTAGCCTCCAGCCCCATCAATGCCACTACATTTTGCAAAACATTATTTGTACACGGCAATACCGATGATATTTCTTTTCCGGTTCAGTCGGTAGATATGAATACTAAACTCACCGCTTCCGGCTATGAGTCAATGATTATTTTTAAGAATAGAGGGCATTGGTTTGACGAAGAAAGTTTGAAGGAAGTGTTTACGTTCTCGGTGTTTTATTTTCAATAATGCACCGATGGCTTTTTATTAAAATAACCGCGAAATTAAGAACGTAGCATCATAGTTAAAGCATACCGAGGCAAAGAACATGGTATCGGTAAAACCGTGGGAAAGAATAAGTAACAACAAATTTTTATCGCTGCGAAGGTAAAGTAATCCAAACAACACACCGGCAACAAAAGTAGTTACTACCCCATTAGTTCCCTGATAAAAATGAATAAGCGAAAACAGCAGGGAGGAGATTAGGATAGGCAGGTATTTATTACCGCTTAGCTGAATAAATCGGTCTAACAAGAATCCCCTGAAAATAATTTCTTCCCCAATAGCAGCTGTAAGCCACATGCCCGCTGTTGCCTTTAAGGTTAGCGGAATATTATGCCTGAGTACATTAAATTTTACGTAGTTAGTCATAACTCCGGTTAAGTGATTCAGCACCGGATTTAAAATTAAACTCAGAATGACCCACAGCACCAATCCGGCTAACAGCCCGTTAAAAAAAGTATGACTAAGATAATCGAATTTGAGAATCTGTTTTCTTTTAACGAGTTGATTTTTGAAAACAAAATACGAGCAGAAAACAATATGGGTAATAAACAGCCATAAAGACAGGGATGCTGCTGAATGGGTAATAACCGGAAGCAATACCAGCGAGAGCGAAACGGCAACAGGCCAGCTACCTAGCAAATTTTTTAATGAAATGGGGAAAGACGTACTTACCGTGTTATTAGTTCCAAACATGGAGTTACTAAGGGCAATTAAAATATGGCAGGCAGCAGGAAGAAATAGTTTTATTAAATGGAATACTTAACTGGCAAAACCCCTCATACCATTGGCCGGGGCAATTGAAGCTTGGATGGCTACAAAACTTTCGGCCGACTGAATTTCCTCATCACCCTGCCCTTTTGAGGCCTGATGAATGTCTTTAAGGAAAGGAGGCATAAATCCATTCAGTTCTTCATTGCCGCCTGCCGCTTTAATGCTTACCGAATAACGCAACGAGCTTCCATTGCCTATGGTACGTACCATATTCATCTTAAGCAGGTCGTTAAAATCACGTTGAATGGTTTTACGGTTACATCCGAATTCTTCAGTAAGTTCCTTGGTACTCACAAATCCTTTATGATGGATTATATACATGATGAGTTCCTGTCGCTTATTCAATAGCCCATGACTATACAGTTTGAGCTTATAGCCATGCTCAAATACATAGTTCATTATATTACGTTGCCGCGGATTGGCATCATCGTATTCTACCTGCTTGCGAAAGTATTGGCGTAATACTTGTTTTACCCGTAGCAGGTTATTATAAAAAACTTCATTGCCAAAGTCTATTTTGTTTTTGAGGTTTTCCTTGGTAAATTCTTCCTGCTCCCGCAATTCAAAATAGCGTGAACGGTTTAAAAACAACTCATGCTCCAGCGTAAGTAATCCATCCATATTCAGGTTGTGTTTGGCAAGCCAAAAATTTTGCATCAAACGCGCTAGTATGGGAGCATCGCTGCCAAATGGTTTTATTCTAAGAATTTCAAAATGAAGAATCCAGGAAGCGGCAATGGGATCAAGCTCATTCTCATTTTGCACCATATCAAAAACCTCGGCAAGTTGAGCTTCTTCCATTTGAGTAAGTGATTCCGGAAGTTTGTGGTATTGTATGGTAAATAAATCAAAATCTTCAGTAGAGCGATTTACCGTACTGCTTATGAGTTTTTGCAACTCAACAAGTAATTCTACCTTAAGGGGGGCTTCACGTTTGTGAAATAGGTATTCTTCCGCTTCCCGGTAAATGTACAATGTTTTTTCATTAAACCCTTTGGCTTGCGCTTTTTTGCTTAGGATGTTTTTAAGTGTTTCTAAATCGGTAATGGAGCGTTCAAGCGCGTTGGCGTAATAAGAGCGGGAAGCTGATGCATTAAATTGCTCAATGCGTACTACCTTATCGGGCAATTCCAGAAAGCGAAAGATATTGCCCAACTCGAAATAAAATTCGTGCAGTTTGGTTTCTGAATTAAGTAAAGCTACGGGAATGCCCAGCTTTTCTTCTAAAAGCATAGTTCAAATAAGATGCGAGTTCTAACGTCCAGTACATAGTAAATCTGTTTAAATAATTATCCCTGTTTTTCCCGCGAATATAAAAGGATTTCTTAATCTATTGCTATGGTTTTAGGAATCTTTCAAAAAACTTTGCAACATACTGATTTTGTTAATCTTGCCAGAAGCGAGCCATAGAAATTTTTCCACGAAAAAATACTGTGTCGGTGCATGGAAAGGCGGTAAAGCCTCCTTTATCCGTTGTTTAAATGCCTTCCATTTTCCTTCTTCTACCTCTTTGCCCTCCAGCACAAGCACCAGTTTACTTCCTAATTTTTCATCGGGTAATGCCGCAGCAAAAGCTGGAAACGACAACCCCATTTCGTCCAATACCTGCTCCACAACCTCCTCTACTTTTGAGGGAGAAATTTTTACGCCCCCGCTATTTATTACTTCATCAAATCGTCCGGTAAGCGTAAACTTTTCATCATTCCATTCAACCACATCGTTGGTAGTTACCCATTTATTCCCCGTTACAGTTGCCCTAATGCATAAACAATTTCGGTCATCGGTTTTCAGTTCAACACCCGGTAACGGATGGTAAAACTCCGAGCGGTTTTCGCCATTAATTTTTCGCAGGGCTATATGCGAAACGGTTTCAGTCATGCCATAGGTTTGCCAAATAGCGGCTCCTTTCATTTGCTGAAGCACCGAATTGAGACTGGAAGACAACCCGGCTCCGCCAACCAATACCGTATGAAAACAGGAAAGTGCCTGATAGGCCAATTTGTTTTCTTTAACAACCGAAAGTTGAGATGGTACTACCGATACCAATTGAAACGGATGAGGTGTATTAATCATAGCTAAAAAATGGGTTGACGGTTTTACTACCTCGATATCCATTTGATAAAGGATGGCTCGAACCAATAACATTTTCCCGCCTATATATCGGGCAGAAATGGGTAACAGAATAGTGTGCAACTTCGTAAAATTCAGAAAATCTCCCGTGAGTTTGGCGCTAAGTAACATTTGTTCTCTGCTAAGAGAAATTATTTTGGGTACTCCGGTGCTTCCTGAAGTTTGTTGTTCAAAAACACTTTTTCCGCTTAGCCACTCATGCAAAAATAACACAGCTGCACGCTCATCTTCATCTTGCAATAAACCGATTGCGTGCTGCTTTAAATGAATCAGTTCATCAGGTTGATAGAGTTTACCAAAAATGCGAATGATCATTGAAGTTGTTGTAATTCTTCCCAAAATTCGACCGCCCTGCGTGTATGCGGAATCACAATGGTGCCGCCTACTATATTAGCTACTGAAAAAATTTCAAACATTTGTGCAGAAGTTACACCTAACATATGACATTTTTCGAGGTGATATTTTACACAATCATCACAACGAAGCACCATGGAAGCTACCAATCCAAGCATTTCTTTTACCTCTCTGCTGAGAGCCCCATCCTGATACGTATTTGTATCAAGATTAAACAAGCGTTTAAGCACCAGGTTATCCGAGGCCAGAATCTTTTCATTCATCCGGCTTCGGTAATCATTAAATTCGTTTACTTTATTCATATTCCCTTTTTTGAGTACAAATCAAATACCTTTGAACGTTTAATCAATGAACCCGACCGAGAATAAATTCCAGATTAATATTGCCAATAGCAGAATCCCTCAACTTGATGGCTTCAGGGGCTTTGCGTTATGTGCCGCGTTGCTATGGCATTATTATGCCTGCGAAATTACAGCCTACAGCCCGGTTTTAAGGTTTTTTAAACCTGCTACCGATATGTGCATTATGGCGGTAGATTTATTCTTTGTACTATCCGGTTTTCTTATTGCCAGCATTCTGATTGAAAGCAAAGGTTCCCCCAACTTTTTCAAAACATTTTATGTCCGGAGGATACTGCGCATTTTCCCTGTTTACTATATTGTTTACGCGTTATTTCTGATTGGAATTTTATGGGGGGGTGAACAAAAAATTCCGTTCATTTTTCAAAACTCCCTGCCCGACCAACCCATCCCTCTTTGGTCATATGCCATTTTTGCTCAGAATTTTTTTATGGACATGGATGTGCAGCGACAAATTTACAATTTCGGACCACACTTTCTTGGCATTACCTGGTCGGTAACCATTGAAGAACAATTTTATGTTCTTGCCCCGCTTTTTATCTGGCTCACACCAAAAAAATACCTCATTCGCATGTGTTGCGTGTTTATTGTAGCGTGCTGGGGGGTAAAATTTGCGCTGTTCGGAGATAATATCATGCACACCTATGTTACCATGCCCGCACGCATGGACTCATTACTGATGGGAGTTATTATTGCAAATTTGGTTCAAAATCAGGAATTCATTCAAAAAATTTTCAGTATGCGACAACCTCTGTACATACTGCTGTTTGTGCAATTAATTCTGTTAATAGCACTTATTCAATGGGTGGGCAACAGCCCCTGGTATGGGTTTCTTTTCACCTTTGGCGGATTGATGTGGAGCAATTGCCTGTTGTTAATTCTGGCTGATCGTAACGGACTCTTGGGTCGCTTTTTCAGCATTAAATTTTTTATGTGGCTGGGGTCAATTTCGTATACTGTTTATTTAACCCATCAGGCCATTAACGGGGTTTTACATCAGTACATCCTGCATCAGAGACCCATAATTCATTATCAAAACGGATGGTACAACTGGAAAGATATTGCGGTAACCCTTACCTCGCTGCTCGTTTCTTTTGTTATTTCCCATTACTCGTTTAAGTGGCTCGAAAAACCATTGATAAGAAAAGGACACAGCTTTAGGTATTAATTTCAACGTGCGCTATCAGCTCAAAAAATAAGCGTGGGACGAGTATTTGTCATGTCCCCTATATAAACACATAGGCACATAGATTTTTTGCTGTTGAATTGCTATATGTCTATGTTTAACTATGTTTCTATTTGTTTTTTCTTCCTTTATCACATAGGCATATAAGACCGGATGCATAAACAGATAGCTACATCCAACACATAAGGTTATAGAGTGCTTATACCTGTTCTTACACGAAACTAAAAAGAGCGGTGTTGCTAAAGTATTAAGTTACTTTTCGTCTATCTTCACTCATTCGCAAAAACAACTTTAACAAAAAACGAATAAAGTAATAAGAAGCGAAATTAATTAATTGCTGCAGTAGTGATTTTTCCTGTGTGTACGCCCCTGCTTTTACTTCTTTGGCTCCCTGCTCCACTAATGATTCAACAGTATGTTGAACCTCTATAGCCGTTGCCGCATGATGCACATGAACATTTAACTCTATGCTTCCATAATCGCTGAGTCGGTTTATATTGTATGACCCCACAGTGAACCATTCCTTATCAACCACCATTAATTTGGCATGCAATACCGAAGGAAGCCATTCATAAATAACTATTTTATTCCGGAGTAACCAATCGTATAAATAACGGGTAGCTCGATTTACCAGCGGCACATCGGATATTCCCGATAACAGAACCGTAATTTTAACCCCTCTGGCAGCAGCTTGTGCCAATGCTTTACGAATAGATTTCCCAGGTAAAAAATAACTCGCGACAATAATTAATTCTTTGGTTGCCGAATGAATTGCATCTTCATAAGCGGCCGACACTTCAAACTTTCGTAAGTACCAGTTGTTCACGCTTAGGGCAACAGGAATATCGTATGCCTTCATTGCCGGCTTTAATGCGGCATGTTTAAAATGAACTCTTCTAAATCTTCGTTGCCATAAATGTTCACATACATATTTAATTCTGTTACATGCATTTCCCTCAATAAGAACTGCAAAATCAAGCCAAGGTTTGTCATCTAATTTCCCTCTGTATTTATCAGCTATATTTATCCCGCCCACCAAGGCTTTTCCATCATCTGTAACTGTCACTTTATGATGAAGCCGTTTACCAACCCTCATCCAGCGTAAAGGCGAAAAATTGCGGTAAAAAACTCCGCTTGCCCTAAGTTGTTTTACGGTTGCTGATGAGAGTTTGGTTCCGTACCCGTCAGTTATCAAATACACTTTAGTCCCTCGCTGGGCTGCATCTATTAAAGCATGAAGCACCTCGTTGCCTGTTGCATCTTCTTCCAGAATATATGTTTGAATATGAATCCACTTGGTGCTGGTATGAATAAGCTTAAGTAATTGCACAAAATAGTCTTCTCCGCTTTGCAGCAACTCTATTTTGTTTCCGTACATATAAGTGCCAGGCCAAATCATTTGTACTCAAAGCTACAAAACAAAAAAGTCCCTTTGTTGTTACAAAAGGGACTTTTTTGTGTGTTAATTCTATACTTACAGATGAATGCACTCATTGTATGCCTGAGCAGTTGCTTCCATAACAGCTTCACTCATGGTTGGATGCGGGTGCACCGATTTGAGAATTTCGTACCCTGTAGTTTCTAAGTTACGCGCCACTACAACTTCGGCAATCATTTCGGTAACATTAGCGCCTACCATATGGCAACCCAGCCACTCGCCATATTTAGCATCGAATATTACTTTCACAAATCCCTCCTTCGCCCCGGCAGCACTGGCTTTGCCACTGGCGGTAAAAGGGAATTTACCTATTCTAATGTCATAACCGGCTTCTTTAGCGGCTTTTTCTGTATATCCTACCGAGGCAACTTCTGGAGAACAGTAAGTGCACCCCGGGATGTTTTGATAATTCAATGGCTCAGGATGATGTCCTGCAATTTTCTCTACACAAATAATCCCTTCGGCACTGGCTACATGCGCCAATGCAGGGCCTTTTACAATGTCGCCAATGGCGTAAATACCGTTAATATTAGTTTGGTAAAAATCATCCACCAGCACTTTGTCTTTATCCGTTTTCACACCGACCTGTTCCAATCCCAGATTTTCAATATTCGTTTTAATTCCAACGGCTGAAAGCACTACGTCACATGCCAACTCTTTCAATCCATCGGCAGCTTTTACTTGTACCTTACATCCCTCGCCTGTGGTGTCAACCGATTCAACGGATGCAGAAGTAAGAATCTCTATCCCGCTCTTCCGAAAATGACGATTCATTCGCGCGAAACGTCCTCGTCTTCAACCGGAAGAATATTGGGCAGGTATTCAACAATGGTTACTTTTGTGCCCATTGAGTTGTAGAAATATGCAAATTCGCAACCTATGGCACCCGAACCCATTACCACCATGCTTTTAGGTTGCTGCGGCAGTACCATGGCATCTCGGTAACCGATTATTTTTTTACCGTCAATTTTTATATTGGGCAACTCGCGGCTGCGGGCTCCGGTGGCGAGAATAATATTTTTAGCAGTAATGTGTTTTTTGGTTCCTGCAGCATCGGTCACTTCTACTTTTCCAGCAGCAAGCACCTTTCCGCTTCCTGTAATTACTTCAATTTTATTTTTCTTCATTAAAAATGCAATTCCCTTACTCATTCCTTCAGCCACCAAACGGCTACGTTTTACTACAGCAGTAAAGTCATGTGCTGAACCGGAAACGGTTATTCCATAATCACCGGCATGTTTGATATAGTCAAACACCTGTGCCGATTTAAGCAACGCTTTAGTGGGAATACAGCCCCAGTTAAGACAAATGCCCCCTAACTCAGAACGCTCTACCACAGCTGTTTTTAGGCCTAATTGCGAGGCACGGATAGCAGCAACATAGCCACCAGGGCCACTACCAATTACGATTAAATCAAAATTCATAGAATGATAAAATTAGTTGGCTGCAAACATACAAAAGCACAAGCCAAAAACCACACACATTCATTTAGCTTTAAAATAGTCAATGCTCATATAAATTTAAACGAAATTGATTTATATTGCCCCTTTATAATTAGCCCCTAAAATGGTTCATTACATTAAAACAACATTTCCCTCGTTTGCCTTGATACTTTGTATAGTATTCAATGGCTTTGCACAAAAACAATCGTCTGAAATAATTTACTTAAAAAGCGGTCCGGTTGTATTACCCGAAAATCAACTTCCCCAATCAACTCAACTGGAATCCTCGGCTTTTAACGGTAATTACTACCTGATGATTCAATTGAAAGAGGCCATTACCTTAGAAACAAGGGAAAAATTAACGGCTCTTGGGATCATTTTTTT
>ENA-OOOU01000019-OOOU01000019.1-human-oral-metagenome-genome-assembly--contig:-NODE-19-length-8810-cov-9.049637_pt1 | contig 8810 bp, 6 predicted proteins | sample MGYA00245293_ERZ501128 | MGnify/ENA primary metagenome ERZ501128 (study PRJEB25959, sample SAMN05335049) | human oral metagenome | host: human-associated | place: USA: California | collected 2014-05-17...
GATTACCAGAAGCCTTTTTTGTGCCCAGGAGGAGACTCGAACTCCTACACCAGTTAAGGCACCACCCCCTCAAGATGGCGTGTCTACCAATTTCACCACCTGGGCTAGAGGTATCGAGCAGATTCGAACTGCTGTAGGAGCTTTTGCAGAGCTCTGCCTAGCCACTCGGCCACGATACCTTTACAGTGCGGCAAAGATAAAAGTTTTATCCCGATTAACAACTCCCCTGATTAAAACCAAACTGTGATATTCACTATTGACTAATTCCAGAGTTTGGGCGAATTTGCCCTGATAGAATTTTTTGCGTAATTTATTTCACTGTATGAGTAGTTTAAGTTGATACAGTTGAATATCATTGGCAGTTGTGAGCGAAATGTAATAAACACCTGTGTTCATTCCGTTTACCGAAAAAAGGAGGAAATATTCATTGTAATCGGTAGCTAATTCAACCATGCCTGCTTTAATCTTTCTTCCGTATAAATCGTAAATAGTTACATTTACTTCTTTCAGCAGGTAGCGATTCTCAAATACAATACGAATTGTATTGTGAGCAGGATTTGGATATATCCCGACTCCATTATGATTTAATTCTGATGAATCAACCGGCTCAGGTAAATAATATCCATGCAGTAGAAAAAAGGCTGTTCGTGCGTCAGGAATACCATATCCTAATAAGGTGTCGGGGCTATTGTATTGATGTGCCGACTGAATTAATGCTTCACGAATTTGCCATGCAGTGGCTTCGGGCTTGCTGCTCCATAAAGATGTAGCCAAAGCACTTATTAACGGGCATGCAAATGAAGTTCCACTCCCCTGATATATGTTTCCATCAGTTCCTACAATATAATTTCTGCCCCCTCTGGTTACCAATTCAGGTTTTAACCTTCCGTCAGAACTGGGGCCTACACTACTGAAGTTTGTTTTTATACCAATACTGTCTACTGCACCTACTGCCAATACACTATCTCCATCGCTTGGGGCTGTAATATATTTCCAATTGCCCGAACCCTCATTTCCTGCCGCATTTATTACTAAAATTCCCTTCGAGGCAGCCATGTCAGCCGCACGGGTTATAATCGTGGTATTACCATCCATATCTGCATAGCTGTAATCTTCTAACGAATCTGTCATGCCTTTTGAATATCCTAAGGAAGTACTGAACACATCGGCTCCGATACTATCTGCATATTCAGCCGCCATTAGCCAGTTTTCTTCTTCCTGCCTCGATTCAATAGCATTATTTTCCGTTCGGCACAAAATAAATGAGGCATTATACGCTCCTCCATATAAGGCGTTATCAGCAATTGCAGCTATATTTGATAATACCAAAGTACCATGGGAGCCATCGGAATAAACATCAGAATCATTGTTTACAAAATCATAAACGGCCAAGATTTTATTTTCAGTAAACAGGTGTTTGAATGCCTTAATCTTATCAATATTCATAAACCCGTCATCCATTACGGCAATTATTTTTCCCTCACCTCTATACCTGTTTGCATTTAATACATCGGTATGAGTAATGCGCAACTGATGTCTGTACCAAGGTACCCCATAATAATCTGGAATGAAAGGGTCTGTTTGTTTCTCCAGCGTAATGCAGGTTCCTCCACCAGCTTTTACTGGCTCTACCTTTTCAACAAAAGGCAAGCAAATAGTTGCTGCGTATTGCTCGGTAGTTAAAACTGCTGTTATCATGTTAAACCATTTGGAGACTATAATTGGTTTTATACCCAAAGCGCACAGTTTTGTCAGGTAATTCCGGCAAACTGGATAATCAGAGTAAGTAACCTGAATATGCTGCCATTGCCTGCGTAGTATGGAACGAGCCGATAAAAAATCTGATGGCTTACTTATACTGGTGTCTCCTTTATCTTTAAAAATAATATGGTAATTTGTTTGGGCAAAAGCACTCAATCCCATGCAGAAAAAATATACAACTATAATTCTTTTCACTATTGTGCAAGTTAATTCTAATCCTATTAAGGTTGATTAAAAGGCTCAAAAAAGTTTTTTCAGATTTTTATCATTAACTTTAATTCCAAAATAACCTCACTTTATGAAGCTGACTTTAAAATGGATAAGTATCCTACTTGGAATTGTACTTACCTTAATGGCAGGTGGTGCTGCATTTATTTTCGTTAGAGGTATTCCCAACTATGAAGTCAATAACATTGAAATGAAAGTAGATGTAACACCGGAGCGGGTAACTAACGGACAACGCATTGCTTCAATGCTATGTATTCAGTGTCACGCGGCCGATGACGGGGTGCTTACAGGAAAACTGTTAAAAGATGTACCTAAAGAATTCGGAGCTATCTATTCAAAAAACATCACTTCGCACAGGGATAAAGGAATTGGGAACTGGACTGACGGGCAAATTTATTATTTACTGCGCACCGGTTTAAGACCCAACGGGCAGTATCTGCCACCTTATATGCCAAAATTTCCATTGGTGGCCGATGAAGATTTAAAAGATATCATTGCGTGGCTTCGGTCGGATTCTCCTGCTTTAGCGGCCTCTGAACAGGAAGCACCGGAAAGTGAACCTTCTTTTTTAACTAAGTTTTTATGCACTGTTGCATTTAAACCTTTGCCTTTTCCTGAAAAACCTATTTTGCGACCCGATACAAATGATGCTGTGGGTTTAGGGAAGTACATTGTTGACGGACAAATTGCTTGCTTTGCCTGCCACTCTAAAGATTTTAAAACCATGAATGTTCTGGAGCCAACCAAATCTGAAGGCTATTGCGGTGGGGGGAATCCATTATTGAATATGGCAGGTGCTGTGGTGCCATCGGCCAATATCACTTTTGACGAAACAGGGATTGGCGGATATACCGAACAGCAATTTATTGATGCAGTTAAACATGGTAAAAAACGTGACGGAACAATGCTGCGTTATCCTATGATCCCACACAGCGGATTAAGCGATACTGAGGTAAAAGGTATTTATGCCTACCTTCAAACCATTCCTAAAATTAAAAATAAAGTTCAGTAAAAATATTTTTTGTTCATTTGTCTCCGATACATATAATCGCGTTGGTGCGGCAGGTGTAAAATGATAAACCGTCAGTTAAATCATATTCGGCATATTGATTTTTTAGATTTGCATTCAGGTTGGTTAAAGGCTTGGCTGAAATAAGGAAACAAGGAAGTTTTAACCTGAGTGATGCCATTGGAAAACTGCCGGGAGTTAGTCAGCTAGGAACAGGCCCAGGTATTAGCAAACCCATTATCCGAGGCCTTTCAGGAAACAGGATTCAAACGGTGATGATGGGGTTGCGTTTTGATAACCAGCAATGGCAGGACGAACACGGATTGGGTCTTGGAGATATTGGCATTGACAGAGTAGAAGTGATTAAAGGTCCGGCTTCATTAATCTACGGTTCTCAGGCAATGGGGGGTGTGTTGAATATTATAGAAGAAAAGCCTGCCCCTTTTGGCAAAACGGTTACTGATTTTTCAACCCGAATTTTCTCAAACACACTTGGTGGTGCTTACGATTTCGGAGTCAAAAAAAGTAACGAAAAATCATATTGGCGGTTGAGGGGAGGAGTAGAGTCGCATGCAGATTATACTGATGGAAACGGCAAACGTGTACTTAATTCGCGCTTCACTAATTTTGTGTATAAAAGTACCTGGGGATTCACTGGTAAAAAATGGGTTTCGGTAAATAATCTGATGGCTGCCAACAGTAATTTTGGTTTTATTATGGAAGCTGCCCAACTGAACGAAAAACCTGATGCCCGACTTAGCCGCAGTTTTGATATACCCCACCACACGGTGTATTTTCAGGTGTTAAGTTCGCAAAATACTCTATTGCTAAACGGGCATTCAACTATTAAACTAAATGCAGGTATACATTTAAACAACCGTCAGGAGCAGGAAGGCGGTAAACGCATTGCCCTCAATATGCAATTAAACAGTTTTGCCCTTAATGCTATGTGGGTAGAAAAAATGGGAAACAACTGGGAGCTTTCAGCCGGGGTGCATAGTAATACACAAACCAACCGCAATGCTGGAGCCAGAGTGATAATACCTGATGCCAATCTTACGGAACTTGCCGGAGTGGTGTATGCCAAACGTGCTGGCGAAATGCTCAATGTAGAAACCGGCCTGCGCTATGACCTTTCCACCATCCAAAGTTTTGCTACTAAAAATTTCACTTTTGGCGGAATCAATAATATTCAGCCATTGAACAATGCGTATGCAGCATGGAATGCCTCTTTTGGAAGCAGTTTGGTTATGCACAACAACTGGAATATTAAACTAAATACTTCTACCGGATACAGAACACCAAATCTTGCCGAACTTTCGTCAAACGGATTGCGTGAAGGAACAATTCGCTGGGAACTTGGACGCATGGATTTAGCCTATGAGCAAAATCTAAGCTTTGATTTTTCGTTAAACTACGAGCACGGGCAATTGGCTTTTGAGGCAAGTATTTTCAGCAATCGGTTCCTTAATTATATTTATTTAGCTCCTACAGGTAATCAATACATAGGATTTGATATTTATGAATACAGGCAGGATAATGCCCTGTTGCAGGGTGGAGAATTTTCTGCCGATTATAATCCATATCGTATTTCCTGGTTGGGATTTCATGGCTCGTTCAGTACTGTGGTTGGGAAATCCGACAATGGAAACTACCTGCCTTATATACCGGCTAACCGATTTACTGGTGAAGTAAAAGTGCAGCTGAAGAAAACAAAAAAGGCTTCACTTCAGTTTAAAATTTCCTGCGTAAATGTGGAGGCGCAAAACAAACCATCTGCTTTTGAAACCCGTACCAAAGGGTATTATCTTGTTAATTCGGTTATTGCGTACACCCTGCATTCGGGAGTCCGCAACATTAGTTGCTCACTCACCGGCAATAATTTGTTTAATCAGGTTTATTACGATCATCTGTCCCGGTTTAAGTATTTTGGTATTTACAATGTGGGGCGCAACATCTCCTTCAATTTATATTATCCATTAACAATAAGAAAAAATAAACATTAAAGATGAAAATAAAATCAATTGATCAATTTATGGCTGTATTTGTTGCAGCATCTGTAATTCTGTTGTCTTCCAGCAAAAAGGCAGTATTTAATGCGGTTAAGGCATCGTTGGTATAAGGAGCGTATTGTGAAAAATGGGCAGTGAGCAGTTCGCTTTTTTCCATTCGCAACTTAGCAATGGAGTGAATTCCTATCGATGAAACATCATCAATAATTGTTGAATATTCGGTGCTGTAAAATCCATTTACAAAGACCACAATATTGGCGGGTATATCGGCAAACGGACGTTGATTAAAAAAATCTTCTGGAAGAAACGAAGCCCTGGCCAATTCATATTGTTGATTTAAAATCTGTCCAAGGTTGGTATATTTCCACTCTTCATGGCGCATAGTAGGAAACCCCAACTCGTTGAAACGGTCGAACGCCTCCTTACGAATACAATTTATCGGAGCACTTACCTCCCCATTTAACTGCGATTGAAAATGTTTCATCTCAGCAGCTAAAAAATCGTTCATATCATTGGCAGCAACAGTACTCATGGTTATGCTGTTTCAGCCTCCTTCACTTCTTCTTTAATCCAGTCGTATCCTTTGGCTTCAAGTTCCATAGCCAGTTCTTTACCGCCCGATTTTACAATACGCCCCTGATAGAGCACGTGCACAAAATCGGGAACTATATAATCAAGCAAACGCTGGTAATGGGTAATCACAATAGTAGCATTATCCTTATTGCGCAAAGCATTTACCCCATTTGCAACCAAACGCAATGCATCGATATCCAAACCTGAATCCGTTTCGTCTAAGATTGCCAGCTTGGGTTCAAGCATGGCCATCTGAAAAATCTCATTGCGCTTTTTTTCTCCTCCTGAAAAACCTTCGTTTAAGGAACGGCTCAATAAGGTTTGGTCAATTTCTACCTGTTTCATTTTTGCCTTCATCAGGTTTAAAAATTCAACTGCTCCCAGTGCTTCCTGCCCGCGATATTTACGTACTTCATTTACGGCCGTTTTAATAAAATTGGTAGTACTCACTCCCGGAATCTCAACCGGATATTGAAATGCCATAAAAACACCCTCGCGAGCCCGCTCTTCAGGAGCCATCTCCAACAGGTTTTTCCCGTTTAATATTACCTCGCCACCGGATACTTCATACTCAGCTCGTCCGGCCAATACGGATGAAAGGGTGCTTTTACCCGAACCGTTCGGCCCCATAATAGCATGCACCTCTCCTGCTTTTATCTCTAAGTTAATTCCTTTCAGAATCTCCTTTTCTTCAATTCCGGCCTTTAAATTTTTTATTGATAACATATCACGTATAATTCCGTTTAACTAATTTTTTACCCAACCGATCCCTCTAAACTTACCGCCAAAAGTTTTTGTGCTTCCACAGCAAATTCCATTGGTAATTGGTTTAACACCTCACGGCAATATCCATTTACAATAAGCCCTACTGCATCCTCGGTTGCAATACCCCGCTGATTGCAATAAAAAATTTGGTCTTCACCAATTTTGGAGGTTGTGGCTTCGTGCTCTACCTGTGCCGACTGATTGGCCACTTCAATATAAGGGAAAGTATGTGCCCCGCATTTATCGCCCAGCAACAACGAATCGCATTGGGTAAAGTTACGTGCATTGACGGCCTTCTTATTCACTTTCACTAATCCCCGGTAAGAGTTGTGACTAAACCCTGCCGAAACGCCCTTGGAAACAATTTTACTTCGGGTATTTTTGCCTAAATGAATCATTTTACTTCCGGTATCGGCTTGTTGATAATTATTGGTAACCGCCACCGAATAAAACTCTCCAATAGAATAGTCGCCTTTTAAAATACAACTCGGATATTTCCAGGTAACAGCCGAGCCGGTTTCTACCTGTGTCCAGCTTATTTTGGAATGATTGCCCAAACAGGCTCCGCGTTTGGTAACGAAATTATAAATTCCCCCTTTGCCGTTTTTATCTCCCGGATACCAGTTTTGCACCGTTGAGTACTTAATCTCGGCATGATCCATAGTAATTAACTCTACCACGGCCGCGTGCAATTGGTTTTCATCGCGCATGGGGGCGGTGCAGCCCTCCAGGTAACTTACGTAGCTGCTGTCATCGGCCACAATTAAGGTGCGCTCAAACTGCCCCGTGTTCTCGGCATTGATACGGAAATATGTACTCAATTCCATTGGACAACGTACCCCTTTAGGGATATACACAAACGAGCCATCACTAAATACTGCTGCATTTAAAGCGGCAAAATAATTATCGGTATAAGGTACTACCGAACCAAGGTATTTTTTTACCAACTCCGGATGAGTTTCAATAGCCTCGCTCATTGAGCAAAAAATCACTCCTGCTTCGTGCAACTTTTCCTTAAAAGTGGTGGCAATGGAAACCGAATCAAACACGGCATCTACGGCTACTCCCGACAAACGTTTTTGCTCATCGAGCGAGATGCCTAATTTTTCAAATGTTTTGCGCAGTTCAGGGTCAATTTCATCCAGACTATTGTACTTCTTCCTTTCTTTAGGAGCCGCATAAAAAATGATGTCCTGATAATTGATTTTAGGATAAGAAACGTTTTGCCAGTTGGGCTCCTCCATTTTTAACCAATAGCGAAAAGCTTTCAGACGCCATTCGAGCATAAACTCCGGCTCTTTCTTTTTGGCCGAAATAAAGCGTACTATGTCTTCATTTAGGCCTTTGGGAGCCGTATCCATTTCAATATTAGTAACAAAGCCGTACTTGTACTCGCTGTTGGTTACCTCATCTAATATTCCCAGATTATCAGCCATTTGTTTGCTATATTTGGATTAATTAAACACCATTAATCAGGCAAAAATAAGTCAATCAAACGGAATTGAAAAGACTTATTTTGAATTAATCTAAATAAGTACAATCTTCCGGTAAAATAGTTTTAAGTCAGGACAGAAAAGTTTGGGATTCGTATTGGGTGTACCGGGTTATCTCTATTTCTTGGCATTAGTTTATCCCGAATGGGTCGGGGTCGGAAGAACTTGCTACAACATGGTTTTTCTGTATTCAAACAATAAGCTCTAATTTTGGAACTGGCAACATGTCCGTGTGGTTGGCTTGCACTCGCAGCACGCGAGCGAAGGCAGTAATTTTACTACTAAGATGGAATAGGCAGATGCAATCTTGATTTATTTGATCGCACAGGCTACAATCCTGCGAGAGCGAGGGATATGAATTTTTACTCTTTTTGCCCTTTTACTTTGTCGGTTTTATTCCGTTATCTTGCTTCCCCGCTTCAATGTTTGCTAAATGAAACTTTCGCTCTCTTTGCTTATGTGTTGCCTTATCGGTGTGGTGCTAAGCTACTGTTGGGTAGACTACACGCGCCAGTTACCCTCTGGCGATGAGATAGTGAGTGTGCTGAGTGCGGTCGGTAACCAACAAACGTATGAAGAGGTGATTACCGACTGGCAACAACACAGACGGGTGGTGCTGGTTTCTGATTGGCAAAAGTTGCTTCAGCCACAGGAGTATGCATTAAAACACATCTCCCCCGATTTAGGGAATCTGGATATTCACCCCCCTTTGTATTTTTGGCTGTTACATTTTTGTTTGCTTTTTTTCTCCTCCCCGCTTGCCGCAGGTTTATTGCTAAATGCCTGTTTACACCTGCTGGCCGCTTTGGGGTTATATCATCTTACAAAAGCGTTAAACCTGAGCAAAGGCACTTTTGCAGGTATCCTTATCTATTGGGTATTTAGTCCGGCTATTATAGGCGTGGGATTTTACACCCGCCAGTATGAATTGCTTAGCTGCACAGGTATTTATTCGAGTCTGTTTTTTTT
>ENA-OOOU01000020-OOOU01000020.1-human-oral-metagenome-genome-assembly--contig:-NODE-20-length-8788-cov-16.957626_pt1 | contig 8788 bp, 6 predicted proteins | sample MGYA00245293_ERZ501128 | MGnify/ENA primary metagenome ERZ501128 (study PRJEB25959, sample SAMN05335049) | human oral metagenome | host: human-associated | place: USA: California | collected 2014-05-17...
TTTTTTTTGGGCATCACTTGTGGCTGTCGCAGCGTGTCTTGTAGGGGGGGCTGTTTTAGCTGCAGGTTATGGCCTACCTGAATATGCAACCCTTTGGTTATTGGCTGGGATAATTTTTAGCATCTTCTGTTTATTGCTAGGGTTGTTAGCCTTCCGAGATGAATGAGACGAATACTGCGACGAGCAATTTAACCGAGTTCAACATTACAGTTAAATTTTCGCCGAGAATGCCCCACCAAGAAAGCGGTTTTTGCTGGGGTTTTTCGTTGTCGCAATGTCACCAATCCAACAGAATGGTTATTCTGTTGTTCTCGTTACTGAATAATTTTTCAACGTTGCTACTTTATATTTACCTTAACAATATTGGAGGGCTTTGCATCTACTGATAACTCAAGATTGACTTCACCCCGACCACCCAAATTAGGCGGTATGCGCACATTTACTTGATCAACACCAACTAAGCTACCTTGGGCTTGGGCGAAAGTGACTTCTGCATTTAATCCACCAATTTTTGCGGAGACTCCTAGAAGTGACGTTCGATACCTTATTCCTGTTCCAAATAATATAAGAAATACTTTATCTGTTGCAGAGCTTAGGTCTAAAGGAACAGAAATATACTTATTTTGTGTTTGGTCAAATCTTGCTATTACTTCATAGCTTTGTACCCCGGTTGCTTTTACACGTAGTGCGACGGCAGCCGCTACGCCCTGTCCGTTTGAATTTGCAGCGAAGAGGCTGGGCGCAACTATACTTATCTGGGTCAATCCGGTTGAGGTGATTCCGTTAGCAGCCGTCACCGCTACAGTCGCGGTGCCCAACGCCACGCCGCGAGGGATGAGATAATTAACTTGGGTTGGTGCAGCAAAGAAGATTGGAGCTAACTGCTCGACTCCCGCACTGTCTTTGATCCTTACCGAGGTGCCTCCTAGACTCGTTGGGAGAGGCACGGTTTGTGCCGTTTGAGTAACAGTAGAAAGGCCAGAGCCGAATGCGGCGACAATCTGCTCCTTTGCCAAGCTCAATCCATCGAAGCTTGCGGCTGAAACGTTGCTAACAGGAATATATGACAGACTTTCCAGATTGCCAGTTACTTTCGTTCCGTTACTGAGTAGAGCGGTGAATCGTGAATTTTGATAATTTGAATCAGCCTGAGGCAAAGTCACAGTCAAACCAGCCAGTATCTGCCCAGGTAAAAGGGCTGAAGTAGCATTTTTAATAAACCATCTAAGGTAATGCTTTGTGTCTACTTCTTCTGTTGAAATTAAGCTAACATCCCATCCGATCGGAGCGGTAGCATTTCCTTGCAGCACATCTGCGAAAGGGTCATAGTTTACGGGCTTAGTTGAAAGCGCAGCATCGCTGCTGTTCCCGCTGTATCCTATATCAAAAGCAATAACCTGTTCTTGACTATTATTTATTACTTGATAGCCGTAATTGATTCTGCCATTCACAGTCCACGAAAAGGCTTGTATTCTAACAGGTGAATTGGTTTGCGCTATCTCGTCTGGTGTTAGGAATACAGTTGTTGATGAAGAGTTCGGCTCAGTAGATTCCTCTGAGGTAAGAATATCGCTATGAGCGACCATATTATTGTTAGTGTTCTCTTCTGCTGGGGGACAGGTAAGTTCAAAATGAACCCGGTCAGTAACCGGATAACGTTGGGTTAAACCAACAGCTTTAGCAAGTGACACCAACAATTCATAGGTTAATCGTGTCGAGCCAGGAGCCCCAGGTTTACCAACGTTTATATCAATTGCTCGTCCTTTAGGATGCTGTACAGCATTAGGCTTTGTAGAATTCGGGTCACCTGGCCTCTGAGTGGGCAAAAGCTTATGATTGGTGAAGTGGTCAATAATTTCAGTGGTGACACTGGAACAGGCAGGGACATGGGCTAAAAGCTTAGCAAACCACCACTTATCCCATACTTCTACGAGATGTGCTTGATATTGTCTAGTTCGCCAGGCAGAACTAAGCAGTTCCGTATCCGTAGACCTCCCCCCTGCCCTGCTAACCTCGGAACGTAGCTTTTCAAAGACGTTTTGCATTTCCGGAATAAGCCGTGTCTTATTTATCCCGCCGTTGTTATGAAGCGTTATTGTTTCCTGATCAGTGATTGGACTCAAGCCACGGAGCCAACATCCTGCCGAAGCTGTCGGCGGAGTAGGCAAGACCACTGGTGGTAAAGGGGTCGTTGTTAGACGTGTACGAGCTAGGGTATATGCATATTGCGGTAGTCCATTAGTTACTCCCGGCTTACCAACAAGCTGTCCCGTTATAGAGCAACTAGATTTTTCAAGAACGTCCCAGGAGACACCTTGATCCAGAGTAACTTTGTTGCCTTCACGTTTACCAAGAACTGTTCCGTTTAAGATAACATCTCCCGCGGGATAATGTAGAACGCCTGAAATCCGGGCAGTAACTTTCCCGTCAAAACAGTCAGAGAATACATACTTGATCGGCCCCATTACACTGGCGCTTACACCACCAGATGGCAATCCTTGCATTGTCCCATTCCATTCACCTGTTAACGGACATGATAGTTCGTCATCTGACTGCGCCTTGACTACCTTGTTGTTAAGTTCCTGAGTAAGGGTGATTATGACAAGTAGAATGATTGAAGTAATACCTACCAAAACTCTAGTCGGATTTAAACTCAAACCATTTCGTCTCGAATACATAGGTAAGCCCTCTTTATGTACAAATCTTGTCTGGGCAGACAGATCGCTACAGACAGGCCGCGCCTGCCTTTTAAGCTCAGTTTCCTACCAGGATTATCGAAACAGCGAGCTGGGTCACGGTTGACACCGTCTGTCAGATACTACTTTGCCTGTCTTCGCGTGTCTTTGAGTGCATCGCATCGGATAAGCGTAATCAGGAATTTAGTATCGCTCAATTTCGGGCTTTGCTGGTCAGGAAGTAATTTTACACTTTCACATGATTTTGTGGTTTTCATCGCCATCAGCAAACCGCCTTTGTTCGGCAAGTGCTTGAGAGCGGACGAATTGCACGTGTGATAATCAATTTGATTTTCGGCACGTGCAATCAAAACTGTGAAGCTATTGATTTTTTCGAAACGTCGAAATTGAGCGATGCCAGGAATTTTATAGTGAGAAAGGGTTAGCCTCAAGAGAAACAAGACGATTTATCATTCGCGTTAAATTCAACAGTTCAACTATTATGGGGACAATTCAACTGTTCAATCATAGTGTTGAGTTCGCCGATCCCCAGTCCCTGATTCTATTGGCGATTTCGCGTCTTTCAGCCTCGAAAATTTCACTGTAATGTTGAACTCCCAGATTTTGCCAAAATGGAGAACCGTCAATACCCATAGGGCTGTAAAGGATTTTGCCTTACGTTTTTTGCCTCCCTGTTTTTGCGAGTTGTGTTGAACTCACAAAAATAGCGTTTTCATCCACTCGCGGGCCTGAGCCCGGTTAAGCAGGCCCAGGCATGGTATTTCAACGGCATTGCCCTTAAAATCCCGCCGCAGCACGCTTTGGCCTCATCGCAGTACCGTCCAGAGCCTTATAAACAAAGTAAAATATCGGAGCCTTCATCAATGCCGAAGTCTAAATCTGAGCCCATCCAAGAAAACGCAATGGATTTGCTACAGCGTGCAATCGCTGCTTTTGACGTGCAGATCGCCGACCTGCAAGCGAAACGAGCGCAGTTAATCACGCTCACCGGACAATCTAGCGCCGTCTCGGTTACACCAACTGCAACAGCGCCGAAGTCACGCGGAATGTCAGACGAAGCGAAGGCCAAGATCAGTGCTGCTGCTAAAAAGCGTTGGGCCAAACAGAAAAAGGCTGCCAAGGCAGCCCAAAAAGCAGAAGCTGAGAAAGTTGTTGTGCCATCCGCTGCGAAAGCCCCAACTAAGCAGGCCGCTTCAAAAGCACAGCCCAAGCCAGCAGCAAAACTAAAAAAGGCGACAGGGGCGAAGAAGACTCAAACGACGGCCAGCGCAGAAGCGCAGAATGCCTAACGAGTGGTTCGCTGTACCGAGCGGTGCGGAACGCGAGGTACTCAGTGATGCGTCCTGATAAAATCACTGCCGACCGATAATGCAATTTATGTTGCTCAATCGCCCAAGGGCTTTTTGTTGGGAGAGAAACCGAATGGTTTAACGCGCTTAGTCTTGACCGCATGGAAAAGAACATAGAAAGGCACTTAACAGACTGCGAGGTACTTATGCTTGTACTTGGAATCAATAAAGGGAAAACGCTTTCAGGAAAAGACATTCGTTTAGGAGGGGCTGCCATCGCTATGGACGGAGAGGTTAAGTTTTCTATAGCGGAAGAAAGAGTCACAAGGCAAAAGTGGGCTGGCGGATATAATGCCGCATTACAAGTTGCCTTGGAGCATGGGCCTTCTATCCTTGGCCTCTCTAGTCTTGCGATAAAGGATTTCGATTTTATTGCTGTCAGTACTTGCTGTGAGAATGAAGCAGATGCTCAAAAAGGACATGCTCTGGCTGAGCATCCATCTCTTACAACTATCAACCATCATTTATCGCATGCCAGCTTGGCCTACTTCACTTCTGGGTTCGATAAATCTCTTGTCATCGTGATTGACTCAGGTGGGAATACTTTCGACGCCCCAGCACCTAACAACGAATGGTGGAAGTATAGAAGAGAACAGCATTCATACTTCATAGGGCATGATGGAAAGCTAGAGCTAGTTGATCAGGATTTTATTGAGCCTGAGGCGGCAGGGATAGGCGAAATTTACAGAGCTTTTACCTATTTTCTCGGATGGAAATCTGCTCACTTTGCTTCGAAAGTGATGGCCCTTTCTGCTTATGGAGATAAAGACGTCATTGGTCGTGAGCGTATGATATTTCTGGAGAACGGGCAGCTAAAAAGCCCAGTAAAAAATGACCCTCGTAATCCCGCCGATTTTGTACATCAACTAGCGACATCCTTAAACTTAAGGTTTGGTGAGGCCCGAAATCCAGATTCCGAAATCTTGCCAGTCCATTGCAATGTAGCAGCTTATTTACAGGACTGCCTTGAGTGGGCGTTAATTGAAAAGGTTAAATACTTGGTAAAAAAGCATAAAGTTGATAATGTATGCTTGTCAGGAGGAGTCGCTCTCAATTGTGTTGCTAACGGCGCACTTATTGCAAGCGGGGCTGTCACTAACGTTTTTGTCCCAAGTAGCCCAGGGGACGAAGGTCAATCTTTAGGTAATGTATTAGCGTTAAGTGCGAGAGAAAAAAAGCAGAAACATTTTACTCTCCCAAGATGGAACCAAATATCTTATACGCAATTGGGTCCAAAGTACAATATAACCTCAAGAACTGTGACAGATTTAGTCAAAAAATATGACATCAAAGATGTAGTGGTCTTTGAGGCAAGGCAAGTTCCGGCTGCTATCGCAAAACTTATTAAACTGGGTTGTACCGTATGTGTGTATCAGGATAGGAGCGAGGCTGGGCTAAGGGCGCTGGGTAACAGAAGTATTTTGGCAGACCCTCGAAGCCCAACACAGCAGATTGCATTAAATCAATTAAAAAACAGAGAATGGTTTCAGCCATTTGCCCCTGCTGTATTAGCTGAACGTGTTTCAGACTTATTTAGCCTAGAAGTTAGTAGCCCCTTTATGTCGTTTGCTATACCCATTCGTGAAGACCAGCGTGGCAAAATTCCTGCCTCTGTTCATCGCGATGGAACAGCAAGGTTACAGACTTTACCTAAAGATGACGAATCTTTACTGCGTCAAATAGTTAGCGCTTTTGATGATCTGACTGGATTCCCTGCACTACTTAATACCTCCTTTAATTTAGGTGGAGAGCCAATAGTTGAAACTCCCGAGGATGCCATCCGGGTTTTTTCAAAAATGAAAGTGAACGCCATTGCATTAGGGCGTTTTCTTGTAGTAAAGAACCTTTTACCTGAACTCATAAGCATGGACCTATTACCTGAAGAAATGACGATTCAGATGTCTGTGTTTTGGGAAAAAGAGAAGCTGTCTCTTCCTCCAGAAATGAAGTCATATGAAGCAGTCCGATGGCTGCAACGCACAACAGGCCAAGGCGTTTTTGTTAGAACAGATTTTCCTTTATATGGAGAGTATACCCAATGGCTTAAAGGGGGTAGTAAAGTCACTACCATCCGCTTTAGGAAAGGGGCCGTTGAATTTCCTCGTGACTTTATTCTACCGCTATTTGTAACTACTGATTATCAGCTTACTCAAACTGGTGAAAAAGGCAGAGTCCAAATTCACGCTATTAAGTATCAGCGATTTGGGGAGTTGACTGAAGAGGATTCAAAACGTGATGGTTTTAACTCTAGGGAGGAAATGCGTGCTGCATTAACAAATATATATCCTCAGCTTAGAGATGAGGATTGGGTCACTATATATACAATTTCTCCAGCGTCTTCATTCAACCGTCCTCGGACGAGTAGCTCTCCTAGTGTATAAAAGGACTATTTTAAGTGCATTAGAACTGCTTAAATCGAAATCCGCTCAACAATATTCCGCGTTACACGCGGCCGCCCTATATTATTGGAAGTGCCGATCCAGGACTCGAACATGCACTAGGCTAAGGTATGGGCGAATATCAGAGGCTCGTTTTTAAAAATGCGATATCGTACATTTATAAAAAGAATTCTTTAGATAATCACGGCTATAGTCACGACACTTCCCCGGCTATTTAGCGACTTGATATAATAAGTGACACTGTTGAGTGTTGCGTGTTTGGTTTTGGTGATAAACACTCATTATAAATATAAGTAGTCGAGCAGATGTTTTTTAGGATTTAGAACTCATGGGCGCCCGTCACCACGGGTTTTCGGCATTCTTTATCCCGGTTTTCTTTTGCGCGAGTACTTATTATAATGAATCGAGGTTGCAAATGGACTCGTTCTTAAGTGCTCGCGTAGCGATGTCCGGCTGGTTATTTTTGGCCGTCATTATAACCTCGCTTTGGGCAACAAATAGTCCAGAATGGGTAAAGCTATTAGAACTGGTTAAAAGCAGTAATGGAACCGTAACGCTGGCTTTGTTTGGTGCAATAGTTGGGGTTGGTGGTCCGCCGGCTCTTGGCTTTATTTTTGAGAGAATAATATCTGTTTGCTTGTTTTCTCTAGAGAGAAACTCATGGAATTATCCGGTAGTAAGAGACTTTAGGAAAGAGTTCTCAGAAACGTTAAAGGTTCAACCTGAGTTTTACCACCCGGTCTCTGATGGTGGTATATTCCATACTTTTTTTACACTCAAGCCGATGTGAAATTCATAGAGTGGGCGCGACGACGACGGACGCAAATGTACGCCTCTTATACAGCAGCTCTTTCGATAACTACTGCCATTGCTTTTGTGCCATTACTTTTTCACATTTTTTCACTTAAGGTGACGTTGGTCTCTATCACGGTTACAATTGTTTTGGTTCTTCATGCAATCCGTGAGGGACGCATCCACAACGAGGCTTTAGTCTCTTGGGCCGATACTTATGGAAGGAGAGCAATACGTGATTATACAAACTATAAATGATGCTTAGCTTTTAATGTCAGGTGCTATTTTACAGGATATAGAAAGTGCCGCTTGAAAATACAGGCAGCGGAATAGAATGCAAATAGTTTTTGTTCAGTAGTTAAAATGTTGTCGTATATTCCTCGTAGATAGCTCAAATAGTTAAACATAAGTACAGAAAAATAAGAGTGCGAATCTTGAAAATCATAAGGTACTCGCCTTTTGTAACTATTTCTTATAGCACAAACAAAGGCTACGGCCTTTCTAAGTTCAGGGGGTAAGCTCATTGCTTCAGGAGAATTTTGGTAATTATCTTCGAAGCTATTATGTGAATTGATGCATTTCTCGTATCTAACCAAGTTTTCATGTTGGCTTACATTAGAGCTTGCTTGGCTAATATAGCTTTTCAAACCTTTTATTTGAATACCACATTCCAGGCGGGCAAAATCAATAGCAAGTGGGCCACCTACACCAAACCGATGAAAATCAATTAAAACTGGGCTGAAAAAATCTTCCCCGCTTCCTCTTATTAATAAAATATTTCTGGGATTCAAGTCTCCGTGAGCAAATGAAGCATTAGCTCCTTGAAAGTGCCAATCCCAAAGAGTTCTGCGTTGATCTGTATTGATAAATGGATCCACTACAGTCTTAAATGGAAAATGCAGTAGCACTCGACCAAATCTATTTGCTGTAGTAATCAAACCTGATTCTTGTAGTAATTTATAGCGATACTGTATCTCTGACCAGAATTTGTTATTTCTTTTTCCTTCGAAATATTTTTTGGTTTTTTCTAGACTGGTGTGTTTAGGCTTGGCGGTACCAATAACCCTTTTAAGGGCATCATCATAGATTGTCTTGATAACCTTGACAACTTCTTGGGTGCTTGATTCAGCATCGAGGAAATTCAGAAAAGGTTTAATGCGACTAGGTGTTAAACTGGAACCTGCATATTCAAATAGTAAGGCGCCTTTCTTATGCTCAGGAATATCGTAGTCTTTTATTAGCCCGACGCGATATTTAGAGTCTATTAAGGTTTCCGCTTGCTTAGCCCCTGTCTTTTCTTGTTCTACATTGTGCGCTTCATCAAGCTTAAAAACTTGAAGTATTTCAGTCGCTCCATCTTTGAGTGTGATTTCACATAAATCTAAATGAGCACCTGAGTAGCCGCCTAATAGTGGTTGTAGGATTTCTATTTCTGCGACTTTTTCATCACCTCGTAACTTTTTGGTAAAGTTTTTGCCGCACGGTTGCCTCTTTAAATGGATCCACTACGCTTGAAGCCTCAACTGGTGGGACTATAGCAAATGTTTTTTTT
>ENA-OOOU01000022-OOOU01000022.1-human-oral-metagenome-genome-assembly--contig:-NODE-22-length-8389-cov-20.532997_pt1 | contig 8389 bp, 14 predicted proteins | sample MGYA00245293_ERZ501128 | MGnify/ENA primary metagenome ERZ501128 (study PRJEB25959, sample SAMN05335049) | human oral metagenome | host: human-associated | place: USA: California | collected 2014-05-17...
TCCATGGTTTTGATCTCCTCTGTGAAATAGTCATATTGACGCTGGTCACGCTCGTTTTCAACCGGGTATCCCGTAATCAATTTCTCCAGCTGCTTCACGATGGTATCGGCGTCCACGGTGGCGCCAGCAGCTCGAAGATTTTTAGCCGATTTGATACCCCGGTCGAACTTTTCCTCGATATCCTTCTGTACCGCTTTCGATACCTCACGGGAAGCCTCATCAAAAGTAAGTTCGCTCCCCTCTTCATTTTCGCTGGTCAGAAGATCGTTGAGCACGGAATCCTGGTCCGCTTCCGCGGTTGGCGCTTTAGCAATTTGGTTGCGCACGGCTTCGAGCTCCTCGACGATTTTAGCCATCGTGTAGTTGATCTGATGCACATAGTGCTGCCGATTGCTCCGAGTGCCGGGCTCATAACCCAACGCAGCTATCATTTCATCCCGGAGCGTTTTAGTGCTGGCAATCTTCGCGGAGCTGCTTTCTGCCATCGCTTGAGCGGATTCCGCATCGCCTTTTTCCGCCATTTCAGCGGCAGCATCGCTATCCTCTCCGGCGCTCTCAACAGTCTGTGATGCCTGGTCATACAGTGCCCAAAAGTCTTTTTCCTCCGCTTCCGCAGCAGGGTCTTCTGCCTCCGGCAGTTCGGCACGAATTTGGCGGACATCCACCTTGATAAGTGCCAGCTCGTTTTCCAGAATCGAGAGGAGGAAACCAGCATTAGGCTGCGGATATTCAGCATTCGCCTGCTTCATGCCCTCACACGCTTTGGTAGCGGCATCAAACGCCGCAGCGGCAGACTCCGTGGCGCGCCGGGCTGTAGCATCGTCGAATGTGCTTTTTGCCTCATCGAGGGCTTTTTTAGCGGCATCCACGTGACTGTAAGCCTGCTTTTTCAATCCCCAAAAGGTGTCGTGGGCAGCTTTTTCAGCGGCATTATCTTCTGGTTCTAAAGCGTCTTCGGTAGCCTCTTCCACGTCAGCTTCTGCCTGAGGGAGTCCCTCCCGCATGGATTTCACCGCTTCGCGGGCTTTCTCGCAGGATTCTTTCACCGATTCGGTGATCCACCGTTCTGATAGTTCTTCCAGTTCACGAAGCATTTCTTCTGCTTTTTCGGCGGTTTTTACCGCCCGCTCACGGGCGTCATCCACGCATGGCTGGGTGATCTGCGGGTTTTCTTCCAGCGAATCGGCGACCTCTAGCGTTCCGATAGCTTTTTTGCACAAATCGGCGATTTTTTCCGCCCACTGAGCGGCTTTCTCCTCTGCTTTTTTGGTGAGGCTTGGCGGGTTGAGGGCTTCGGCGATATCGGCGATAATCCGCTCCGCTGAAATCAGGGTGGCGCCCTTGCCGGAAAGGTGATCCACGTGAACATTGTTCTGACTATCCAGCCAAACCTTGACATTTAGCAGGGATGCAGCACGGGCGTGAGCGACCTTTTCGCCCTTCAGCGTGGAGTAGGTGACGTTCCCGGCGTTGGAATAGCCCACTTCAAATTCGATAATTTCTTTCCAGTTTTGCACGTAGCGGCGGTTTTCGCCGGTGCGTGGGTGGGTCCAAGAGCGGGTTTCAACCTGCGGCGGGGTGGCAACGATGATGGCCATTGTGTTTCTCCAATCGGTGTCAGGTGGAGGGCTTATTCCCTCTCGTCTGCCTGACAAGATTCAATATACACACCAACCAAATTCTTGTCAAGCTCCCTTGTGAAATGGGGTTATTTTAGGGGGTAATGATGCGTGTTTATGCTGGTAAAATCATGTGTCGCCTACCCCCGGTGCATGCCATGAATTCGTATATAAATAGATGCAAACAAAAAGGAGCAAGCAATGGATTTTACCGGTATAGCTTTAGCTATTGTCGCGGCTCAAGGGGGGTTTTGGTCGCACATATGGCAGCTTATATCCCCCACGGAGGCAGTGGTACTAGCCCTGATAGGTGCCGCCGGCACCTGGTACAAGATCTATACGGATACCAAAATGGGTCAGCTCAGGGCGGAAGTGGATTGGGCACGGTCAGACGCTGAAAAAGACGCTGCGGAATCGGCGGCTCTAGCCCGGAAATCCGAAGCCGTCGACAAGGCTTCACAAGAGCTACGAGAATGGTTAACGGGGCGTGTCACCAGCCTAGAGGCTAAGATGGAGGCAATGCAGCAGGAGCGTGAAACACGGCTCCACGTGGCGGTAACGCTTTTCCAACTGCTAGATACCTATCCAGATCCGCCCGGCGCGCCGCGTATATCCCAGCATGTAGCAGACCATATTGGGTGGGAGCAACGCCGGAGTACCGTCACGGGTGATGAAAAAGGAGAGAAATAAAGATGCCTTCGACGATGCAATACGGAACTTTCCTAATGGCTAAAAACATGTTCGATTATGTGGCATAAATATGGCACGCCACCTTTGTAGCAAACATGCAGAAACGTGATAAGCAGGTAAAACAGCCATAAAGTGTGGGGCCCCGGTGGCCCCACAATCACACCCCAGTTCCACGCCAGGAGCTGGGGTTTTACCAACCCCACAGCTGAAAATATCACCCCCGGCACCTCGTCAGGTAGTGTTAGATAGTGTCAGATAGCGGCAGATTTGGCATGAAAATGGCACAAAAAAGACCAGGAAGGAGGGAAAATTTGAGCCCACTAGGTAGCATTCGCCGGCTCCCGTCGAAAAATTATCAAGCCCGATACACCTACCGTGGGGCAAAATACAAAGCCCCAGAAACATTTAAAACTCGCAGGTCAGCAATAGCTTGGCTAGCAGCAGAGGAAAAGCTAATCGCGTTAGGCGCTTGGACACCCCCGAAGCAGCGGGCGGAAGAAGCGGAGAAAGCGGCGCGCCGGGAAGCCAGCACAAAGATCACCCTAGGTGAGTGGCTAATCCAATATCACGAGGGGCTACGTCACGGCATCAGGCCGATAAAAGAATCCACATTGCAGGACTATTTAAAAGTGGTAAATAATCGGATTTTGCGCCCGCTCCCCCCAAGCGGCGGCGTTGGGGTCGGAACGAAACCTGTGGTCGAGGATTTCGCGGTGACGCCGCTAGCGGGCGTGACTAAAAGTCTAGTACATAAATGGTGGGATAGCATAAACCACTCCTATCCACGCCTACAACCAACCAAAAAGCCTATAAACGCCTCCGGGCGGCGCTCAGTGCCGCGGTAGAGCAAGGCCTGATAGATCACAATCCCTGCTATATCAAAGCCGCCGGCGGGCGGATAAACACCAAGGACAAACATTTACCGACTGATGCGGAACTTGCCGCCATCATGGAGCACATGCCAGCGCGCTACCGGGCGCTTACCTCCCTGGTGCTTTTCCATGGTCTCAGGATAGGCGAAGCCGTAGCCCTTGAGCAGCAAGACGTTCAAGTGATTGGAGAGGTGCCGTATGCCCCACAAATCATGGTCACGATCCGACAGAATGCCCAGCGGCTCGTAGAACAGCGCGCCGGGAGGCCTCACACCTATCTGCTCTGGCAATCCACTAAAACCGCCTCAGGGCGCCGCACAGTGCCCATTATGGGCTCACACACACGGTATTTCCTAAAGCATATAGCCGATTACCCGGCACACGAATGCCTGATCCGCACCGAGGAAGGGCCCCGGACCGCCCAGCTCTTTACTAGCACCAGATCCGGCGCGCGATAATGGACACGAGCTACCGGTCAATCCTCAACCGGGCGGAAGAAAACGCCGGCGTCACCACCGACATCGACCCACACTGTGGCCGAAACTGGCTAATAACCAGACTCGCGGAACAAGGCGCCCACCTGAAAGAAATCGGAAAACTATTAGGCCAAACCGACCTCGAAACCATCACAAACGTCTATATGAAAGTACGTGCCGGGAGAGCTGAAACGCTCATGAATAAGGTTGATTTGAGTCTGGAATACGAAAAATAATCGCCCCGAAAACCCGGCACAAACACCCTGGTAAAACCACATAGAAAGGATTTACCCCCAGAAAATGTCCAAGAAAATGTCCGGCTTAGAGTCCCGAAAACCCTACCGAATCAGCCTTGATATCACTGTGAAAGAATTCACCCAAGATATCGAAAAACACGTCAAATACGCCCAATACGGATACGAATTCGAAATCTACAAAAACCCCAAAAAACACGAAAACGATATGATTGGATGGCTGCTAAATGACGGTGAAACCGTGCTAATCAGCTTCGGAAATACCCAGAAAAAACACACCTTTATGATCCCGATGATTACCGGGCCCGAAAAACACCTAGAAAACAGGGCAGCAAAAGAACTCCAGACAAAAACCGCCGAAAAAATCCGCCGAATCCTACGGGAATTCGGCTGGCTGAAATAAACAAAAACACACTACCTATGCCCCGGCACGCCGGGGCATTTTGTTTATTCGATGGGTTCGGTGAATTCTTTGGGGATGATTCCGGCACGTTTTTGGGTGTCCTCTATGATTTTTATCATAGCGTCAGCAAGCTGCCGCGGAGAGGCGGCAGTGAGGTAGGTTTCGACGTCTTTATCCCATTTTTCATCCACGTAGCCATTGTCTATTAGTGCCCTGAGTGGGTGGATGTTATAGACTTCGGCTATTTTAAGGACATTTTCGGCGGACAGGCGACCCTTACGTATTTGGTTATAGAGGGTCCTTTCGGGTATTCCTACTTTCCTGGATAATTCGTTTTGGCTATCTTTGGTGATGGTTCGTAGCCACAATTGAGGCTGGGGAGTCGGAATATACATAGTACTCAATTTTATTGATACGTCAATCCCGCTGCAATCTTTGCAGTGCTTACTGCCTGCAAATATTGCATAAATCACTGCTAAAGGTTGCATAAATAGGGGTAATCGGCAATACTTGCTTTATGGACGGCAAAAATTGCAGTATCAAAGGGCTGTATAAATATTTGGATCCTGTCGTTTTGGATCAGGCAAAAATAAATTCCGGGGCGAAAACGGAAAAAGAGTTCGCCCAAGCGTTAGGAATCTCCCACGACACGTTGCGGAAATTGCGCAAGAGGGAACGCATGCCATCCCTCGACACCCTGGTAGCGGTTGCCGATTTGGCAAATTCTCCCTGGGAAAAAGCCATAATCTTCACCGCGGTTCCAACGCCGGTACCGCTGAAAATCGGTGATAAATGATGTTTCCACATCCCGAAGAATACGCCCGCAATTGTATAGATAGCATCAGCGTTAAAGACGATTTAGCAGTCATGCTGTACCCGAATAAAAGTATTCGGATTTTCACTAGACAGGGCGAAATTCTTCTCTATCCGCAGGATGTGAAAGTGCTGGGCTGCATGTGGGAAATCCATAGGATTGCTGCCGGGCAAAAGGCGGATCAAATATGCAATTTTGACCACCTTCATATCATTATTAACCGCGGGTTTTTAACCATGTGGAGCCTAAAAAATAGAGGCGAAGAAGTCCATTTCCCCCTTGATCTTTTAGGCCTGATTCTTGAAGAGTACGAAAAGCGCTATTTTCGATTCGGCCCAGGTGAAAACCCATGGAACAAATAATACTTTATTACCCTCGTCAAATAGGTAGGTCAGAGTTACGCAGGAAGATTCTAGCCAGAGAAAAAATGTGCCTAAAAATACGGAAATTATACGAAAGCAGGGGATATGAGTTCGCAAATAAAACCACCAGCCCGGGGCCAACTATGGCTTTCAATCGCCCAGGCATCCCACTATATGGGCATTTCGGAATCAACAATTCGAAAACTGATTGATGAAAAGCAGCTTCGGGCTAGCTATTTTTCCTCCGATAAAAGACGGTGTTTGCGGATAAGCACAATTGATATTGATGATTTTGCTAGTAAAAATGCCACGTTTAATTAAGGAGTGAAAATGCTACCTATGTTTATCCCCTGGGATTGCGCACCGGACAAGCTCTACATGCTCGTAGTCGTGCTGCAAAAACTACAGCTATATGCAGCCCAGGGCTACGATCTCCGAGAAGGGGTCACGGAAGCCATCGCCCAAGCCCAGGAGGCACTAATCGACGCAACAGGCGGGAATGTGGAGCTCCCACAACCGGCACAATATACAAATCGGACACGCCCGCTAGTGCAGCAGTAAACACAAGGAGGAAAAGAAATGGTCGACCCCCAAAAGCTCGAAAATATCGAACCTGATACCAAATCTGAGGAGCAAATAATCACCTATCTAGAGGAAGACGCCGGCAAAATCAGGGCGCACGTAGCCGGGCAACTGCTACCAGGCCAAGAAATAATCTATGCACTACTGCTACGAGTAGCAGGGCTAAACACCACAGCGGAAAATGTTCACGACGGTTGGGCTGCATGGCGACTATTATGCCGCCCAAATGATACGCACAAAGACCTGATCCCATACGACGACTTAAACCCTGCTACCCAGATCCTTGATGAGCCGTACGCAGCAGCTATCCGAGAGGTGGCAGCTAACCAAATTGAGGGCATGCCTTATACCAATTCGCGTGGCATGCTGGAGCGTTTAGAGGAGTTACCTAAAGAGCTGGTCTTAACGAAAATCCAAGTGCAATTATATTGGATTCAACAACGCCTAAAAATGATTTTGCCGGAAGATAACGCAGAAATTAATAACCTCGTATTTAGTGCCCTTGAACAGGCTTATATCCTCTCCAAGGTCTCACTAAACATGCATCAAGAAGGGAAAAATAGGCAAAATGGCTAAAAAAGAATTGTGGGAAATCGAACGGGAAATGCTGCTGAAATTCAATGAATTTACCGGCTTTCTTCTCGGCACATTACCGGACCAAAAAACCCCCGAGGAAATAGTCGATTTCAAACTCACTATGCATCACATCAACCAAGCAGAAATCTACGCCCAGCGGGCGTTTCGCCGCCGAATTGACCCCGAAGCATTCGCCGAACCCGACTACGAAGAAGAGGAAGAAGCATAGTAAATGCCCCGGCGCGCCGGGGAGCCCAAATTGGTGAGGGTCGCGGGTTCGATCCCCGCGGTGGGCACGATGCCGACCGAAGTATCAAAGGCGGCAATATCTAGATAGGAGTATTCTATGCGAAAGTTTGTTTGCCATGTTCGAAAAGGGTGGTCATGCATGTCACTCTTCGAGAAAACGATTTCAGTACTACTGGGCATTGCCTCGTTTTCGCATGTGATCTTGTTTTTCCGCCTGAATAATCAGTACGAGATTTACCCCTTGGTTACCGCGATGGCTGCGGCGGCATTACTAGTAAATTTGTTCGATAGGGCTATTTTACGGGATTCAGAATTAACTGCATGGGCAGAGCGAAATTTCTACCGCAGCATGTGGCTTGAAATACTGAAATGCTGCGAAAAAAAGGGAAAATAATGGTTAATAATTTATCGCCATTTGAAACCCATATTTTCCAATTTCACCCCAATAATATCCCCGAAGAATATGTGGAAATTCGGGTACCAATATTTGAGAATATTCCCTATTGGAGAGTTGATACTGTAGCGAAAGCTCTAGGCTATTCTGACCCTGATAATTTCGCAGCGCTAGCAGATGGCGAGTGTTACCAATTAATGGAAGGTCGTGGCGGCAATGTTCAATCATTTCAGGTGGTTAGCGAAAAAGGCCTTTTTCAAGCCCTTAGTAAAAGTGATTCCCCGCTTGCGAACCATTTCAAGGTTTGGACGAAAACCAAGGTGGTTCCTAAGCTCCGCCGCCGCCTGGGGATGGCGCAAAAAGTCACAGTGACGAAGGAGAAAGACTAATGAATGAACAAACATTCGAACAGAAACTAGCTCTAGCATCTCTCCGCCGGTACGCAGCGGGGAATAAAGTTTCCCGCGCCGGCATGGAAGCGATGCTGGCCGCGGGCTATGTCACGGAGGAGCGAGAGATCACGCAGGCTGGTGCGGCAGCGCTCACCCGAAAATGATAAATAGGCCCTATAAAAACAGCCCCACTAAGGGGCTGCAACTTGGATACCTGAATTCGGTATTATTCGGCGGGGTTTCCCACATTGCTTAGATCAGATTTTCGAAATGCTTTCTCATCATCTGAGGCATACGCACGTTGCAGGGCGACCATGGCGGCGGCAGCTTGTGCCGCCTCCGCAGCTTGTGCCGCCTGCGTAGCCTGGGCAGCGGCGAACGTCACGATTGAATCTAGCGTCATGCCGGAATTACCGGCTTCCACCTGCTCAATCGCTAAAAACTCCACTGGAATATTGAAAAGCTTCGCAATAGTTATCGCCTCCGGGAGGCGAAGATCACGCTTGCCGGCTTCAATCTGGCGCAGCGGCATTATGCCAATTGGCGTTTTCGTTTCAGCTAGGCGCCGCTGGAATTCCGCCCGCGACCAGCCAGCTTTCACCCGGTAGCGAACGATATTTTCGGCGATAATTTTGGTGTCATCCATGACTTGACTATATCACACCAGATCAACCGCTTGACAAGGTGTCGAAAACCTATTACGGTT
>ENA-OOOU01000023-OOOU01000023.1-human-oral-metagenome-genome-assembly--contig:-NODE-23-length-8258-cov-8.509162_pt1 | contig 8258 bp, 12 predicted proteins | sample MGYA00245293_ERZ501128 | MGnify/ENA primary metagenome ERZ501128 (study PRJEB25959, sample SAMN05335049) | human oral metagenome | host: human-associated | place: USA: California | collected 2014-05-17...
TTTTTTTTAAAATTTCTAAAGTAACAAACCGATTAAGAAGCTTCCCGTCAAGTATGATTTCTTCGTCGTTATAAACATTATAGAACCGTATTTCAGATGTACAGTTAGTGACAATGTAGGAATTCAAACCCTGCTTTAGCGCCTTTTCTTTACCGTGCCGAATCGCGTCACGCCAGTCCATATCACCGATAAAGGTTTTTCTATGCTTTGCTTCAATGAGTGCAATTATATTGCTTTCAAAACCTTTCTCGTTATTTTTCTTTAATGAAATCCATATATCGCCTCTCTTAATATACGCTTTTTTCTGTTTTTGTATCCACTTTAATGTTATTACGAGGTATTCCGATCCTTTCTAACTCTGGTAATAGATATTGAACAATGTCATTTGTTTCTTCCTTTTTCTTAGCCATTTATTGTCACTCAGACTTTATTTGAATTTCATTGCAATATAAGTACCGCGTGTTCTTTCATCTCTCTTTCTTGACCTGCCGCCTATATAGGTTTCGTCTATTTCTTTTAGTTCTTCTCTACAATGCGATTGGACATTGCAAACCTTATTCTGTAGGTCATGAATAAGGCCGTCCTGTAGGAGCCTAACCCTAAATCTTTCTGGAGCTGTAAAGCAGAAATTCCTTTCTTACTTGAGCACACGAGATGGAAAGCCATGATCCATTTTTTCAGAGGTATGTGGCTGTTTTCCATTATAGTGCCAACGGTTAATGTAAATTGATTGCGACAATCGTTACATTGGTATGCACCGTCTCTATGAGCCTTGCCGGAGAGCTTTGTATTATTATTAGATTTACAATGTGAGCAGATTACTCCCCCATGCCATATAATGCCCTCTAAATATTCTCTGGCGTGCTCTTCTTTTAAACAGTCTATCTGTGCTAAGTCCATGCAATGACTTTCCTTTTTGACTGATTTAGTGTTACAATAATACACTCAAAGAGCTGCTTTCTCAAGTGCATAGTTCCGTAAATATTTATTGCAAATCCACCCCGAATAGATAAAACTAATTTAATCATGACCGCAAAAAACCGTCGTTTTACAGGGATTATATAGTCCGGCCGCTCCTTATTCTGCTCCTTTTGGCCGCTCACGGCGCGGTGCTCGTTTCGTGCTACACAGCGCCAGTCACAGGCAGGTCGCAGCTCATCCTCCTATCTCAGTCCGAGGAAAACCAGATGGGCGTGGCCGCGTTTCAGGAAGTCCTTAAAACCGAAAAGGTTTCCACGAATGCACAATATAACGAGGTGGTGACGGACGTCGGCATGCGCATCGCCGCCGTCGCCGACACCCCGACTTACAAGTGGGATTTCAAGGTCATAGAAGATAACGAGCAGATAAACGCCTTCGCGCTTCCCGGCGGGAAGTCGCGGTGTACACGGGCATACTGCCGGTGGCGCAGAACGAGGCTGGCCTCGCGACCGTCATGGCTCACGAAGTGGCGCACGTGGCCGCGCGGCACGGAGGGGAAAGGATTTCGACCGACATCCTCGCGCAGATAGGCGCCATGGGCGTCGGCGCCGCGCTCGGCGGGAGCGATCCCTATATATCCGAAGCCGTCATGCAGGCCTATGGCATAGGCGTCCAGGTAGGCGGCATTCTCCCGTTCACACGCGGGCAGGAAGCGGAGGCCGACCGTATAGGCCTTATCTATATGGCCAAGGCCGGGTACGACCCGAGGGAGGCCGTGGCCTTCTGGGAACGTATGGACGCCGCCAACAAGGGCAAGCCCCAGCCGCCCGAATTCCTCTCCACGCATCCCGGATACGGAACGAGGGTAAATAACCTCAAGCAGTGGCTGCCCGAAGCCATTCCCTATTACGAAAAGGCGCAGAAGGCCCCGAACAATCCCATAACAAAATAGCCCTGGAACCGACCTCGGGCTGCCGTTATATTAAGGAGCGGGAGACGCGAACATCCCGCGAGGTGAACCGCTTTGTCTAAGTCCGAAAGGATACGGAGATTCTACGACGAGCTGTATAAAAAATACGGGCCCCAGGGATGGTGGCCGGGGGATTCTCCGCTCGAATGCATAGTCGGCGCGATACTCACCCAGAGCACATCGTGGAAGAATGTCGAGAAGGCGATTTCCAACCTTAAAAACGAAGGTCTCCTTTCGGTCGATAAGCTAAGCCTGGTTACGGCTGAAGAGCTCGCCGAGATGGTGCGCTCCTCGGGCTACTACAACCAGAAGGCCATTAAGATCAAGAATTTCATTTCGTTTCTTAACGCCGGCTACGGCGGGAGCCTCGAAAAGATGTTCGCGGAAGAAAAATCCGTCCTTAGAGAAAAACTTTTATCCGTAAAGGGCATAGGGCCTGAAACGGCGGACAGCATATTGCTCTACGCGGGCGGCATGCCGGTGTTCGTGGTGGATGCGTATACGTGGCGGGTTTTGTCACGGCACGGGATCGTTCCGGTGGAGACGAATTACAGCGAGATGCAGGAGGTTTTTACGGATTCCCTCGACGAGGACGCCGGGCTGTTCAACGAATACCACGCACTGATTGTGAGATTGGGAAAAGAGCACTGCCGGAAAAGTCAGCCAATTTGCGAAGGCTGCCCTCTGGAGTTCGACCCTCACTTCGTATGATAATTCCAAAGTAATTGGAATTATAACGCATAAGTCATTAATGCCGTTGCTTTTTATTATTATATTCTGTAAATTATCGATATTTTACATCGAAAACTCTAGAAAGGAAGACCGTATGGCAATCTTAGAAAATGCACAGGTAAAATTTTCCGATCTTATCAGCGGAATCGAAACTGGCCAGATTAAAATTCCACAATTTCAAAGAAAGTTTGTATGGAGCGTCAAGCAATCAGCCGAACTCCTAGACAGTATTATTAAGGGATATCCTATAGGCATCTTCATATATTGGAGGACAAACGAGAGGTTGAGGTCAATTCGCAATCTTGGCAATATTAAACTTCCAGAACCAATTGAAGGAGAATACATAGATTATATCCTTGATGGGCAACAACGACTTACTTCACTATTTGCCTCTTTAAAGGGTGCTACTATTAAAATTGAAAATGAGAAAGAAATGGATTACTCCAAAATATACATAGATTTAGCAGCTGATGAGGATGACGAGATTGTAATAACTGATAAGGAGGGTAAAAACGAAAAAGACATAATAGCATTGGTGGATCTTTTAAAGGGTGATATACAGTTGCTAGCTTCTTATCCAATGATTCACCATGCGAAGCTTAGTCAGTATAAGCAAGCAATCGAATCATTTATTTTTCCAGTAATCAAGCTAAAAAATGCTCCAATTGACATAGCGACTGTTGTATTTACTCGGTTAAATGTAGGAGGGAAATCTCTCACTTTATTTGAAATAATGGTTGCTAAAACATACGACGATAAAAAACAATTCGATTTGGCTGAAAAATATGACGAATTAATTGAAGAACTGCGACCCAGTCAGTATGACACAATACCAGCAGTAACAATATTGCAAATCGTTTCCATATTATTAGAAAAAGGCTGCACAAGAAAGCAAATACTGAATTTAGAAAAGCAAAAATTCATCGATATTTGGGACGAAGCCATTGATTGCATTAAAAGAACAGTTGACTTCTTCAGAGGCTATGGAATTCCCGTTAGCAGATTATTGCCTTATAACTCCATTATTATTCCGTTTAGTTACTTTTTCCATCACCATAAGAAAAACCCAACTGGCATTATGAAAAGAAGATTGGAAGATTTTTTCTGGCGAGCTTCATTAGGTTTTAGGTACTCTTCTGCCGTCGAAAGTAAATTAAGTCAAGATTGTGAAAAAATAGATTCAATACTCAAGGACACACAACCACGGTATGAATGGTCTGTAACTATTAATGAGGAGTTTTTAGAAAATAATGGCTCGTTTGCGACCGGAAAAGCATTCATTAAGGCCATACTTTGTCTACTAGCAAAGCACAAACCAAAGTCTTTTGATAACAACCAAGATGTTATTATTGATAACAGTTGGTTAAAGATTTCGTCCAGTAAGAACTACCACCATTTCTTTCCTAAATCCTTCATGGAAAAGAAATTCAAAGATTGGGATTACTCTGACATAAATCATATTGTTAACATTACTATTGTAGATGACTTTCTTAATAAGCGCATTATTCGCACTAAATCTCCGGCAGAATATATGAAAATTTTTCAGAAAGATAATGATCTTTTGAGAGATACGATGAAAACTCACTTGATCGATTTAGATAAAGATGGAATTTGGGAGGATGATTATGAAAAGTTTTATTATTCAAGACTACGCAGGATTAATAAAGAGTTGAATAAGTTTATTATCCCCCAAGAAAGCTATATTGATGAACAATTGGAAGTATACAAAGACGAGAATGGAGAGGAAGGATATGAAGAATAACATATGCTCCACATTTTCGTTTATTAAAATATGAAGCATATGCTACTCAACAATTTTTGAATAAGCTTTTAATTTAAGCCAGATCTGGCGACGTCTACGACGGCCTTGAAGCTCTCGGGCTCCCTGATAGCCATTTCGGAAAGCGACTTTCTGTCGAGCTCGACGCCGGCTTTCTTGAGCGCACCCATGAAGCTGCTGTACGAAAGACCATAGGGCCTCACGGCTGCGTTGATCCTGACAATCCAGAGCTTCCTGAAGTCTCTCTTCTTGAGGCGCCTGTGCCTGAAGGCATAGGCCATGGCCCGGAGTACTGTTTCCTTGGCGCGCCTTACGTTATTCTTCCTTCTGCCCCAGTATCCCTTGGCGCTCTTAAGGAGCCTCTTTCTCCTCTTCCTGGATGCTACCCCTCTTTTTATTCTCATTTCCTGCTCCCTTTCGAGATATTATACCGCTTCTGTTCCTGCCCGAATATGTCGTATTACTTATAAGGTATGTAGGACCTTATCCTTAACGCCGCCGTCCCGTCGATGAAGTCTGCGGAGCCCAGTCTTCTCATGCGCTTCCGCCCCTTTTTTTCGTTCGAGTGGCTTTTGCTGCCGTGGTATCTCTTTATCTTGCCCGATCCCGTGACCTTAAACCTCTTTGCGGCGCTTCTGTTCGTCTTAACCTTCATTTTTGGCATTTTCTTTCCCGCCTTGTCCAGTGCTTTTCTTTGGTGAAATCACCATAATCAAATTCTTGCCTTCGAGCCTCGGGGGCATATCGACCCCGCCTATGTCCGCCACCCGCTCGAGTATCCTGTTAGCGAGCGCCCGGCCGAGCTCGGGATGAACTATTTCCCTGCCCCTGAAAAATATCCTTATCTTCGCCTTGTTTTCGTCCTCTAAAAACTCCCTTATCCGGGTGATTTTAACGTCGAGGTCGTGATCCCCGATGTTCGGACGAAATTTTATTTCCTTTACCGTATGAACTTTCTGCTTCTTGGCGTTGGCCTGCTTCTTGAGCTCGTACTTGTATTTCCCGAAGTCCATCATCCGGCATACCGGAGGATTGGCGTTCGGGGCCACTTCGACGAGGTCTACGCCCCTTTCTTCCGACATCGCGAGGGCGTCTTTTATCGGCACTACGCCAAGCTGCTGGCCGTCTTCGGATATAAGGCGCACTTCCCTGGCCCTTATCCGCTGGTTTATACGGACTTCCGGCTCCCTGCTGCTTCCTTTTGCGCTCCTCACGAGGGACTACCCGCCTCCCTCCAGGTGCCGGGGTTTAACTCGCCGGCTATTTGCGCGAGGAATTCGTCTATCGTGGCGGGAGGAATGTTGGCTCCTCCGAGCTTCCGCGGGGCAACGGTTCGCGTCTCCATCTCGTTCTTACCGACCACCAGCAAATACGGAATCTTTTCTAACTGCGCCTCCCTTACCTTCAATCCTAGTTTTTCATTCCTTATATCTTTTTCTACTCTGATACCCTTCTCCTTTAATATCTGATAAAGCTCTTCGGCGTACCCGGCCTGCTCGTCCGCTATGGTCGCTATCCTGACCTGAACCGGGCTGAGCCAGAGCGGGAATGCGCCGCCGTAATGCTCTATCAGCACTCCGAAAAAACGCTCCATGGAGCCGAATATGGCCCTGTGGATCATAATCGGCCTGTGCCGGGCGTTATCCTCCCCGACATAGGTCATACCGAACCTTTCGGGAAGGTTAAAATCTACCTGAACTGTTGAGCACTGCCAAGCTCTGCCCAAAACATCTTTAATTTTAAGGTCAATCTTCGGTCCGTAAAAGGCCCCGCCCCCCTCGTCGACTTCATGGGGAAGCCCCCTGGCTTCGAGCGCGTCGCGGAGGGCCTCGGTAGCCTTGTCCCACCCGTCCACTTCCCCTACGAACTTTTCGGGCCTAGTCGAAAGGTATATCTCGTAATCGTCGAAGCCGAACGTTTTAAGGAACAGCATCGTGAGGTCGAGAACCCCTATGACCTCGCTCTCCATCTGGTCGGGCCGGCAGAATATATGGGCGTCGTCCTGAGAGAAGCCCCTGACACGGAGAAGGCCGTGCAGCACGCCGGAGCGCTCATAGCGGTAAACGGTGCCGATTTCGGCCCATCTGAGGGGCAGATCCCTGTAGCTCCTGACGCCGGTTTTATAGATCATTATATGGAAAGGGCAGTTCATCGGCTTTAACTGATATTCCGTGTTCTCCATTTCCATGCGGGGGTACATGTTCTCCCTGTAGAAGTCCACGTGGCCGCTCGTTTTCCAGAGGTCAATTTTCGCTATGTGAGGTGTATACAAGAGATCGTATCCGGCGCGCTCGTGCTCCTTTCTCCAGAAGTCTTCGATGACGCGCCTGACCCTGGACCCTTTCGGATGCCAGAGAACGAGCCCCGCGCCCGTTTCGTCCTGTATGGAGAAAAGGTCGAGCTCCTTTCCGAGCTTTCTGTGGTCGCGCTTTTTCGCCTCTTCGAGCTTGTCGAGGTAGGCCTTAAGCTCTTTTCTGTCCCAGAATGCGGTGCCGTATATGCGCTGGAGCATCGGGTTCTTTTCGTTTCCCCTCCAGTACGCCCCGGCGGCAGTCAAAAGCTTGAACGCTTTCACGTCCCCGGTAGACGGCGCGTGAGGGCCGCGGCAGAGGTCGTGCCAGGTTTCCTGGTCGTATATCGTTATCTGATCCGCTTCGGGAAGGTCGTTTATTATTTCGACTTTATAATTTTCGCCCTCGTCCGTAAATATTCTTATCGCCTCTTCCCTCGAAACCTTTTTTCTGACGAGTGGCTTCTTACGACGACTATCTCCTTCATCTTCTCTTCTATGCTTTCGAGGTCCTCGGGCGTGAAGCCGCGCGGGAAGTCGAAGTCGTAGTAAAAGCCGTTCTCGATGACAGGGCCTATAGTGACCTTCGCTTCGGGGAAAAGTGACTGCACTGCTTCGGCCATGACATGGGCCGCCGTGTGCCTGATGAGAGCGAGGCCGTCCTCCGAGCCCTCTTTCACAGGCTCGAGCGCAGCGTCGGAATCGACTTCGTGCCAGAAATCTGCTAGCTTTCCGTTAACCTTCGCGCCGATGGCGGCTTTCGCTATGCCGGTTGAATTTATTATCTCCCCTACGGTAGTGCCCTTTGGAAAGGCCTTTTCCGACCCGTCGGGGAGGGTTATTCGAACTTCTTCCATAATCTCCAGTAGTGCGTGGTGAGCACGGCAGGATTTGAACCTGCGACCTCTTGCGTGTCAAGCAAGCGCTCTCCCCCTGAGCTACGCGCTCCAAATTCAAAGAAGAGTGATATTTTCTTATATAATACCACGCCTGTCAAGCTGCGCCGAGCTGCGAATTTTTGCCACGGCACCCAAATTTTGGTAACCTTAGGCCCTATGCGTTGGGGCGTCGTCTAATTGGCAGGACTCAGGCCTTTGGAGCCTGCTGTGGTGGTTCGAGTCCACCGCCCCAGCCATATAAATCGAAGGTTTTCTCACCCTCGCCACATTCTCTGAGCACACATGACGACTGTAAAAAAAGATACGCTTAATCCGTCCCAGCACGCCGCGGTGACGCACTCCGGAGGGCCGTTACTCGTCCTCGCAGGCGCGGGCTCGGGCAAGACGAAAATAATAACGGAACGAATCTCCCACCTCGTTACGAAAGAAGGCGTGAGCCCTCATCAGATACTCGCAGTAACGTTCACTAATAAAGCCGCGAACGAAATGCGAGAGCGCGTTTCTCACTTAATACCAGACCGCGCCAGGAGCCTCTGGATTGGAACATTCCATTCAACAGCGCTCAGGAAGAGGAGAAAGAGGCTCCTTAAGAGCGCCAAGGGATACTGGGGCAGAAGGAAGAATAACGTAAGGCGCGCCAAGGAAACAGTACTCCGGGCCATGATC
>ENA-OOOU01000024-OOOU01000024.1-human-oral-metagenome-genome-assembly--contig:-NODE-24-length-8185-cov-14.013715_pt1 | contig 8185 bp, 7 predicted proteins | sample MGYA00245293_ERZ501128 | MGnify/ENA primary metagenome ERZ501128 (study PRJEB25959, sample SAMN05335049) | human oral metagenome | host: human-associated | place: USA: California | collected 2014-05-17...
ACTGCCTGGGTAGATAATTACCGATAAAAGCGATCTGGTTTGAAACCGGATATACCGACGTGTCTTCCATGACGGCCTGCTCCCCTATCCATCCCCCGATAACGGTCATAAATTAAAATTCTTACGACCGCCTCCGCTTCCGTCCCGTCATAAGGAGTAATCGGGATCGGGCGCTATCTGTCCGGAACCCACATGCCGTTAGAATCTAGTGTACTCGATAAAACCTCTTTTAATATCATTATTTCGAGGTAGGAATATTGAACTGGAGTTGCTGCAAACGAATAAAGCCGTTCCCGTTTCGAAGCCGCTTCCGGCAAGAAGGCAGAACCGGCAGTATCAGCTTATAAAGAGGAACATAGCGAAGTAACGATAGAAATTCGTAAGGCGCGTACTCCCGACTGCGCCGGCGAATGCGGTCATAATCCCCTGACCGTCACATTGTCTCTCACCCATCTGACGATTTCATCCGTCGAAGAGCCGGGTTCGAATATTGTTTTGACGCCTTTCTCCTTGAGACGCTCGATATCCTCCTTTGGCACTATGCCGCCCCCGAATAACGTTACGTCGTCGATCCCTTTCTCCTTAAGGAGCCTTATCAGCTCCGGGAATACGTAGTTGTGCGCACCGGAAAGAATACTTATCCCGACCGCATCGACATCCTCCTGAACAACCGCTTCCGCAACCACCTGAGGAGAGTTGTGGAGCCCTGTATAAATCACCTCGTATCCGGCGTCCCTTAAGGCCCTCGAAATTATCTTAACCCCCCTGTCGTGACCATCGAGCCCGACTTTTCCAATAAGAATTCTCACGGCTCTCTCATTCTTCATGACGCTCCCTCGTATCGATGTATATTCCGTCTAAAAATATCCGGGGTCTGTGTATACGCCGTAAGCTTCCCTGAAGATGTCGCTGATCTCACCGAGAGTCGCATATTCCTTTACGGCTTCGATAATGTAAGGCATCAAATTTTCCCCCCGCCGGGCAGCGGGCAGAATGTCCCCGAGCCTCGCACTGACTTGCTTGTTATTCCTGCTTCTTTTGAGCGACCTCAGCCTTTCGCTCTGGTCCGCTTCAACCTTTTCTTCGATCTTAAGGATCTGTATAGGGACCTCTTCGTCGACCGAATACTTGTTAACCCCGACTATCGTCTTTATCCCAGTGTCCAACTCTCTCTGATATTTATAGGCGGCGTCCGCTATCTCTTTCTGCGGATAACCTTCATTTATGGCGTTGATCATCCCGCCCATTTTGTCGATCCTGTCTATATATGCAAAAGCTTCCTTCTCCATTTTATCGGTGAGGGATTCCATCAAATAACTCCCGCCGAACGGGTCTATGGAATTCACGACCCCGCTTTCTTCGGCGATAATCTGCTGCGTCCTCAGCGCGACGGTCACGGCTTCCTCGGTCGGGAGGGCCAGAGTCTCGTCCATCGAGTTCGTATGAAGCGATTGTGTGCCGCCAAGCACTGCGGCGAGGGCTTGAATCGTGACCCTAGCCACGTTGTTGATGGGCTGCTGTGCTGTGAGGCTTGCGCCCGCGGTCTGGGCATGCGTCTTCAGCATCATGGATTTGGGACTCCTTGCCCCGAAGCGCTCTTTCATTATCTTCGCCCACATCCTCCTGGCTGCCCGGAACTTGGCTACCTCTTCCAGAAAGTCGTTGTGGACATTGAAGAAGAAGGAGAGGCGGGGTGCGAACGCATCGATATCGAGACCGCGCTTCAGCGCTTCCTCGACATAGCAGACGCCGTCGGCGAGCGTGAAAGCCAGCTCCTGAACCGCCGTAGAGCCGGCTTCCCTGATGTGATAACCGGAGATCGAGACCGGGTGCCATAACGGCACATTCCGGGCGCAGAATTCTATCACGTCGACATTTATTTTTACCGAAGGCACCGGGGGCGATATCCACTCCCTCTGGGCTATGAACTCCTTCAGCATATCGTTCTGAAGTGTCCCCCCAGCCTGTCCCGGCTCACTCCCCTCTTCTCCGCCATAACGATATACATGGCGAAGATAATGGAGGCGGTGCAATTAACAGTCATGGACGTGGTTACAACGTCAAGGTCTATGCCGTCGAAGAGGACCTCCATGTCCTGAAGCGATGAAACCGAGACCCCTTCTCTTCCGACTTCCCCCCGTGCCCGCTCGTGATCCGAATCGTAACCCATAAGCGTGGGCATGTCGAATGCCGTGCTGAGGCCGGTCTGGCCGTGTTGAAGCAGATATTTAAACCTCCTGTTAGTGTCCTCCGGCGCCCCGAAGCCGGCGAACTGGCGCATGGTCCAGAGCTTGCCTCTATACATGGAGCTATGTATGCCCCGTGTATACGGATAAGAGCCCGGGAAACCGAGGTCCTTTTCATATTCGAACCCGTTCAGGTCAAGGGGTGTTGCCAGGGGCGGGACTTCCATTCCCGAGATCGTCGTATAGTCAGCCTCCCTTTTCCGTCCGCTCCGGTACTCGTTCTCCCAGTCCTCCCTGGCCTTCTTCAGTCTTTTTACCGTCCTGTCTTCCAGATTCATAAATACCTCTCCATATAAATGTTAAACTCATCTGTCAATCGCATAATCGCGACTCAAAGCAACATTTTGTCAGTTTATTTCAAAGCAATTTTGATTTAATTGCCGGATTAATACGAAAACCCGTCGGAATTATCTCAGGCCGGATTACGCCGTCATCTTCGAGGATAATCCCGTACGCAGAAAATGCATCTTGAACTTAACTTTCATGTCCGCGAAACATTTCTTTCGTTCTACTTTCGTAATATTCGCGACCCCGACCCACATTAATTCCTGTCCTGCAGCAGCCCCTGGGAACGCTACAGGACAGGAACTCGAAGCAATCCGGCAATGGGCTTACGGCAAGCAATCCGTAATAAAGCTCAAAACATCCCCACGTCCTGTCACAACATCCCTCCCTGACTGTATTGCGGGAGGAGGAAGCGGTGACGCATCGTATACTTGAAGGGAGTCGAATAAAGAATCTGACCGAAATCCTTCTCCTCCCTTTCAACCTTCCTCGACCATATAGTCTGAGCTCCCGGGATTATCAGGTTAAAGGTAAAGCTGATGAGCCCTACAACTTCCGTAGCCGGTATCTGGCCGCCCATATAATCAAAAGGCGTCCCTTGCATAAACCAGGAACGAACATCGGCGCCGGTTGCGGTACGGATGCTTGAAGCGTCCATCATAAAGCGGTGACCGGAACCGAAACCCGGAGGGAGATCGGACGGAAGATAAGTGACTTCATGAATGCTGTTCGAGACATCCGGGGACGTAGTAATTCGGTAGTTCATACGACCCCAGTCGGTTTTACCGTAAAATGCCGGTCTCGCCGAGAGGGATCTATCGGAATAACGGCCATTGGCAGTGTGAAGAATATAACCGCGTCTTTCCATGAGCATATTAAAATAGTTACCATTGATTCCATGCTCGTACGCAGCGATATATGCAGCCTTCTTTGGAAACCCGAACGGCTCTCTTCCCGCAGATATACCCGAATCGTTTGAAAGGTACATGTACGGATAGTATCCGCCCAGATATTTTTTACCATCTTTCGCTTCCAGGGAAGCGGCGAAAGTTACGCCCATTTCCATATACGGTCCGATCATGGTATTCCGGTGTATCACGTACCAGAACTCTATTACATCGTCTTCCACCTTGATCGGATCCGGCACGACGGCCTTCATGGCTTCGATGTCGGCCCGGATTACGAATGCCATCCAGCGGCTTTCCGTGTACGTAAGGGGAATGACATCGTAATCATACTGCGGGTCCGCGACACCCTGACTAATAATGTGAATTCGATCTCTATCGAGCGGCAGAGGCGGCACCTCCCCATCGCTCAACCAAGGGTTACTGTATTCATTGGCTTGCAATCCCATGTTACTAACCCTCCTTGTGTTATTCTCAGTGTTATTCTCAACCGGCACTCGGCGACTGAGCGCTTGTTCAGTATATGCATCTTAATATATTTCCGTTCTGCATGTCAAGCTTTTTTTCGGCGACAATTTGAAGCATTTTAGAATAATACAGTATTTACAGTCGATTATATAATATGGGCGGCACGCCTGGATATCGGGCTATGGAGAAACTCTATAATTCTTATTCCACAGATGCTGACCGAACGATCACTCGATTATGCGTAAAGAGTCAATAATCTATCCATTCCCCCGCATAATTTGTGTAAAGCGAAAATTATTTCAGCTGTGAGATTAAAACGGAGCACAGATCGGGATGTTAATTACGAGAGGCCAGCTCCTTTATGAACAGGGCGCTTTTTAACTCTATAAATCTCTCGAGGGTGTAGTTTTTTTGCACTATCCAGCGCCTGAAAGCCCACATTTGTCCGGTAACCATGATTTCGTTGGCCAGAAATTTGACGTCTTTCTTGCTGATGGAAAATGTTTCATCCTCGATACCCTGGAGAATGATTTCCTCGAATATCGATGTCATTTCTTCCTCGGACTTGAATATGTACTTTCTTGCATTATGCGACAGGGATTTTGTTTCCTGATAAAGAAATATTACATAGTCCTGCATTTCGTCGATAATTGCATAGTAAGACCTGATAGCGTTTTCCAGTCTCTCTCTGGCAGTGCCGTTAATTTTGAGCGAAGGCCTTACCCTCTCGCTGACACTTGAATGAATATAATCGATGACAAGGTAGAGAATATCTTCCTTGGTTCTAATATATTCATACAATGTTCCTATGCTCATTCCGAACTTTTGCGCGATTTCCCGCACAGTAGTTCTGTGAAAGCCCTTTCGAACAAAGAGCTCTACCGCAGCCTTCACTATCTCCATTCTGCGGACTTCTATAAGTTGCTTGTCTTTTACCCTTGACTCAATATGCTTTACAGCTCTTTCCATGTCGATAGTGTCTGCCCGGATTCTCTATAACAACAATTCTAATCGAATCGTGAAGAATAATAAAATGCAGAAGTCTGGCAGTATAGATAAGTTACTGGTGGAGCCGAAGGGGATCGAACCCTCGACCTCATGAATGCCATTCATGCGCTCTCCCAGCTGAGCTACGGCCCCGTGGAACGGTAATAATTTAAGCGTCCGTTCGTTTAAAGTCAAATATAATAATGTATAATTTCTGGCCTGAAGCCCAAGGGACATAATAAGGAGAGCGTTTCATGAGCGTTGTAAAAGTCGGCCTCATCGGCGCAGGCACAGTCGGATGCGGTGTTATAAAGATCCTCGACGAAAATAAGGAAATAATAAAGAAGAGGACAGGTATAACCCTCGAGCTCAGGAAAATTGCCGACATCGACCCCGACAGGAAAAGGCCGGTCAGGATACCCAGAGGCAAGATAACCCAAGACGCCGGGGAGCTTATTGGCGACCCATCGATAGACATAATCATCGAGCTCATAGGCGGGACGACTATCGCCAAAGACCTCGTCCTCTCCGCCCTCGAAAAGAAAAAACACGTCGTAACGGCCAACAAGGCGCTCCTGGCTCATTACGGTAAAGAGATATTCGGCAAGGCCGCCGAAAACGGCGTCGAGGTAGGGTTCGAGGCCAGCGTGGGCGGCGGTATACCGATAATCAAATCCACGCAGGAAAGCTTCGCCGCGAACAACATACTCTCCATACACGGCATAATAAACGGCACTTCGAACTACATACTTTCGAGGATGACGGACGAGGGCTCCGAATTCGGCGACGTCCTCAAGGAAGCCCAGGAGGAAGGCTACGCCGAGGCCGATCCCAGCTTCGACGTAGACGGCGTAGACGCCGCGCACAAGCTCTCGATTCTCATAATGCTCGCCTTCGGAAGGTTCATCGACTTCGGGAAGATTCACGTCGAGGGCATAAGGAACATCACATCGCTCGACATCTCCTTCGCCGACGAGCTCGGATACAAAATAAAGCTCCTCGCCATCGCCAAGGCGCTCGATGAAGAGCTCGAGGCCGGCGTATACCCGGCGCTCGTAAAGAAGGAGACCCAGCTCGCCGACGTCTCCGGCGCGTTCAACGCGATATACCTTGTCGGCGACGCGCTCGGCCCAGCCATGCTCTACGGCAAGGGCGCGGGCATGATGCCGACAGCCAGCGCCGTCGTGAGCGACGCGCTTCAGATCGCAAAACATCTCTCCCTCGGAAACGCTCACCTCTCCCCGCCGCGGCTCTACGCCGAAAAGGGCTCGTGGCCGCTCATAAAGATGAGCGACACCATGAACAAGTACTATATCAGGTTTCAGGCCGAGGACAGGCCCGGGGTTCTGGGCAAGATAACCGGCGGGCTCGGCGACAACGGCATAAGCATCGAATCCGTCATTCAGAAAGGAAGGCACCACGGCGGCGGCGACGTGCCCGTCGTTATTATGACGCACGAAGCCAGGGAGAAGGACCTCCTCAAGGCGCTCAGGCAGATAGGAAGGCTTTCGCGCATAAGGCCGGGGACGATGTTCATACGCATAGAGGACCTTTAACGCCGGTCCGGCGCGCCGTTGAGCGGGGACGGAAAATAGAGTACCTGGACGTAATCCGGCGAGAGAGGCAGCGGGGCGGCGCATCCATGAGAAAGAAGGTCAGCCACAAGGAATTATTCGACACACTTCCCGAATCCATAGTCATAGTGGACAAAGACTTCACCGTCCTCGAAATGAACGACTTCGCCGAGAGCACCTTCAGAATTTCGAGGGAAAAAGCCTACGGCAAACGCTCCAGCACATTCATGCCGGTCGAGATAGAGGAATTGGCCATGATGGCCATGGAGGAATCCCGCACGATATTCGGCGACGAGATAAACCCCGCGCTGAGAGGCGGCGAGAGGATCGCGATCCAGCCCGTTGCCACCCCTCTCTTCGCGCTGAGCGGCGAGCTTAAGGGCGTCATCCTTCAGATGAAAGACCTCTCCGGAAGCAAGTTCCTCAGCAGTAAGAGCACCCAGGAAATATCCGCGTTCAAGTTCGAGCATCTTATTCTCGGCCTCGCCCACGAGCTCAAAAATCCGCTCAGCGGAATAAGGGGCGCGGCGCAGCTCATAGCCGAGGACAGCGACAACAGGGAAACGATCAAGTGCGCTGAGTTGATTATAAGGGAGGCCGACAGGCTGAAGGAGCTCCTCGACACGCTTAAGCAGCTCGAGCCCTTCGCGAAGGACATATTCATCCCTGTCGACATACACGAGATACTCATGGAGATCGTCTACCTTGAATCCAGCCCGAGATCGAGAGAAGGGGTGCAGGTACGGCAGAACTACGACGTAACCCTTCCGCCGATACAGGGCGACAGGAACTCCTTAAAGCAGGTTTTTCTGAACCTCATAAAGAACGCGTACGAAGCCGTCGGAGAAAGGGGCCGCATCGATATTTCGACGAAGTGGATGACCGAGCACCTTAAAGGCCAAAAGACGCTGTCCGTCGAAATAAGGGACAGCGGCGGGGGCATAGAGAAGCACGCCGCGGAAAAGATATTCAGCCCGTTCTACACGACGAAGAAGGAGGGCTCGGGGCTCGGTCTCTTCCTCGCCTATCAGATTATCGCCAAGCACGGCGGCGCGATAATAGTCGACAGCCAGCCGGGCGAAGGGGCGGCGTTCAAGGTCTTTCTCCCGATTTCCGGAAACTGATGCCAAATACGCCTGATTGCGGTTATGATTAAATACGTGCGGAAACGCGCCCTGACTGTCATAGCCGGAACTCGATGTCATGAAAAAGAAGATACTCGTAGCGGACGACGAAGAGAGCATAAGATGGGTGCTGGGGAAGTGCCTCGAAAAGGCGGGCTTCGAGGTCCAGTACGCCGAAAACGGAGGCCAGGCAATCGACACGGCGTCCTGCGGGCTCTTCTCCTCCATCATTCTGGACATAACCATGCCCGACATGACAGGGTTCGACGTCCTCAATGAGCTCAGGGGGCGGAATATAGACCCCCCGGTGATCATCATAACGGCGCAGAACACGGTCAAGAACGCCATAGACGCCATGAAGCAGGGGGCATACGATTATATAGCCAAGCCCTTCGACCTCGACGAGGTCAGAATTACAGTCCAGCGCGCCATAGAAAGCTACGAGAATTCGAAGAAGCTCGAATTCCTGAAGCACGAAACCGGGGAAACCGATTCCCTTCAGGACATAGTCGGCAAGTCGCAGGCCATGCTCAACATATACAAGATGATAGGCAGGGTGGCCGAAAGAGACATCACGGTCCTCATCATCGGCGAGA
>ENA-OOOU01000025-OOOU01000025.1-human-oral-metagenome-genome-assembly--contig:-NODE-25-length-7715-cov-31.706774_pt1 | contig 7715 bp, 5 predicted proteins | sample MGYA00245293_ERZ501128 | MGnify/ENA primary metagenome ERZ501128 (study PRJEB25959, sample SAMN05335049) | human oral metagenome | host: human-associated | place: USA: California | collected 2014-05-17...
AAAAAAAAATGTGCTTACCCGAAATCCATCGGCCATTGAAACATTGGGAGCAGCAACGGTACTGTGTAGCGATAAAACGGGAACCATTACCCAAAATAAAATGGAAATAGCGGCCCTGCATTGCCCCGATTTGTTTTTTACGAGCAACGCTTTTCCCGAAAATAAAGAACATATCTACAAACTTATTACTACAGCTCAGTATGCATCACAAACCAATTCGGCTGAACCAATGGAAAAAGCTATTGATAAAGTGTACCGTGATTGCACTACTAACACACCCCAGGGAGCAGTTTTAAAAAAAGAATATCCGCTGTCAACCGAACTCATGGCCTTTACCCGAGTAATTCAACATGCCGATTCCAATACCTATACTGTTTACACAAAAGGTGCCCCCGAAGCCATTTTTCCCCTATGCGGAATGAATAAAGAGGAAATGACTATACGCCTAAATCAGGTACATATGATGGCTGAAAAAGGCTACCGTATATTGGCTGCGGCTACGGCAATATGGAATACAGACACTTTTCCGGCTACACCTAAAGGCTATCAATTTTCCTATCAGGGTTTACTCGGATTTGAAGATCCAATACGGCCGGAAGTACCACAAGCAGTGAAAGAATGTAACGAGGCCGGAATAAAAGTAATAATGATTACAGGAGATTTCCCGGTTACCGCAAAAAGCATTGCCCGGCAAATTGGCATGAACCCCAGTGGCGAATTGCTTACAGGTGACGAACTAAAACAGATGACTGATGTGGAGTTGAAAAAATGCATTGAAAAGATAACCATTTTTGCCAGGGTAATTCCCGAACAAAAACTTCGTATAGTACAAACTTTAAAAGTCAACAACGAAATTGTAGCCATGACCGGAGACGGTGTAAATGATGCACCAGCCCTTAAAACGGCACATATTGGTATAGCCATGGGAAACAAAGGAACTGATGTGGCAAGGGAAGCTTCGTCACTGGTGTTACTTGATGATAATTTTGCTTCTATTGTTTCGGCCATGCGTACCGGAAGAAAAATTTTTGATAACCTTCAAAAAGCAATGTCTTATATTATTGCCATTCATATTCCTATTATCGGACTTACTCTGTTGCCTGCCTTCTTTCCGTCACTTCCTTTATTACTTCTTCCGCTGCACATTGTTTTTATGGAATTGATCATTGATCCCGTTTGCTCCATTGCTTTTGAATCGGAACAGGAGGAATACGGAATCATGAAACGGCCTCCGCTCAGTTCGAAGGAACTCTTTTTTGGGGGGCGTAAAATTTTATTCAGTGCAGCAAAAGGAATCTTATTATTTGCGATGGTGATTACAATTTACCTTCTTTCAATAAATGAAGGGCATACAGAAGGAGAAGTAAGAGCCATTACTTTCTCGGCACTTATTATTGGCAATATTTTTCTTATTCTTTCTTCCCTTTCCAAATCAAGGAATGTGTTTTCGGTTATTGCTGAGAATAACAAAGCCGTTACAGCCATTATTCTGTCCGCTGTTACCCTGCTTGTGCTTATCACTTCTATACCAACTTTACAGGTACTGTTTAGTTTCCAATTTCCCGGATACCGCCATTTTATTCCATCGGTGGCTGCTGCTTTAATATTGCTTTTGCTACTTGAAATAATTAAATACGTTCGAAACCAAGTCAAGACATAATCATGAACATTTTATTTGAAACAAATACCCCAAAAATTGAAGGAGAAATTGCCGACTATATATTGAACAGGGATGGAATATTAATTTCCTACTCCAAGCCCGTAAAACGAACGGTACAAAATATTACCGAAAATGTTGCCTTGGTAAAAAAGATAACCGAAAATAAAAAATTTCCGTTATTAATTTACCTGTGCAACTCGCCCATTCCCGACAAAGCTACCCGCATTTTTTCGGCACAACAGATTCATGCTGTTGACACGGCTATGGCCATGATTTATAAACCTGGCTTAGCCAACTTGATCATGAAAATGGCATTCACGCTCCAACCTCCGCCTGTGCCCATCCGTTTTTTTCCCAATGAAGCGGAAGCATGGAACTGGTATTGCCATTTGCAAAGGATGCTAACAAATAAAAAGTTCTATTTCAGTCTTCGGCCATCTCAGCTTTGTGTGCCTCACTTTCTACCATAAGCAACCCTTTCACAACAAACAAAGCATCTTTCGGGAGCGGTGAAATTAATTCAAAAGCACTGTTGTCCTCGTTCTGCGATAAAAGTTTTACTTGTGCCTTAATAAATTTTTCGGGAGCAGATGGAAGAACGTAGTACACAAAATAATTGTTGTCCTCAGAAATAAAAGCTGAGCCGGGCAATGTTAACTGATCAGGTAATATAGTTTTAAAAATTGCCTTAAACGTCATATCTGGCAATACACCCGGAAATATTGTTTCAAATACCACGTGAATAATTATGGTACGTGTGGCCAAATCCATTCCGCGACTGATAAATTCTACTTTTCCTTTTACTGCGGGCAGTGATTGATTGGTAAATACCAAATCTACCTCCTGCCCTTCGCTTACTTTGTTAATGTCTTTTTCATACACAAATATATCGGCATGGTAATGATCAAGGTTTACAATATGAGCCAGTTCCGTAGCAGAATTTACCGACATGCCTAAACTTAGAGGAAGAGACGACAGATACCCGTTTATAGTTGAGCGAACACTAAACGTAGATGACAAAGGAGTTTGGTCGGTTACATTCAGGTTTTGAACGTCAACACCCAGGTATTTTAAGCGAGCTTCAGCCGAACGCAACCGGGTAACACAGGAAAGGTATTTTGATTCGGCTGGGTTTGAAAGAGGTTGTTTTGCGTTTTGCCTTTTATTTTTTGCAGTTCTTCGCGCCAAAAAGTGGTGCGTTTGTCTCGTATGTCGGCAGCAAAACGGGCAATGTCAATGGCCGGAATTTGAAAAAAGTCGTAGTGCAAAATTTCAAATAATAAGTCTTCTCGGCTATGTGGCATGTAGGCTTCCCCACTCAGGTATTCTAAAATGGTCAGCATTTTTTGCACAAATAGACTCGTAAGAATATTTAACTTTTTGCGAATGTTTACCGATATATTTTTTTGCTCCAGGTAACGGGATATTTCTTCGGCTTGTTTGTGGTTGCGGTATAAAACGGCAATTTCACTTAGGTCTTCCCCATTCTTAAATCTGGTTTCAATTTCCTGGGCTATATGTACCGTTTCATGTACGCTATTGTAATACTCGCGCAATTGTGGTAATACTTCCAGTTGGGCATAATTCTCATTGCAGGCGATTAAGTTTTTTTCAAGACCCGGAGTTTGCTTTACCAGCCTCTCCGTATTGTTGCGGATGAGGTGAAGGGCCAGATTAAGAATATGCTGCGTAGAGCGGTAGTTTTCAGTAAGCATTACCACACGCAATTGTTCGGCATAGGAGTGACTGAACTGCATGATGTTTTCAATATTGGCTCCCTGAAACCGGTAAATAGACTGGTCGTCATCCCCCACTACAAATACATTGGGGGCATCCCAGTAACTCACTAGTTTTTTTAGAATATCGTTTTGTGCTCCATTGGTATCCTGAAATTCATCGACAAGAAAATAGAGGTATTGCTCCTGATAATTGCGTAACAGGTTTTCATCTTGAGCAAAGGCATTTTGCACCCACAGAATCATGTCATCGTAATCGTAACGACCGGATTTGCGCATCATCGCCTCAAAATTTTTGAACTCACCCACTGCTGCTTTCAGCAGGTTCATTTTTTCGGTTTGCTCTTTTATTTTTTCGGTTTTTACATCACCGGCTTTTACTCCTGTTTTACTATTGCCTTTTTTGTAAATGTATTCTTCGCGCTGAGGCAAGTCGGCCAGGTACTCATCAATTTTTTGCAGCAATAAGGCTTCCGTCCACCCCTCTGTTTTCATTAACCGAAACAATTGCGCCATGCGTCCCATTTCGAAGTAGGCATCTCCTGTTAGTCGTTTAAGCGGGTTGGACGGAGCAAGTCCGTCAATTAATTGACGGTACAGTTTTACCTGTTCCAGTTCAGTGATGGGGTCAAGGTCGCGAACGCCAAAAACATCTTTATTCTCCTGAATAATTTTATTGCAAAAACTATGAAAGGTGTGAATGTGCACGCGGTAGGCATCGGGCCCTATAAACTGCAACAGGCGTTTGCGCATGGCAATAGTACCGGCATCAGTGTAGGTAAGGCAAAGAATGTTTTCGGGCTGAGCCAGTTGAAATTCACTTGATAAAATATTGCCTATTCGTGCCGCCAGAATCTGTGTTTTTCCGGTGCCGGGACCTGCAATAACAAGCACCGGGCCTTCGAGGGTATTGACTGCTTCCTGCTGTGCGGTATTCAGTCGGGAAAGTTCCTGCTTAAAAGTTTGCTGATGGGCGGATGTATTCACTGCGGCAAGTTAGGAAAAATTGACAAATGGGTTAAAGTTTAATCAAGGTTAAATATTTAGCCACAATGCTTCCTTTCGTTACGTATTAATCGGTTTTTTGGGAATATTGATGCAGGCAATTCGCAAACAGAAATTAACTTGGATTAAATGGCAAAAGGAGTTTATTCTTTGGCCAGCGATGTACGCAGAAGCAAACGGATTATTCCAGATGTTTTTTCATTCGTTAAAATGCCGAAATTTTTGTTGTTGTTGGGGGATGTTTGATTCTTTTACAATATACAAAGGTCTTCCGCGCACGTTGTCACTTACCCGGCCTATGTATTCGCCACCAAAGGCGTTAATTTTATCACCGCACACTCTTCCAAAGGCCTCGAGTTTGAAACCGTTTACCTTATAGGCTGCCAGAGCAAGGAATGGGATAAACCTGCACGAAACCGTGGCTACACCCTGCCCGATAATCTAATGGCGAGCACCAAAGCAGGTGACGAAAGCGAGGAAGCCCGAAGGCTCTTTTATGTGGCTCTTACCCGTGCCAAAAAAGAACTCATCATCGCCTACAGCAGCCTAAGCAAAGATCAAAAAGAAACCGAAAAAAGCCGCTTCGTGGCCGAGCTCGAGGGTTTTGAGCAAATACACAAAGAACAAATCAGCCTGCCTGATGAGGCCCTCCTGGAATACAACCTGCTTATGATGCAGGAAAACAAACAGGAAAGTCTCGAGTTAATTGACAAGGCCTGGATTGATAAACAACTGGAAAGTTACAGCATGAGTGTAACACACCTGAACAATTACCTTAAATGTCCGTTTACGTTTTATTTCCAGAATTTATTGCGGGTGCCGGCTGCCAAAAATGCAAGCATGAGTTTCGGCTCGGCCGTGCACGATGCTCTTGACCGATATTTCAAAAAAATGCTGGATAGCGAAACAAAAACATTTCCAGCGATTGAAGACCTGATGCGCGATTTTGATTATTTTATGTACCGCAACCAGGATTCATTTACCAAAGAAGAATACGAACGCAGGCGGCAATACGGGGATAAAATTCTCCCAAAATACGTAAGCCATTATTTACCGTCATGGAATAAAGTAGTGACCACCGAGCGCAGCATACGTGCCGGAATAAATCAGATACCCATAAACGGCAAAATTGATAAAATAGAATTTAACGGGCGTCTATGTCATGTGGTGGATTATAAAACCGGACAATTTAAAAACGCAAAGAAAAAACTAAACCCTCCGATAAAAGGTCAGCTCCCGGAAAATGCCACCTTCGAAGAAAAATTTGGTGGCGACTACTGGCGTCAGGCCGTGTTTTACAAAATTTTGATGGATGCCGAACAAAGCAAACAATGGGAAATGGTAAGTGCCGAATTTGATTTTATTGAGCCTACAGATAAAGAAGGAAAAATATTCGAAAAAGTACGAATCGAAATTACCCAGGAAGACTTGACTATTGTGAAAGGGCAAATAATGGATACGTATGCCCGCATTCAAAACAAAGAGTTTGATAAAGGATGCGGTGAACCTGATTGCAAATGGTGCAATTTTGTGAAACACTTTGTACAACCTGATGCCCCGGTAGACGAGGAAATGCTGCAGGCAGGAGAGGATTGGGAGGACTGAGTCAAAAAAGCATATCTACCTGATACTATTTTGAATAACATTCCGTTTTCTTTCTACCTTCTTTTTCTCATATTTGACTGATCAAAACAATTGTATGAAAACATATTTTAATGCACTTATTACAGCTATTGCCATTGTTGCAACCGCATACCTGCTGGCTAATGCATTTCAAAACAGAAATAAATCGGACAATTGCATTGCCGTAACCGGATTGGGAAGTAAAAACTTTGTTTCTGATTTGATAGTATGGAGCGGATCGTTCACCGAAAAAAATCACAACCTTAAAGAAGCGTACGCACAATTAGATAAAGACAGGGAAAGCATCAGAAATTACATGATTTCAAAAGGAATTAAGCCGGAGAATATCATTTTTACTTCTGTTGATATTAATGAAGAATATGACGATGTTTATGAAAAAGGCGTGAGAATAAAATCGGTTTTTAAAGGATACCGGTTAGGTCAAAATGTACAGATAGAATCAAACGATGTAGATAAAGTAGAAAATGTATCGCGCGAAGTAACCGAGCTGATTAACTCGGGGATTCAGTTTTATTCAAATAACCCACAATACTACTATACAAAACTTGCCGCCTTAAAAATTGAAATGATTGCAGAGGCCACCAAAGATGCCAGCGAACGAGCCAAACGCATTGCAGAAAACGCGGGTAGTAAAGTAGGTAAATTAAAAAAGGCAGATATGGGCGTTTTTCAAATTGTAGCGCAAAACTCCTCGGAAGAATACTCATGGGGCGGTTCATTTAATACCACCTCTAAACGAAAAACAGCAACCATTACTGTAAAACTGGAATACGAAACAGATTAATCAATGAGGCAACACAAATATTTTCACACTGCCTCCCTACCTTTGCGTCCATGTACAAAGGGCTCTCTTCAGCCGAAGCAAGTAACCGATTAAAATCATACGGATTTAATGAACTTCCGGCAGCCAAACCAAAAAATGTTTGGCTTATTGCGCTTGAAGTAATAAAAGAACCCATGTTTCTTCTGTTAATTAGCTGTGGCATATTGTATATGTTTTTAGGAGATTACCGTGAAGGAGCCATCCTTTCGGGAACAATTCTACTCATTATTTTTATTACTTTTTATCAGTATCGAAAAACCGAAAAAGCACTTGATGCCTTACGAAAACTCTCTTCCCCGCGCGCACTTGTTGTGCGGGACGGAACTGAATTTAGAATACCCGGAAGGGAAGTGGTACCTGGCGACTTACTGCTCATAAATGAAGGAGACCGCATTGCCGCTGATGCGGAAATAGTAGAAGCTTTCCATCTCACCATTGATGAATCGTTACTCACCGGAGAATCCGTGGCCGTAAGAAAGTCCATTCATTCAGCCAACGGGGGAAATCGCATTTTCAGCGGAACTTTAGTGGTGCAGGGCAAAGGAATAGCCAGAGTAAAAACAACGGGGAAAAAAACACAATTTGGTCAAATAGGCACATCCCTTCAGCTAATAGAACCGGAAGACACACGCCTGCAAAAGGAAATGAAATTGCTGATACGAAACCTGTTTATCATGGGTGCAATAATCAGCATAGGTGTAGTGGTGGCTTTTTATACCTCAAGAGGAAATTTTATTCAATCCCTTTTAAGCGGACTATCGTCAGCAATGGCCATCTTACCCGAAGAGTTTCCAGTGGTACTCACCGTATTTCTGGCATTAGGTGCATGGCGTTTGTCAAAAAAAAA
>ENA-OOOU01000026-OOOU01000026.1-human-oral-metagenome-genome-assembly--contig:-NODE-26-length-7571-cov-5.561392_pt1 | contig 7571 bp, 5 predicted proteins | sample MGYA00245293_ERZ501128 | MGnify/ENA primary metagenome ERZ501128 (study PRJEB25959, sample SAMN05335049) | human oral metagenome | host: human-associated | place: USA: California | collected 2014-05-17...
GATAGTTCTCTGTGAATTATACTCGCGTGCCGATTTTTCATGTCCTATTATATCTTTTAAACCGGATTTCATTTGTTTAAGGAGGTTTACTTTCTTTTTTATATGATCTACATCCTCTATTGTAAGCTTTGCTCCTAAAAAATCGATAAAATCAGAAATAGCGGAAACAATAAAAGAAATCTCAAATAATCCTACTTCAGCTACATGTTTAAGTTGACAGGATTTCCAGCTATTGCTATCGATAGATAATTTATAATTACGCGGAAATTTAAAGCCTTTTTTATCCAAAAAACTAACGAATCTCGATAAACATTTAAAGAAATCTCAAATAAAGGAAACGACTATACATGAACAAGAAAATTCAAATATTTTTCAGAATATTTATAGCTGTGCCATTTTTAGTTTTTTCTCAAACGAGTCAAACTAATGAACCCGTTATAACATCAACAAAAACAGTGCTTGTTGTCGGTGGAGCTGGTTTTATTGGATCACATGTCAATAAGTTGCTCTATCAAAATGGCTATGAGACAATTGTGTTTGATAATTTAAGTCGTGGGAACAAGGATGCTGTTAAGTATGGAAAGTTCATTGAAGGAGACCTTGGAGATATCCAAGCATTAAAACAGGTATTCGAAAATAATAATATTGATGTTGTCATGCATTTCGCCGCCTTTACAGATGTCGGAGATTCCTGTCTTAATCCAGGAGCATATTATATTAATAATGTGGCAAATTCCGTTAATCTCTTACAAGTCATGGCTCAACATTCTGTAAAAATATTTATTTTCTCATCAACAGCCGCTATTTTTGGACCTCCTGAAGAAATACCTATCACTGAAAACCATCCTTACCACCCAATCAGCCCATATGGCCGATCAAAGCTTATGGTGGAACAAATCTTAGCAGACTTTGATATCGCGCACGGAATCAAATATTGTTCGTTTCGTTACTTCAATGCGGCAGGAGGAGATCCTGATAACATACTCAAAAACTATAAGTCTAAGGAAAATAATTTGATTCCTTTAGCGCTTAGGAGCCTTCAGGAACCTCAAAAATGCATCACCATTTTTGGAACGGATTATTCGACTCCAGATGGTACCGGCATTCGTGATTACATTCATGTTTACGATTTAGCTTCAGCACATATTTTAGCTATGGAAAAACTGCTAGGAGGCAGCACATCCTCCTCGTACAATTTAGGAAATGGTAAAGGGTACAGTGTTTTGGAAGTCATTAAAGCAATAGAAAAAATTACAGGACAGCAAATCAATTTGATTTACGGGGAACGAAGACAGGGTGATGTACCTTATATCTTAGCGAGCTCAGAGAAAGCCAAGAACGAGCTAGGATGGGAACCTCAGTATTCTTCTCTTGAAACAATGATTGAACATGCTTGGAAGGCGCTTAATTAGTCATAGAGCCCTAGGTCACAACTTCTTTTTCCTGGAAAGAGAGAAGTTCTAAACGTTGTTACCAAAGGCTCTTGTAAAACTAGCGAAAGAGTAGAATTTTTGCTTTAAACAAGCAGAAAAAATCTTGTAGCATCGGATACACTGAATGATAAAGCAACTCTTTGTCTGAAGAAGAAAAGGCTCGTATTCTCAGAGTCTTTACGCATAGAGGTGCCGAATATTGTGGAGCAAAGCAGCCTCATTAATATGAGCTACATCTTACAATAGAGGATGTAGATCATATAAAAAAGAAAGTAAACCTCCTTAAACAAATGAAATCCGGTTTAAAAGATATAATAGGACATGAAAAATCGGCACGCGAGTATAATTCACAGAGAACTTAACCCGGGAAGTGTTTTTTTAGTAAAACCTCGATGCAGATATTTTTGAAATCAAAACATTTAGCTTTGCCATCTCTAAAATGCTCTTGCAAAAAATCCTCTTTCACAGCAACTTGCTCGCAAGTAACCGCCCTAAAACTCGAGGAATTTTTCTATGCTGAAACAGATGCTTTTATCAATCCTTTTAAGTCTTGGTCTTGTTCCTGCTTATGCTAAAGAACCCACTTCTTTTGAATCCTTTCTTAACGCTTTCGTTCCCGAAGTATCCAGCAAAAGTAAACAGCTCAATCAAGCCTACTGGATCTTGGCAACAACAGGAAGCGCTGATGCGGCAGATCTCGTAGGAACTCTGAGCACAGAGCTTTCCATGCTCTTTAACAATCCTAAAACCTACAAACTACTTCTAAAATGGGAAAAACAAGGATCTGTTACCGATCCCATTTTAAAAAGGCAGCTACAACTTCTGATTTATTCTTTCAAAGAAAAAGCCATTCCAGAAAATCTCCTAAAAGAAATTGCGCAAAAAGAAGCAGCTCTATCCTATGCTCATGGAAATTTCCGAGCAAATCTTCAAGGAAAAACTGTCTCTGAAAATGATATTTTAGAAGTCTTAAAAAAAGAGACAAACCCTTCTGTAAGAAAAGAAGCTTGGGAAGCTTCCAAAGAAGTAGGGCAATTTTTAGCACCTCAAATTTTGGAGCTGGTAAAGCTTCGCAATAAAGCAGCTAAAAGCCTTGGATACGAAAACTATTTTCAAATGCAATTGGATCTGCAAGAAGTCAACGAAAAAGCTTTATTCGATTTGCTCGATCAAGTAGCAAGCAGATCTGACGAATCTTATCAAAACACTTTGATAACCATTGAAGAAGTCCAATGCAAACAATTCTCTGTTCCCGGTGAGGAATTAGGACCCTGGGCTTGGAGCGAACCGTTTGGACAAGAAGATCCTTTAGATCGAGCAGAGCTCGATTCTTTAGTAGCTCATACTGACCTTGTAGAAGCAACTCGCCAATTTTATCAAAAAATGGGCTTTCAAATAGAACCTATTTTACAGAAAAGCGACCTTTGGGAAAAACCCGGAAAAAACCAACACGCTTTTTGCATAAACGTCGATCGAGATACAGACATTCGAACCCTAGAAAACCTCAAACCTACTCTAAAATGGCTAGAGACAATCCTTCACGAATTTGGTCATGCCATTTATGAACAAGGATTTGATGAAAAGCTTCCTTGGCTCTTAAAACAGCCTCCTCATATGATTACAACTGAAGCCATGGCCCTTATGGCCGGAAGAAGAGCCTATCTTATCTCTTCTCTATCCAAGCTTCCCTCTTATACAAGCAGCCAAGACACATTAATTAAAAAAGCCCAAGAAAGCTTATCCAGACGTCAACTCATCTTCAGTAGATGGGTACTTGTGATGACCTATTTTGAAAGAGAGCTCTATCGCAATCCAGATCAAGATCTCAATACACTCTGGTGGAGTCTCGTTTCTAAATATCAAAAAATCCGTACGCCTAAAAATCGCGATAGCAAATGCGATTGGGCCGCTAAGTACCATATCGGTCTTGCTCCCGTCTATTATTACAGCTATTTACTGGGAGAGCTTTTCGCCTCTTGTATGGAAGAATCTTTACAAGAAGTCACAGGATCAAACTCTTTAGAAACAACAGAAGCTGGGCGTTTTTTACGAGAAAAACTCTTTTCTCCAGGCAATCGAATGAACTGGTCACAGCTCATTGAACATGTCATAGGAAAGCCGCTTTCCTCCGATGCCTGGATTCGAGAATTTGCTACAAAACAATCCTCTCTCCCTGAGATGGGAAAATAAAAATGACTCCTAAGTCATTGCATCTTTGCAATTCTTCAGCAATCGCTTGTTTAAAAAGACCCTCTTTTAGGAGGGGGTCTTTAATATGCGTGACTAAAATTTTTACCCCTTGAAGAGCCGTTTCAGGATGAACTTCATCTACTAAAGAAGCAAAATAATGTAGTTCTTGCATCATATGCTTAGCATCTAAATGACCAAAAAGCTCCGTATCTGGCTTATCTAAATAAGAACATTCTAAAAAAATCCCTTTGAGCTTTTTTTCTAAAGCCAATGGAACTAGCCTTTTCCAAATCACATCCATACGCTTTTTAGCCTCTAAACAATCAGGAGCCGTATCGCCAAAATAAACGAGATAAGAGTCATTAGATTCTACAAGAAAAGCTGTAGATAAATATTCTTTGGGGTGACTTAGCAAAAAAGGTTCAACGAACATACCAGTGTTAGGAATGGCTATTTTTTCTCAGGCACCAATCTGCAGTATTGGTATTGAGAAAAACAAGGAGAGTTTCCTTCTGATCCAAAATTAGGCCAAATTTTTCCATTAAATAGATAATCTCTTAAAAAATCGATCACTACATCAATTCCAAAAATGGGCTTCGGTAGGTCTTCCGTTGAGTTGATAACAAGACCCAGAACATGATCCAAATGCGCATGAGAAAGAAGATAAGCTTGAATATGATGGCGGAAAATATCTACCGCAGGATGAAAAGGAGAGTTTGGATCTACTTCAATTCCTTCAAAACTTCCCTTTTGATGGGCTATGTAAATGCCGCTCAAGAGAGAACCAGCATCTAGGGCAATAAAATCCTGAGAATGTATAGGAGCTGCTAAATATCCTGAAACATCCGACTCTTTAGGCCCACCCCCAGAACCTAAAACAACAACCTGAAATGCCTCATCTGCAAAAGAAATAGAAACACATAAATAAAAACTCAAAAACCAAAGAATTTTTCCCACTTTTATAGCTCCTAATATGCAGATCGTTTTCTCAATAGAAATTCCCCTAGGGGAAAAAATGAGATTGATTATGCTTTTCCTTTCATTTTAAGAAAGGGAAAACGTTGTGAGCAAAACGATGGACACTCAGCCTATGGAGCTCAACAGCGAGCAAACCAAAGCATCTAAGCATCTTGAAGGCCCTATGCTCGTTTTAGCAGGCGCGGGGTCTGGAAAGACGAGAATCATCACACACCGCATTCTTCATTTATTAGAAGTGGGAGTTCCTGCTTCAGAAATTTTAGCCGTAACGTTTACCAATAAAGCGGCTGAAGAAATGAAGCAAAGAGTTCTTCGCCTAGCAAAAGCTCACATCCTTACCTGCACATTCCACAGCTTGTGCGCTCGAGTCTTAAGAGAATCAATCTCCGCTTTAGGATATGGTAAAGACTTTATTATCGTAGATGAAGAAGATGCAGAAAAATGCCTAAAACAATCTTTTGCTTCTTTAGGAATTAAAGAGGATAAAAACCTTTTAAAAACAACTCGAAGCCAGATCTCACAAGCTAAAAACCGAATTCTTTTTCCCCAAGATCTCTCTGAGGAAGAAAAAGGGATTCAAGAGATCTATCAATGCTATCAAAATAAGCTCAAACAATACAACGCTCTAGATTTTGATGATCTACTTTTCCTCACAGTAAAACTCTTTGAATCCTTCCCAGAAATTCTCGCTTCTTATCAAGCCCGTTGGAAATTTATCTTAATCGACGAATACCAAGATACAAACCATGCACAGTACATGCTTGTAAAATTTCTGTCTCATACGCATCACAATGTATTTGCAGTAGGAGATCCAGATCAGTCGATCTACTCTTGGAGAGGCGCGAACATCCAAAATATCTTACATTTTTCTTCAGACTACGCAGGCGCTCAAATCGTTCGACTAGAACAAAACTACAGAAGCTGCAATATAATTTTGCAAGCGGCCAACGCTTTGATTAAACACAATGAAAGTCGCTATGAAAAAAATCTCTGGAGCGAACGAGAAGAAGGAGAGTTGATTGGTCTTTTCATTGCAGACAATGAGCGTCAGGAAGCTGATTTCGTCTCTCATCAGATCCAAAAACTCCACAGACAAAAAGGGATAGCCTACCAAGATTGCGCGATCTTTTATCGTACAAACTTCCAATCTAGGACTTTTGAAGATGCTCTTTTAAGAGAAAAAATCCCTTATACCATCATCGGGGGATTGTCTTTTTATCAAAGAAAAGAGATCAAAGATGTTCTTTCTTTACTACGTATGATCCTATCCAATTCAGACTTTCTCTCTTTTTCTCGAACAATCAATCTTCCTCGTAGAGGAATAGGACCTGCAGCATTAGAAAAAATTCGAGATCTTTCTCAGGAAACAGGAATTGAACTTTTTACTCTTTGCGAAAAAGCTACAGAAAGAACAGTAGATCTAAAACTTTCAGCAAAACAGCTTCAAGGATTAGAAGAATACGTGAAATGTATTCTTGCTTTGCGAAACATGTTAAAAGCAAAGCGTCCATTAAGCGAGATCTTATCCAGTGCTATTGAGAGATCCCGTTATCTGACCTTCTTACAAGAAGACGCAGAAACTTATGCCGAAAGAAAAGAAAACATCGAAGAACTTGTTGCTAAAACTACAGAATGGGAGCAGGAGGCTTCAGATCCCTCCCTGCCACTTTTTCTAGAAGAAATGGCCCTTCGCCCTTCTACAGAAGGGGCTCAAGAGGATTCAGTTCGCCTTATGACGCTTCATAACGGAAAAGGGCTAGAGTTTCCTTTGGTCTTTCTTGTGGGCATGGAAGAGGATCTATTTCCTCACATCAATGCAAAAGATGCTCCTGAAAAAATCGAAGAAGAAAGGCGCCTTTGCTATGTAGGGGTAACCCGTGCAAAAGATCTCCTCTTTTTAACCGCCTGTAAAAGCCGCTTTTTATGGGGGTCCTCAAGAATGATGCGCCCTAGCCGTTTTTTAAAAGAGATCCCTTCTACTTTCTTAAAAAAGCTCTCTTTATATGGTAATAGCTCCCTTTCCCTAGAAGAAAATGTCTCTAATACCGATGAGTTTTCTATAGGTGATATCGCCTTCCACAACGATTTTGGGCAAGGCTCCATTCGAAAGATCTATCAGACTTCACTTGGGCTTACTTATGACGTCTTTTTCTTTCAAACGAAGTCAGAGCGCACATTAGTAGCCAAATACGCCAAGCTAAAACGGGTCTAATAAGTTTATTTAATTTTCAAAACAGCGAAACAAAAACTATTAAATAGACAAATTAATAAATAATCATTATCAAAAACAAATATATGATTATTAAAGTGCGCAGGATATATTGGACTCCTTTTTTCGTTCGCCATCTCTTTCTATTCAACCGCAGCAAAAAATACAGTGCAGTCTTGCCATGCAGCAATCGTTGGACATACTGCAAATGCCCACAGAAGAGCTATCGCTTTGGCTAGAAGAGCAGATAGAGCAAAATCCTATGCTCGACTGGAAAGATTGTACGCCTCTGAAAAGCGGGGGGCTTATGAACATCGATATAGCTTACGAGCCTTCCCTTTTTGAACATCTCATGCATCAAGCAAGACAACAAACACAAGACCCAACTTCCTTAGAGCAAATGGAATGGATTATTGGCAATTTAGAAGACACTGGGTTTTTCTCACTCTCTTTAGATACAGCTCCCCCTCATTGGGATCGTAAAAATTTAGAGTCTCTTTTATCCCAACTACAACAATTCGATCCCCCAGGCATTGGAGCGCGTAATCTTCAAGAAAGCCTCCTCTTACAACTTAAGGCTCATGGCAAAGAAAAACACTTTAGCTTTCGTCTCATCCAAGAGCATTTAGAAAATCTCCTGCAAGGACGACTTGCCTCTATTCAAAAAACATGTCAAATCGATGAAAAAACTTTGCAACATGCAATTCATACCGACATAGCCTGTTTAGATCCCTTCCCTGGACTTCGTTTTCAAAAAAAAA
>ENA-OOOU01000027-OOOU01000027.1-human-oral-metagenome-genome-assembly--contig:-NODE-27-length-7455-cov-9.458515_pt1 | contig 7455 bp, 10 predicted proteins | sample MGYA00245293_ERZ501128 | MGnify/ENA primary metagenome ERZ501128 (study PRJEB25959, sample SAMN05335049) | human oral metagenome | host: human-associated | place: USA: California | collected 2014-05-17...
GATTTTTTCTGTTTTGGGTTTAGTAGCATCGATCACTGCTTCTGCTGCTTTTTCAACTGCAGGTACAGCTGGCTTGCCCACTTCTGTTTTTGCTTCTGCTTCTGGTTTAACCACGGCTGGCTTTGGTGCTGGGGTGATATCTGTTGTGGCTGTGGGTGTCGTTGCACCTGGGGCCACAGCTGACTTAGCTTCTGGATTTACTGGCGATGTAGCTTGTGCTGCGCCGGGAATTGCAGCTGGTTTAGCAGCCGCCGAAGCTGTAGCTGCCCCTGCTGCCGGAGCTGCTGGCTTAACTGGTTTTGGTTTTGGCAATGGCATTTCTTTAGCAGCAAAATAATATGCTGACTCTTCTTGAGTAAGAGTCAATTTTTTCAAATCATAAATCAACGCCCCACGGCTATAGTCAGCCATTTCAAAATCATTTGTATTGATAATGCAATAAGTAGGGCAAACTTCTGTGCACAAGCCACAAAACATGCATAAACCATGATCAATTTTAAAATCAATCAATTCTAGCTTATTAGTTTCAGGACTTTTGTGCGCTGTGATTTCAATACATTTATCTGGACATACACGCTCACACTGACGGCAAGAAATACAAAGATTTTCACCGGTTTCTGGATTTACTGTAAGAGCAAGCCGCCCTCTAAAATGTGGGGGTAACTCAGGAGCTTTATCTGGATATGCTTCTGTTGTTGGTTCACGCCATGTATGCATGGCTACTGTTTCTAGCCCACGACGTACCTGATGTAAGCCCCCAAGGGCTTGTTTTACTCCGTTTATAGCTGAGCCAATTAAATTAAACATGGAAGTTCACTACTCCTCGAGCAAATGCTACCAAAAGAAAAATTACTAAAGTAATCGGCACTAAGCGCTTCCAACCAAAGTCCATTAATTGGTCAATTCTAAAGCGAGGCAAAGTACCACGCACTAAAATAGCGAAGAAAATCAAAGAATATGTTTTGAAAATAACCCATAATGCTGCCCAAAATGTAGCTGGATCAATTAAATGTAATTTGTCAATCAGCAAGGTGAGCACAGGAGCAAATATTTTAGTTAATGGCCCATACACAGCTGGATAAGAAAGTGGATTAAGCCAATCTGGCAATGGACAATCACCACCACCCAAGAACATAACTACAGCTATTGTGCTCACTATAAATAAATTAGTAAATTCAGCCAAGAAGAATATAGCAAATTTGATGCCACTATACTCGGTATTATAGCCACTAACTAATTCACTCTCTGCTTCTGGTAAATCAAAAGGAATGCGATTGACTTCAGCACACGCGCCTGTTAAATAAATACCAAATGAAATAATTGTGCATACACAAAGAACAATTACAGCTAATACTGACCACCAGCCATAAGGGTAATAAGTTTGCCATACTTCTGCTACAGATGGACTAGATGAAGAAATTAAAGCAGAAATAGCTTTATTTAGACCAACTAGAGCCCCACCACCTAATATATTCCAATTGAGCAAACCGCCAGCTTGTTGTTTTGCAATAGTAACAACATCTAAACTGCCTGCCAATAAACAAATGGTTATCAAAGACAATACAAGCGGAATTTCATAACTTACCGCTTGGGCTGCGCTGCGCAAACCACCCATAAGCGAATACTTATTATTACTAGCCCAGCCACCCATCACTATTCCTACTACTGGAATTGATGAGGCAGCGAGCACAAAAAATATACCGGTTGGCAGGTTAGCTATTTGGAATAAACGATGATTATTAGTAACGGCTGCTAATAAAGGTATAGCACCGAAAATAGAAGGAGCAAAAAATACAATTGGGGCCAAAGTAAACATGGCTATATCAGCTCCTTTAGGAGTGATATCTTCTTTTAGTAGAAGCTTTACAGCATCAGCAGCTGTTTGCAAAGCACCATCAGGACCGACTCTGTTTGGACCATTACGTCTAGTAAATAAGGCTAATCCCCGTCTTTCCATTAAAACCATAAACATGGCATTAATAGGAATAAAAACCATCACTGCTACAAGCGGTGTAATTGCTTGGCAAATTTCTGTAACTGCGTGAGCAAAATCAAAATTACTTTGGGCTAGAAGAGCTGGAATAAAAATACCAACTACCCAACAGGCCACCCATACAGCACCAAATATAAAAGTCAGCCAGCCAAGGCTTATAACTGAAAATTTGCGTATTTCTGCGACATTGGGGATCATCTATCTTTTTTGTCCTTCTTTATTTATCGATCTACATCCGGAATGATAATATCCAACGATCCAAATATTGCCATGATATCTGACAACGAACGATTTTCTAAAAGCGGTGGCAATACAGATAAATTTGAAAATGACGGATTACGCCATCTAAATCTGTAAGCTTTATCTGATCCATTGGAAATAACATAGCAACCAAGAATTCCCCTAGGCGATTCTACCGCGGCAAATCCTTCACCAGCTTTAATACGTAAACCAGCATTTTGTTTTTTAGACATTATTTCGCCTTGTGGCATCATGTCTAATACTTGTTTGATTATTTCGTTTGATTCACGCATTTCTTGTATGCGTGCCATATATCTATCCCAAGTATCGCCATCTTTATAATAGACTGGCACATCAAATTTTAATTTGGGATACACAGAGTATGGTTTAAAACGACGCAGATCAAAATTTACACCCGAAGCACGTAAACTTGGCCCTGTCACACCATAAGCTTCAGCCATTGCTTTGGGCATAATGCCAATTTCTTTGGTACGGTTTAAAAAGATTGGATTTTCAGTAACAATAGCTTCCCATTCATCAACACGCTTAGGAAATTCTTTTGTAAACTCTTCAACTTGTTTAAACCATGATGGTTTAGGATCGCGCTGTACACCGCCTATACGAATATAGTTGTACATCATACGTTGACCAGAAATTTCTTCAAAGAAAGTGAGAATTTTTTCTCGCTCTATAAATGGATAAAAAGGAAAACCATATAAAGCACCTAAGTCTATTAAATAAGTACCAAGCCAAAGTAAGTGAGAAGAAATACGATTTAGCTCAGCACATAAAACACGTAAATATTCAGCTCTTTCAGGTACTACTGTTCCATCAATAGTTTCAGCCGCGCGTGACAATGCCCAAGAAGTAAACATTCCAGATAAATAATCCACACGATCAATCAAAGCTTGATACTGAAACCAAGTTCTATTTTGTCCTTGCCATTCTTGAGCGCGATGTAAATGTCCAATAACTGGTTCTGTATGTTTTACTACTTCGCCATCCAGGGTCAAAATAAGTCGCAGCACACCGTGTGTTGATGGGTGTTGCGGACCCAAATTGATGATCATCTCATCAGTTTTAAATTCAGGTGTTTGTGTTTCTGTAACCATTTTTCTATCGCATACTCACTGGGTGTTTATCATTTAACGCATCGACTGGCTGTTTATAATCCCGTCGCAAAGGATGTCCTTCCCAATCCCATGGATTGAGAATGCGCCTTAAATATCTATGACCAATATAGCGAATGCCAACTAAGTCGTATGTTTCTCTTTCATGCCAATCGGCTGTTTGCCAATAATTAGATACGCTTGGTACTTCAGGCAAGTAATTTTCTTTTATGCTCGTTTTTGTTACGCGCACTTTTACCACTAATTCATCTTGTTTGGTAAATGACCAAAGATGATATACAGAATCAAATGTATCTTGGCTATCTACACCAGACACAGCAACTAAAAAATCTAGCTTAGCTTGCTCGCGCAATATTTTTAAAGCTGGCAATAAATCAGACCCTTGCAATTCTAATGTTTCAACATTCATTGAAGCTGGCAAAGGAATAGAGTTTATATTTTTTTCTTTTAGCAATTTGCCATAAGCTCCATCAGTTAATGGCACAGCTGGAGCTGCTGGTTCGGCGGGCTTAGCTTCAGCTGCTGCCGTATTAGTTGCAGGAGCTGCTGACTTAGCCTCTGCTGTAGCAGGTTTAGCCTCAGCGGGTTTATTTTCTTGCGCTGGTGGAATAACTTCTGCTGGCTTATTTTGATCTGGATTATTAGCTTCTTCGGACATTTAATTACCTTGACTTTGAACTGTTTCTGTATTTTCTAAAACTTGAGCCGTATCTACCTGGGCTTCAGCAATTAAATCTTCCACTGGTCTGCCTGTATCGTAATCAACATAAAGCACAGGATCTTGTTTATAAGCTCCCGCTCTGCGTTTAGCATAACTTTCTGTACGAATTTTTTGCTGCAACTTGAGCAATGCATCTAAAATGCCGTCTGGACGAGGCGGGCAGCCAGGCAAATAAACGTCAACCGGTATAATGCGATCAACACCCTGTACAACAGAATAAGAATCATTAAACATGCCACCAGTTACGGTGCAAGCGCCCATGGCAATAACATATTTTGGTTCAGGCATTTGTTCATACAAAGTAATTAATGCCGGTGCCATCTTTCTGGTTATAGTGCCAGCTGTAATTATCATATCTGCTTGTCTGGGGGTGGCTCTAAATACTTCTGAACCAAAGCGCGAAATGTCAAATTTAGACATACCAACATGCATCATTTCAATAGCGCAACAAGAAGTGCCAAAAGTTAAAGGCCAGACAGAATTAGAGCGAGCTAGATTAGCTATGGGGTCCAATATCATTTTGCTAAAAAAATCAATTGCAAAATCGAGATTAGAAAGAGTCACTGTTTCTTTTAAATCATCTGGAACTGTAGGGTTTGTTGTACTCGTACTCATAAGCCACCTCCTATTCCTGTTCCCGAAATAAGCGCTTCGTCGCTTTCATGCTTCAGATCCTCCACGCGTCCCGACGCTTCATTTCGTGATTGCTCGCCGCAATCACTTATTATGCTGTACTTCATTCCCACTCCAATGCCCCTTTCTTCCAGGCATAGGCAAGTCCTGCTGCCAAGATGACTAGGAAAATACTTATTTCTATTGGTCCTAACCAGGGTGATTGTGCTTGTGCGCTCAGAATATCTGTAGATAAGACCCAGGGAATGATAAATATAATTTCTATGTCGAACAAAATAAAAAGCAAGGCATACAAATAGTACTTAATATCAAATTGCAGATTGGCTTCTTGAAAGAGCTTCATACCACATTCATAAGGCTGGTTTTTAATTGGGCTAGGCCTGTGATAGCCAAGCAAAAGCTGCAATATCCAAGCTAAAAGGATCATTCCGAGCGCCGGCAATGCAACACCTGCCAAGACGAAAAGAAAGATTTGTGCTACTTGAAGTTGATACATTTTTTGCCCTACGGCTGAGATTGACAAGAACTTTGAAACATAACATCTCAACTAAAATAAGCATAGCAAACAGCAGATCAAAGCCACGGCAATTAAAGCTTTTCTGCAGTTCCTGAGTGCAACAAAGATTAACAAAGAAATTTTAGTCTGATTTTCATAATTCCTTAGCTTGATTGAGAAGATAATAGTATTGATTCCAGTTATTCTTACCAAAATATGTTTCCTACAAATACAGCAATCCCCCCCAAACGTCATAAAGCATTAGATCAGCTAGGCTTGGACTTAGGTATCACTTTTGGCAGAATGTCCTTATTAAATGAAGCGCTCACTCATAGCTCTTACGCCGCTGAAGCTGGAGTAACCGATAATGAGCGGTTGGAATTTTTTGGCGATGCATTGCTCAAATTTGTCATTAGTGAATACTTGCTGGAACGCTTTCCCGAACACGACGAAGGTCAATTGACTGAAATTAGAGCAGTACTGGTAAGCGATAAAGTATTAGCTCAATTAGCTGATACGGTGAATTTAAGTAAATATATTTTGCTTGGCAAACAGGCACAAATGCGTCCCTCAATTATGGCTGCTGCTTTGGAGGCCGTCTTTGCTGCCATATATATAGATTTAGGAATTATTCCCTTGCAAAATTTGATTGTCAGGATGTTTGGCAGCCAAGCTACTAATATAGATCGTGATGAATTAAAAAATAATTTCAAAGCTTATCTCCAAGAGGCCATTCAAGCCCAAGGTAATGGCTTACCAGAATACTTACTTATTTCTACTGAAGGACCTTCGCATAAACCGCTATTTGAAGTCACCGTTTCTGTTAGCGGTGTGGTAGTTGGACGCGGTCAAGGTTCAAGCAAAAAAGCAGCCGAACAAGAAGCCGCCCGCGAAGCGCTTGAAAATTTGGGTATTACCAGGCTAAGCCTTAGCGAATAATTTATTCAAGTAAAATTATTGAGAGTCGTTGGATTTACATCCTAGGTATATTTTGACGCTTGCGAGAGGCTCCAACCGGTGTTAAATATAAAGTCTTACAAAATGATTTGGGACAGATTCTTTTAGATCCAATTAAATCTGTGCCTGCTTATGAAGCTTGGATATACGATAATCCAAAACCTATAGCCTCCATTGGCAGAGGAATTGCGCAAGCAGAAGCCGGACACTTAAGTAAAATAGATCTAGGCTCCGTTAAGGATGACTAAATGCCTTTTCAAGTACGATATACTCCCGAAGCTGAGCAGCAATACAAAAAGCTGAGCGAAAGTAAATCATTCGAAAAGCAATTTAAAGCGGTCAGAAAAGCACTTAGCCTCTTAAGCAATAATCCTCGTCATCCCTGGTTTGAGCACACATAAATATAGTTCTTTGACAGGACCCCAAAACACAGATGTATTTGAAGCTTATGCTGAAAATAAAACGCCATCTACCTGGAAGATATTTTGGTGTTATTATCCGCCTAAAGCAAATACCATAACGGTTCTTGCTATAATTCCGCATCCATAAATAAATCTAGACTTATTGACCGCTTGGAGCAGGGGCACCCAAACTGCCAGCGGTAGAATCTATTGTATTTTCATTGCTGTAAACCGGAGCTTGTTCTGGCGGTGTAGTGCCATTTAGTGCTGGATTGCTTGGAGCTATAGTGCCTGGTACCCCTGCTGGAATTGCTGGTGCATTTTCACCATTTTTTGGTAGCCCAGAAGCATCTGCTAATTGTTGTGCTTGTGTATTTAATACAAGAGCCTCTTTTTCTGTTCTTGCTGCTCTATATTCAGCTTCTGCGGCTCTAACTAAAGCCTTAGTAGCATCTAAACGTTTGCGTGCTAAGTCTAAATTGGTTTTGGCTGTTTCTACTCTTTGTGCTGCTGCCTCTATTTGAGGGCTGGTAGCAGGAGTCTGCTCAGCAATTGATTTTGTGCTGCCTAAACCAAAGGCGTGCACCGCACTACCTGTAGTGCCGCTCAAAGAAAAAGCACATAAACTCAAAACGGTGGTTGCTAAGCTATATTTTGCTATTTTTTGTAATTTCATGAATTCCGCCTCATCGTAATTATTTTCCGTTGCTAGATTTATATGCAACTGAAGATTTTAAATTATAGGACTATCAACAACCTGCCGCATTTAAAACTTCTTTGCTTCGACATCTGTTTTCCATAATAGAGATATCTAAATTGCTATGAAAACATAAAGATTTAAATTAGATTGGCTTTATATAACTTTTAACACTCTATAACAAAAT